>Ga0257112_10000219_pt1 | contig 24740 bp, 28 predicted proteins | sample LP_taG_5_FD_191565 | JGI IMG/M metagenome (GOLD analysis project Ga0257112, IMG submission 191565) | Marine microbial communities from Northeast Subartic Pacific Ocean, Canada - LP_J_2015_P26_1000m | ecosystem: Environmental > Aquatic > Marine > Oceanic | place: Canada: Northeast Subartic...
TGGAGAACAAATCCCCCCGAAGATTGGCAACTAACTTATGTTCCACATGGTATTCCAGAAGATAAATTTTATCCAATCGGTGAGTTAGAAGTAAAAGAATGGCACGAATTACAGGAATATCGAAAATCAGCATTATATAGGAAAGATAAAGATTTTGTAATATTTTGGAATAATAGAAACATTCGTAGGAAACTTCCGAGTGATGTTATAATGGCATATAAAACATTTTGTGATATGTTAACTAAAGAACAATCTGATAAGTGTGTGTTAATTATGCATACACAACCAATAGATAATAATGGAACTGATTTGCCAGAAGTGGTTAGAAATGTTTGTTCTGATTATGATGTTATTTTTTCACATAAAAAGTTAGATGATAAGGAACTTAATTTTTTATATAATATTGCAGATGTTCAAGTTAATATAGCATCTAATGAGGGATTTGGATTAGGAACTGCAGAAGCAGTAATGGCAGGAACACCAATAGTTGTAAATGTAACAGGTGGATTACAAGACCAATGTGGATTTAAGTTAAAGGGGAAACACGTGACTCATGAAGATTATGATGAGATACATTCATTTCATGATGATAGAAAATGGGAAAATAATAAAGATTTAACTTGGGGCGAATGGGCGAAACCAGTTTGGCCTAAGACTCGTTCATTACAGGGTTCAATTCCAACACCATATATTTTTGATGATAGACCGAGATGGGATGATGTAGCGGATAGATTTAAAGAGTGGTATGATACATCGAAGGAAGAACGAAAACGAGTTGGTGAAATTGGTAGAGAATGGATGTTACAAGAAGAAATTGGAATGTCCTGTACCAATATGTGTGAACGATTTGTTCATGATATGGATATAGGATTTGAGAAATGGGCACCAAGAAAAAGATTTACGTTATATAAAGCATAAGGAGAATAAAATGCCAAGAGCAAAGAAGAAAACGACAACGACTAAGAAACGAACAGGAAGAAAAACTACACCAAGACGGAAAACGACAAACCGTAGAAAAAATGAACCTGGAGATATTTTTTGGAATAAAGTTATTGCAGGTTTTAAGAAGTTGTTATCACCAGCATTTTCAAAATAGAGAGGTATAAATGAAACCAGTAGTTTTAGTTACTGCACCTGTAGGCACCCGAAGTGGTTATGGTTCACATAGTAGAGATATATGTAGGTCTTTAATTGCAATAGATAAGTTCGATGTAAAAATTTGGCCAGTTCGTTGGGGTGGAACACCACAAGATGCATTAGATGAAAAGGATCCAAACGATAAAGTTATTATAGAAAGATTGTTGGATAATCCAAATATGGAAAGACAACCAGATATTCATTTTCATATAGTAGTACCAAATGAATTTCAAGCAATTGCAAAATATAATATTGGAATTACTGCTGGATTAGAAACTACGGTTTGTCCTCCGGAATGGATTGAGGGACTAAATAGAATGGATTTAAATATAGTTCCTGCAAAGTTTATTAAGGAGAGTTTGGAAAAAACTGTATTTGATAAACATGACCAACAAACTAAACAAAAAATTGGAACAATACAAAATAAAAAACCAATAGAAGTTTTATTTGAGGGGGCAGATACTAACATATATAAACCAACCAAAGAGTTTTCAAAAGATTTAGTTGATGAACTTAAAGGTATTGAGGAAGATTTTTGTTTCTTGTTTGTGGGACATTGGTTATCAGGTGGACTTGGACAAGACAGGAAAGACCTTGGTATGTTGATAAAAACATTTTTAGAAACATTTAAGAATCAAAAGAAACAACCAGCTCTTATTCTTAAAACATCGGGGGCAACACCTTGTATTTTAGATAGAGAAGATGTACTTTCAAAATTACGTCAGATTAAAGATACAGTCAATGGTAAATTGTTACCAAATATATATGTGTTACATGGAGATTTGAGTGATGATGAAATGAATGGATTATATAATCATCCAAAAGTAAAGGCTCATATTTCATTTACACATGGAGAGGGATTTGGTCGTCCATTACTTGAAGCATCATTAAGTGCGAAACCAGTTATAGCTCCAAAATGGAGTGGTCATGTGGATTTTCTTAGTTCAAATGCCATATTATTACCTGGAAGTCTTAATGATGTAAAAAAGGAATCTTTTCCAAAGAATATGTATGTAAAAGGAGCTCAATGGTTTACGGTAAATTATAACTATGCTTCCAAAATATTAAAAGATGTATTTGATAATTATAGTAAACATTTGGTGAAGGGAAAGAAACTTGCTATAGTGAATCAAACTAAATTTTCATTAGACATGATGACCAAGAAGTTTGAAGAAATTTTAGATAAACATTTACCAAAATTTGAAGAACAGCCCCAACAAGTTAAATTAAATCTTCCAAAACTTAAAAAGGTTGGTTCAGTAAAAGAAAAACCAAAACTCGAATTACCAAAATTAAAGAAGATATAATATGGAAAGTGTAATAGATTGTCCAATATGCTATGATACCGATGCATGTTTTGAGGACACACAAGAAAAATTTAACTCATATATGTGCTTTAATTGTGGATTTATGAGTAATTCACAATATATAGAAGAAAATTTAGATAAAGTAGAGAATACTTCTAAACTTGTTAATGAATTAAAATTTTTTGATGAAGAACGAAAAATCTATTGGTATCCCTCAGTAGTTAATATGGGACCAAAAGGTATTATATTTCCCGAAGGTGATGTAGAACATTGGGTTTGGAAATATGCAGAAGTTGTAGAAGTACCAAAAAAAGAGCAGAAAGATTATCCAATTCCAGATAAGGATGGGGAATTTTATACTGAAAAGTTGGATGTAGAAAATGCAGAAACGTTTGGTCAGTATGATTTTCTTGAAGCATGTAAGAAGATGGGTATAACTATGGAAGTACCTAATGCCTAAAATAGGAACAAATTGGCAAAGTATTGATGTAGGAGATATTATTTCCTTTAGGTATCAATCTGCTATAGATAAGAGTCAACAGGCAAGAACTACTTCTATATTAGTTTTGAATCCTTATTATCCAAAAAAATTAAAAGACGGTTCAACAGGATTTTATGTAAATGGCCTTAAATTGGAGAAATCTAATATAACTGTTTTTACTAATAAAGAAGAAGCATGGCAATTATTAGAAAGAATTGGAACTATACAGATAAGAGATTTGAAAAATGAAATATATAGAGTTCAAGTTAATCCAAAGTTTTTGGGTGGATTCGGTGCCCGTGAGAAACTGTATAAAGAATTAAAAATGTCACCAATCGGTAAAAAGGCACAATTTAGAAGTTATTTATATAGCCAGGCAAGAAAAAGTTCTGTATTTTATGAACCAATAAAGTTACCAAAAGATAGAGTTCAGTTACTTTCAGAAGGATTAGAAGTTGAAAGTAAAACCCGTAGAGGTAGAGGACGGCGTGAGTGAAAATTAGTTACGGCATTACAGTTCATAATGAGGCAGATGAACTTAATAAGTTATTAGAATTTCTCATCCATAAAACACAAGAAGAAGATGAGATAGTTATTTGTGATGATTTTTCAGATGATGATACACAATTTGTTTTACAGTCATGGTCTCAACAATATGGCCATGCTAAATTAATAAAAATATATCAACGAAAACTCGAAGGTGACTTTTCAGCCCAAAAGAATTCAGTAATAGAAAATTGTAGTGGAGATTATATTTTTCACATAGACGCAGATGAGATTCCACACGAGAATCTCATTACTATTTTACCAGAGATGTTAGGAACAAATGATGTTGATCTGGTATGGGTCCCACGAGTAAATACAGTTGAAGGACTTACTGATGAACATTGTGTAAAGTGGGGATGGAGAGTCACAAAGTTAGGTTGGGTAAATTATCCAGATTACCAGGCAAGAATTTTTAGAAACAGTCCTGATATAAGATGGAGAAAACCAGTTCATGAACATATTTGGGGTTGTAAAACATATGCACATTTACCACCACAAGAAGAATTATCATTATATCATCACAAAACAATAGATAAACAAGAACAACAAAATAAATTATATGAGAAAATACTTACCAACAATTAGTGAATTAATAGATAGACTTTCTATTGTTCAGTTAAAGGAAGTCTTTATAACAGAACACAAAGAAGAATATGCTAAAGAAATCAAAGACATAGTTCATGATTTAAATGAGTTAGGTTTAAATAAAGAATATGATTATAGTAATTTAGGGAAACTTATTAGGGCAGTTATAGTATTATCACAGATGAATCTACATATTTGGCATAATGAAACTGAATATCGAAAAGGTGAAGGTGATGGAAATCTTGGATTGACTCATGGATTAAATGGAATCAGAAATACTGCAAAGAACATTATACAGGATCAACTTGACGGTGATGGAAGAAAAGATTATAAAGTAGATTGTATAGCTGCCGAGTTTGATGACTGGGAAGTGAGTTGGTAGGTGAGTTATAAAATATGGCCAATAGGTAAAATACCAAAAGAATTTCAGAGGCCGGAACTTGATCAGGTAAGAGAGTATGGTTATGATTGGAAGGATCCGTGGGATGTAGTTGATATGTTCGAACAAGAGGTTGCTAAATTCGCTGGATGTAAATATGGAATAGCATTAGATAATTCTACTAATGGTTTATTTTTATGTTTAAAATATATAAGGAAAGAATATTATCTTACTGATATAACAATTCCATCAAGAACTTATTGTTCAGTTCCAATGGCTATTATACGTGCTGGATATAAAGTTAAGTTTGAGGATATAGAGTGGAGTGGAGTTTATCAATTAAAACCATTTAGTATTTATGATGGAGCAACAAGGTGGACGGAAGGAATGTATGAATTAGGAGATTCCATTGGTTATCAGACAGTTTCATTTGGATTAAAGAAAAGAATACCTATTGGTAAAGGTGGAATGATACTAACCAATGATAAGGATTCTGTAGAATGGTTTAAGATGATGAGATACGAAGGTAGACATAATGATATTCCATATACTGAAGATAAGTTTGGATTGATTGGATATAATATGTACATGACACCCGAAGATGCGGCCAGAGGATTGATTTTAATGAGTCATACTTCAAAAGAAAATGAAGATTCTGGTGGTTCTTATAATTGTATTGATTTATCAAAACAAAAAGTTTTTCAATGATATTTTGGAGAATAGTAGACAACCAACTTAATCCAATTAAAGAAACAGATAATCTTGGATTTGAGAAATCAGAGGGATTGAGGATACCAGATGAGTATTTAGATAACCAAGAATTTATGGTTATGAGAACGTGTCATGGAATCGGTGATTGGGGAATCATATCAGCAATGCCACGATTACTTAAAGAAAAGTACCCTGATTGTAAGGTGTATGTTCCAACTAAAAAACTTCTAAAAAAGTTATATGATCAAGACCACAATAATGTTTATGTGATATTTGATAATAATCCATATGTAGATGAGTTTGTTGATGAGATAGACGGTGAGGTATTTCATGACCATTATAGAATATATGATAATGACAATACTGATATTTCACTTGTTAAACAAATGTTAGAGTTCTGGCAATTCACAGAAGAAGAAATGAGTGATTCACAACCAGAAATGTATTGGTCAGATGAGGAGAAGAAGTTAGGAGATACCATCATCCACGAGGCCGCCGATGATAGTGAATTTGGTTGTTTATTAATATCTGATAGATTCGGCCAAAATGGTGATAAAGTTTTTGACGATGATATTCGTAAAAAAGAGATACATAAACTCATGGAATTTTTGTTTTTTAATCAGTTACCTTATTTTTATTGGACACATAAACCCATTCAAGAACTTCCATTTAACTGTATAGATAAATTATTAGATTTGAGACATATAGATTTGAGAATTCAGTTATATATAAGGTCAAAGGCAAAATTTAATATTGGTAATCAATGTGGATTAACTCAGACTATAGCTAGATATTCTAAATGTTATACTTCTCAAAGACAATATCCGATAGGTAGTAATATCATTGATGGAGAAATTTATTTGTGAAAAAAATATTATTAATAGCAACGGTTTACAGAGTTGGTGAACGAATCTATCCGATAATTCCTAAGTTATCAGAAGAATTTGAAGTTGATGTTTTAAAGACTGGCCAAATGAGTAATAAAATTCAATGGTATGGAGATAATGATTTAAGATCAATTTTTGATAAATTGTATAGTGAATATGTTAATAATATATTTTATAAAGTACCAAGTTTAAATCAGTATGATTTGATCTTAATGGATGACGATAGATATAGAAATGGAATGAAAGAGATATACGAAGAAGCACTTTCATTAGGAATACCTGTTATTGGACATCAACATGGAAATCAAGAGATAGAAAAAATATTACCAAATCTTAGAGTAGAGGGTAGAATTTCTTGGGATTATATAACAGTATTTGGTAAAAAAGAAAAAGATTTATATATGATCTGTAACGAATCAGATTTTTCTTATAGGATTTTATTAGGTGGAATTCCTTGTAATGATGAGTTAAAGAATTATAAAAGAACTGATAAACATATATTAGTTATTGTTAATTTTTTAGGAAATAGACATGCTCCTTTTTTACGGTTTGATGACAAGGTATTTAATAAATTAGGATTATTAGAGTTACAAAAAGAATATAATAAAAAGGTTGTAATAAAAATAAAAAGTAGGGCAGACCATCCACGGCCAATGGAAGATTTTCATTATTTGTCAAGAATATTATCAAAGGAATTAGATTATGAAATAATTATGGATGTAGAAGATGATAACAAATTGATATCAGATTCTTTTATTGTTTTATCAGCACCATCTGTTTTTCCATTTAAATCAATTCAAAAGGGAATACCAACGATAATCTTGGGTGAAAGAATTTTTCAACATGATAACCCAGAAGAATATAGAAAAAATGCTATAAGGTTTGGAAAAGATTTACTAAATATGGGAGTCTATAAGCACGGATATGGTCAACTGGGTGCATTTTATGATTATAAGGGAGTTGTAGAGTTGGATACTCAAAAGATATTTGATGAAATAGAGAGACAACATGATAATGGAAAAGAAATAGATTTTATAGAAAATACAATTGAAGGTGGAGTGGATTTTAATTCAACTGAAAGATATATTAACCATGTGAGGAGTTTAATATGATAGATAAAAAATATCCAACAAAAACAATTTTTTGTGATATAGATGGAACACTAACAGAACATCCAAATACCGCACAGGATATTTCCAAATATAATTTAGACCAGGAAATGAGAGTACTTCCAGGAACAAGAGATAAATTATGGGGATGGGATAGTAAGTGTTATAATATAATTCTTACTACTGGTAGAAAAGAAGGTATGAGAAAATCAACCGAAAATCAATTAAGAAAAGCTGGAATAATTTATGACCAACTTATAATGGGTCTTGGTCCTGGAGATAGAATTTTGATAAATGATAGAAAAAGAGGCAAAGATACAGCCTATGCGATTAATGTTGATAGAGATAAAGGAATAGAAGATATATTAATATGATAAGTGATAAGGCAAATGTATTTGATTCAGCCAAACTTGGTGAGAATGTTAAAGTAGGGGCATATGCCGAAGTAGGTAGAGATGTGGTAGTTGGTGATAATACAAATATATCAGCGGGTGTATTTATACCTGAGAATGTTGTATTGGAAGATAATGTATTTGTGGGACCCCACGCAGTATTCACCAATGATAAAAATCCACCATCATTCGGTGAGTGGAGAAAAGAAGAATTAACCATAGTAAAGAGTGGAGCTTCCATAGGAGCAAACTCAACCATACTACCAAGTCTAACAATAGGTAAGGGTTCGGTAGTTGGGGCAGGAGCAGTTGTAACCAAAGATGTTCCCGATGGGGCTACGGTAGTTGGAAATCCAGCAAGGATACTTAGATGAAGTTTTTACACGTAGTTGGTGCGAGACCACATTTTGTAAAACTTGCACCATTGGTGAAAGAAATGGAACGAAATAACTTAGAGTTTGATATTTGTCATACAGGACAGCATTATGATGATTCTATGTCATTGAATTTTTTTAAAGAACTTGGAATCGAACCACCCAAATTTCAGTTTAATAATAATAATCAATTATATTCAAATATGATTTCTAATATGATTACAGATATTACATCAATAATAAAAGATTATACCGACATAATTGTATATGGAGATACTATAACCACTTTAGCGGGAGCACTATCTTCTACATTTGGTGGAAAAAAATTACATCATATAGAGGCAGGAATTCGTTGTAATAATTTTAAGATGCCAGAAGAAAAAATCAGGAGAATAGTAGATGAGTGTTCTGATTATTTATACTGTTTAACTGAAATGGATGTTGGTAATTTAAAACACGTTGGTGGTAAAGTAAATGTGGTTGGTGATTTGATGTATGAGAATTTTTTATCTCAAGATATCGAAGATATAGATAAAAGTGGTTATATATTTGTTACTATACATAGGGAAGAAAATACAAGAGAGAAACAATTAACGAGTATAATTGAGCAATTGAATGAATTAAGTTTGTCACGTGATCTTATTTTTCCCGTTCATCCACGAACACTAAGTTGTATGGAAAGATACGGACTGAAGTTGAATTTTGAACATCTAGAAGCTATAAGTTACGGAGAAGTTTTATCTTACATAAAACACTGTGACTACGTGGTCTCGGCTATTGGTGGTGTTCCAAAAGAGGCATATTGGTTGGGAAAGAAAAGTGTGGTCATAATGGAGAGTGTTGTATATCCACAACTTATAGAAGAAAAATGTAGTGTTCGGTCAGATTATGATAATATATCAGAAGGTGTTGAGAAGTTAAGTAAATTACCTGAGATAACTAATTTTAATCTGTTTGGTGATGGTAAAACTTCTAAGAAAATAGTGGAGATTTTAAATGATTAGATTTGGACTGATAGGAGCATCAGGTTATGTGGCCCCAAGACATATGGAAGCCATTAAAAATGTAAATGGTGAATTAGTTACGATACTTGACCCAAATGATTCAGTTGGAATTATAGATAGATTTCATCCCAAGGCATCTTACTTCAGTGAATATGAAAGATTTGATAGGGAAGTAGATAGGTTAAAGAGAATGGGAAAGGGTCTTGATTATATTTCTATAGCTTCACCTAATTATTTACACGATGCCCACATTAGATTTGCATTAAAGAATGGAAGTCATGCTATTTGTGAGAAACCATTAGTGTTGAACCCGTATAGTATAACTTCATTAGAAGAACTTGAGAAAGAAACAGGTAAGAAAATATATCCTATTTTACAGTTGAGATTACACCCAACTATTATATCATTAAAAGAGAGTGTTGGTAAGAAGAACGAGGTTCAATTAAAATATGTAACTCCGAGAGGTAAATGGTTTCATTATTCTTGGAAGGGTGATTCAGTTAAATCGGGTGGAATAGCTACTAATATAGGAATACATTTTTTTGATATGCTATTATGGATATTTGGTTCTGTTAAGAATAATTTTGTAGAGTACCATACCAATTATAAGGCGGGTGGTTATTTAGAATTAGAAAGAGCAAATGTAAATTGGGAGTTGAGTGTTGATGAGAGAGATTTACCACATGATGATTGGAAGGCATTTCGCTCAATAAAAGTTAATGATGAGGAGATTGATTTTTCAACTGGGTTTACAGATTTACATACAAAGAGTTATGAAGAAATTTTGAATGGTAATGGATTTACATTAGAAGATTCAAAACCTGCACTTGATTTGGTACATAAGATTAGGAATTACAAGACATGAGTAATATTATTATTTATGTTTCTTCACGTAATAATTATGATATGTTGAGTGGAGAGGTTTTAAAGAATATTAATACAGAAGGATTTGAGTTTATAAATGTAGATGATAAGTCATCACCTGAAGAAATAGAAAAGGGTAAAAAGATTTGTCAAGAAAATGATATAGTGTTTCTCAGAAATAGATCAAGAGGTGTTCAGATGGCAACTAATACTCTTATTAAATTTATTGAAAAGAACAGACCAGATTGTAAATGGGTATTTTGTTTTCAACATGATGTATATCCTATAACAGAGAATTTTTTTACCCGTATATCTAAATTAATTGATGATGGTAAACTTGATGAGTTTGGAACATTGGGTTTTAATCGAATTGATATGGGGAAACATACTAAACATGCTTACCAAGATTGGCAAAGTGGAAATAAACCACTTGGATGTGTAGGTTTAGCACACTTATCAATATATGATACTACAAAGAGATGGTTACAACCAACAAGAAATAGATGGTTATTGGATAATAAGGAATGGAGAAAACCGTTCAGTATAGAAATAACGGCTTGGACTGCGATAGGAATTAATGTAGATTTATGGTTAGAGTGGATAGAACCAACGGATGAGTATCATTTTCATTTATGGGCTCCAGATGTATCTATACAATTTTTAGATAATAATTTTCATAATGTAGTTTTACCAGATTTATATATTATGAATAGACAAGAGTTAAAAGAGAACTATGGAATAGATGTTAATTCTGCACACGGTTCTAAGGAAGGTAATGAGTACCATTTTGGACATTATTATCCATCTCATGAAGCGTGGAAAAAAAGATGGGGGTGGGAATACGATTCGCCACCGACTATTCCACAATATCGAGAATATTATAAGGGAACATTGATTGAAAAATTTATTAGTCATGATACATATTCAGGACCTTTAAAAACATTTGACTTAGGAGAATATTGATGAAGATATTAGTAACAGGAGCAGCAGGATTAATAGGTAGTCATCTATGTGATGAGTTATTGTCTATTGGATGTGAAGTAGTTGGAGTAGATAATTTATCTTATGGTAATTTAGATAATTTAAAAGAATCTTTATCATTTGATAAATTTACGTTTATTGAGTCAGACTGTACTGAGGATTTTTGGAGATTATCTAAAACTTGTATGTGTGAAGTGTCGTGTGATTGTGATTTGAGTGGATTTCATTATGTATTTCATTTAGCATCATATAAGAAAACTTATCCTAAAGTTGATTATGAGAATAAAGTTACTTCTTCAGATGTTATGATAAATAATTCAAGAATGATTGAGAGGATTTTAGATTTTTGTAAGTTAGATGGGGCAAGATTAATATTTACTTCAACTTCTGATGTTTATGGAAACCATGAAACTTTTAAAGAAGAAGATGAAGTATCTATAAGTAAGACTGATATAGAAAGACAGTCATATTCACTTGTTAAACTATTCGAAGAACAGATTTTGTTAAATTCACATAGTCAAGGAGATATAGATGTATCGATAGCCAGAATATTTGGGTGTTTTAGTAAGAGGTCAAATAAAGAATGGAGTGGTGGACATATTCCATTGTTTATTGATAGGGCTTTAAAGGGGGAAGATATTATAATTCATGGAGATGGAAAACAAACTCGGTGTATGTCTTATGTTAGTGATATAGTAAATGGTTTAATATCTATAATGGATAATTTTGATGTGTGTAATGGAGATATTTTTAATATTGGTAGTGATGAAGAAATGAGTGTATTAAAACATGCACAATGGATTCAATTATTAACAAAATCTAAATCTAAAATTGTATTTGTAGATGGAGAAAAGGTACATGGAAAATATAAAGATGTTCGTAGAAGGAAACCAAATTTAGAAAAGTCTAAAAATTTAATTGGTTATGTTCCAAAAATATCATTTGAAGAATCTATAACGAAAGTGATAAATAATGATAAAGTATAAAATCAAAAAGGAAATTAGTTTAACTATAGACAATGATGTTTCAAAAACACATACCTTCGAAGATTCAGGGAGTATAAAAATATCCGTGAAAGGGGATAAACACCGTCAAGCTGTTGTGAGTAATTATAAAGATTATAAGTATCATGTATTAAATGGTATTGCACAGAAGGAAGACAGTTGTATAGTTGTAGGTGGTAGCCCTAATATTCTTGATTATGAATATGGAGATGAGATAGATTCATTTGATAAAGTTATAAGATGTAACAGTTGTCCTGTTGAGGGTATTGAAAAACACGTTGGTTCTAAAACTAACATTTGGTCCACATCCTTAACAGCTTATAAATGTTTTGATAAAGAGAGGTGGGGAAATTTTTATTTTCCAGATCAACTTTTAGATAATGAAATATGGTTTAGAACAGAACATACGATGCTTAATTATAAACAAATAGCAGAAGTATGGTTTGATAAGGAAATTAAATGTAGAGTATTAAGGTGGAAATATCCAACACGGTATGGAATGTCAGAGGCTGCAGAAAAAGATGAGTTTTCACAAAAAATAAAAAAACTTGTTGGGAAAAGTTTTTTGACAACTGGGGTATATACAATAGTGGGAGCTTTACAATTATATAAAAAAGTAACTATTGCAGGATTTACATTTTATACTGAAAATGATGCTAGTAAAAATCATACATATAGTGGTATAATTCTTAATGAAAATTTACAAAAACATGCCGAGACTCAAAAAAATCTTTTATTTCCTTTTGTTGAGGAAGGAAGAGTAGAGTTTTTAATACCAGAAGAAAGAGAAATATTTGATGGAATTTAAAAACAAATGAAAAAAATTGTAATCATTGGAGCAGGCCCAACTGGTTTAGTAACCGCCCATTCTTTGAGTGAAAAAACAAATTATGATATTAAAATATTTGAAGCTAATTCAGTTGTGGGTGGACTGGCAAGCAGTGGTACTATAGATGGAATGTCTTATGATTGTGGCCCACACATATTCCATTCAGGTCATGATGACATTACAGATTTTTGGAAAGATAATTTTGAAGATTTGTTACTCGAAAAACCATTTTATTATAAGAACTACAAAGATGGTATTTTATATGATTATCCAATATCTTGGGAATCTATTGAGAAATTTCCTAAAGAGATTAAGGACAAGGTTAAGTATGAAATAGAGAATTTAAAACCAGAAAATTTAAAACGCTCAAGAAATTTTAAGGAGTGTGTCGAAGAATTAGTTGGACCTACATTACAAAATATTTTCTTTGAGAAATACACTGAAAAATTATGGGGCATTTCACCAGAAAAAATGTCTTCTAATTGGGCACCAAAGAGGATTCATTTAAGAAAGAAACACAAATCGTTTTGGTCAGGTCAATATTCGGCGTGTGGAAAATATGGTGCAGGAAAGATAATGGAAAGACTTTCTAAAATGTCAGAGGATAATGGAGTTGGTGTTTATCTTAACCATAAAGTTATTGATGTAAAAACAGATGGTTATGTAATTACTGATTTGGTATTTGATAATGGTACATCCTATGATGTTTCTGATTCAATTATTGTATCTACAATACCATTAAATGTAATCTGTAAAACCTTAGATGTCCCATGTAGTTTGACTTTTAATTCAGTACGACTCGTGTATATAGTATTTTCGAAAGATATAGTTTTACCTAAAGATGTTCATTCAATTTATTATGCACATGATGAATTTCATTTTCATAGAATTACAGAACAAAAACAATATTCAGATTATGGATATCCTAAAGATAAAACACTTTTAATTTTTGAAATTTCTTATACTGCAAGAAAACATTTAGGAGAGATTTCAGACGAACAAATAGTTAGTGAAGTACTTGAACAGTTTTGTGAACTTGGACTCGTAGAGGAAAGGGATTTTGTGAAAGGATTTAGTAAACGTTTACCGTATGTTAATCCAGTAATGACTTTGGGGTATGAGAAAGAATTATCAAAGGTAAATTCAGAATTAAGTAGATATAATAATCTTCATCTTGCAGGGGGTGCTGGTGAATTTATGTATGGTGATGTTCAAACAATGGTGGCACGGGGTTGGGACATGGCCGATTTGTTATCATCCAAACATTATGAAATTAACAAAAATCTTAAACGTGGAGCTAGATTTAAGTTTAATGATGAGGTTGAATTGTTCGGTTTTAAAATTGGTAAAGAACATCCAACTCTTATTATTGCTGAGATTGGGATTAATCATAGAGGATATCTTCAGTTTGCCAAGGATTTAATAAAAGAAGCTAAAGAGTGTGGTTGTGAAATTGCTAAATTACAAACATATAATACAAAAAATCGTGTATCAGATAAAACGATGGAATCTAAATATGCTGATAGAACACTTGGAATGGAAGAATCAACAAACCAAATGTTCAGTAGATTTGAGTTATCTTATGATGAACATTTAGAGTTGGTAAATTACGCTAAGGAACTTGGGATACCTTTAATTTCAACACCGTTTGATGAGGAAAGTGTTGATATACTTATGGATTTGGGAGTACAGGCGTTTAAAATAGCTTCATTTGATATTGTTAATTTACCGTTTATTAGATATGTAGCGTCAAAAGGTTTACCAATTATTCTATCAACTGGTATGAGTCAAATGAGTGAAATTGAAGATGCAATAGATGCTATTTCACAAGAACGAAATCCTAATCTTGTTTTACTTCATTGTGTAAGTGCCTATCCATGTGATATCTCAGATATAAATTTGAAAGTAATTGATACCATGAGAAAATCATTTGGTGTTCCCGTAGGATACTCCGACCATACTGTTGGTACATTAGCAAGTAATATGGCATTTACATTAGGAGCGGATATATTAGAAAAACATTTTACACTTGATAAATTAATGGAAGGTCCAGACCACATATTGTCTGCTGACCCCGAAGAAATGAAAACTATTGTATCAGATAGGAATGAAATATTTATTGGGTTAGGAGATGGGATTAAAAGACCGGCATCAATTGAATATCAACAAATAAATTTACAGAGAAAGGCTCTTTTTACAAAAACACAAGTTAAAAAGGGAGAAGTATTGACACTTGATAACATTTCAATTAAAGGTCCAGGTCTTGGTTTACTTCCTAAATACTTACCAATTGTTTTGGGAAAAAGGGTTACTGAGGATATTGATGCAGATTTACCAATAACTTGGGATGTACTGTTGAGTAACTGATGATTGAATTTGAAGCAAAAAATGGTGTTGTCATAGGAGAGATTGCCTGTGGTCACGAGGGATATATAGAAAGATTAAAACAGCTGATTGATGTTGTTTCAGAGAGTGGTGCACAGATAGTAAAGTTTCAGATATATAGAATAGAAGAAAGGGCATTACCAAATACAAAGGAATGGGATTTATTTAGTGAATGGGTGTTGAGTGATTTAGAGTGGGAAGAAGGTGTAAGGTATGCCAGAGATAAAAATCTAACTATATTTGCTGATGTATATGGTCAAGGTAGTTTGAGTTTATCTGATAAGTTAGAAGTAGATGGTTATAAGATACATTCTGAAGATGTATTGAATAGTTATTTTATTCTTGATGTGATAAGTAGAAACAAAGTAACATTAATAAGTGTTGGTGGTGCTAAAAGAATTGAGATTTATAACTTGTTAGAGTTTTTAAAGAAAAATGATTTATTGAATAATATAATATTGATGACGGGAGTTCAGACATTTCCTACACCAATAGAAGGCCATTCGATAGAAGAAGTGGGTGATTTGATAGATAAATATTCACACTATGGAGTCAAGGTTGGATTTTCAGATCACATATCTGGTGAAATGGAAGAATCACATATAATTCCATTTATGGCATGGTCAAGAGGTGCTTGTCTTGTGGAGAAACATTTAACAATTAACAGAGAAGATAAATGGATAGATTATCATTCATCATTGGATAGAGAGAATTTTATAAAGTTTATGAGTCGAGTAAAAGATTTTTGTTCATTGTTGAGTCCAGTTGGTAAGATGACAGAATATGAATATGGTTATAGAAAAATGTTTAAGAAAAGTCCGACATTCACAACAGATTTATTAAGAGACCATGATGTAAAACATACAGATATAATATTCTCAAAGGATTCTAAAAATCCAATACCAATATCGAGTATAAATCTTGTTAATAGAAAAATAAATAGAAATGTAAATGAAGGTGAGTTGTGTAGATTAAATACTATTAAAAATAATGTTGGTGCCATAATTGTTGCAAGATGTAGTTCATCAAGGATGCCAAACAAGGCCCTAAGAAAGTTTGGTGAAAAAGAATCTATAAGTATATTGATAGATAGAATTAAAAAGTGTAATAATATAGATACTATAATTTTAGCGACATCAACTCATAAGTCAGATGATAAACTTGTTGATATAGCAAAGAGAGAGAATATAAATTATTTTCGTGGTTCTCTTGAAAATGTTGCTTTAAGATATTATGGAGCAGCAAAAGAATATAGACTTGACCATTTTGTTAGAATAACAGGTGATGCTATATACAGTGATTATTCAATGATTGATAAATTAGTAGAGAGTCATTTATTAAATTGTTGTGATGTAACATTTATGAGGGATATGCCATTTGGAACACATAATCAAGTAGTGAGTGTTAATACAATAAAAACAATTATAGAAAAGGCATCAGTACCAGAAAATACGGAATATCTTGAATATTATTTAGAAAATGATAGATATTTTAATGTTAATTATGTAGAATCGGGATATAGTTTTGATTCAAGAACACGAATAACTCTTGATTATGAAGAAGATTATGAATTTTTGAATTCAATATATAAAAATTTTGATAGTACAGTTCATTTAAATGATATTTTGAAGTTTCTAACAGAGAATCCAAGTTTAATTGAGGTAAATACTCATAAAATGCAAAAGACACCATTCAATCAAAACCTTAATGTAAGTTTAGAAATATAATGATGGATAATATAAAACAATTAGAAGAACATGGATATACTTTATTAAAAAATATATTTTCGGAAGAACAAATTGTGAGTTGGAAAAAACAATTAATTGAGTATATGTCAATAAAAGAGAATAGGTGTAAAAATGAAAATTGGGCAACTATGAAGCCAGATGCCATTAATTATCCAGAGTTCATTGACCATTTAGAAATTTTTAGTAATAAAAAACTTATTGATTTTTTGAGAGAAGTTTGTGGTGGTGAATTAAAATATGCACATCACTATGACGTTCATTTAGGTCCCCAGGCCCTTACTTTTCATCACGATGGTGGGATAAGACATATGAATCAACTTTTCATAAAGGGAGTCATCATTCAATTAGATGGACACCAGATTAACTATAAAAATTGGTACTATCGTAAGGGGTGGGATGATAAAAAATTAAGAAATTATATTAAAGAAAAATATGGATTAACATATATGGAATTGTGTGGGGTTGATGATTGGAAAATATACGCCAAACCTACCAATGATTATAATAATAAGGAACCAGTAAGGGGAGAGAAGATACAGGTACTTAGAGTAGGTATTTATTTACAAGATAATACAAACGGTGGTGGACTTTATGTTTTATCTGAGAGTCATAAAAGACCATCCAAAGATTGTAACACTGTATATATACCATCTAAAATTGGAGATGTTGTAATATATGACTGTAGAACTTTTCATAAAGGAAGCCATCATTCAGATGTAAATCGGGGATTAATACATACGGCATTTGGAAGACCTAATTTCTTATTAGATATGTATATTGAAGGACATAGTAAGAGAATAGCTAATCAAAATGAAAAATCAAAATATGTTATATCAGAAAAATTAAAAGGTGTTTTAGATAAAATGGAGATTTTATATTAAATGAGTAAAATATTATGTATTACTCCTGTCAAACATCTTGAGGGAGTTTATGAAAGGTTATTAGGTTATGGTGAAATAATTTACGAACCAGATATTACAAAACAAAAGCTAAAAATATTGTTAGATAAGAGTGGTGCTCAATATTTATTTACGAATCCAAATAAACAAAATTTTATTTTGGATAAAGAAGTTTTAGAAGATAGCCACCTTAAAGTTATCAATACTTGTTCAACTGGACTCAACCATATAGATTTAGATTATTGTAAAGAACATAAAATAGATGTATGGTCGTTAAAGAAAGATTATGAAGTGATAAATGACTTACCATCTACATCGGAATTAGCATTTGGATTGATGTTGTCGTTGATGAGAAATATACCAAAATCCTTTCATTCAGTAAGAGATGGTAATTGGGATTATGAACCATATGTTGGTCATCAAATTAAAGGTAAGACGGTTGGTGTGATTGGTTATGGTAGACTTGGTAAAATTATGTGTCGGTTATTTGATGGTTGGGGTGTAAAAGTTTTAGTAGATGATCCTTACACTTGGACATTGAGACAAGATATTCCAACAGTAGATAGGGGTACTTTATTGAAAAAATCAGATGTGGTTTTCTTACATACTCATGTTACGGATGAAACTCGTGGTATGGTAGATGATGAGTTTTTATCTAAAATGAAACAAGGAAGTTATTTGGTAAATACAGCACGAGGTGAATTGGTTGATGAAGATTCAATAATTAAATCTATTGAACAAGGACATTTAAAAGGTTATGGAACGGATGTAATCAAAGATGAGTTCGGCGAGATACAGAATAGTAAGTTAGTAGAGTTTTCAATCAATCCAAATAATAATGTAGTGATCACACCACACATTGGTGGTATGACTATTGAAGGACAAACAAAGGCCTATACTTGGGCAGTAAGTAAATTTAAGGAGATACAATGAAGTTAATTGATATATGTGGATTGGCAATAATACCAGCCAAAACAGATTCTACAAGATTAAAGAAAAAGAATTTGAGAGTTATAGCAGGTAAAACTCTCGTGGAACATGCAATAGATTATGCAAAGAATTCAGAGTTAATTAAATATATTATTGTAACTACTGAATCAGATGAGGTTCGAGAGATAGTTAGAAAATATGATAACGTATTACTTTATGATAGAAAAGAAAGTTATATGGGGGAACGAGAAGTAGCAGATGTTTATGTTAATGTATTACAAAACTTAATTCGAGAAAACCATGAACAACAAAATGATATAGTTGATAAGATTTCTCATGTAGTTGGAGTACAACCTGACCATCCTGATAGACAAACTACTGCAGATGAATTACTTGAATATGCTGTAGTTAATAAATATGATGACTTAGTTACTGTTGATTCAAGTGGAACTCGAAATGGTGCAGTTAGAGTTACTAAGAAAGAGTTTGTAGAAAGTGGTATGATGAGTCGTAGAGTTGGTAGTTATCTTGATGATTGTACAAACATTCATAGTGAAGAAGATTTAAAACAGGCAGAAAAAAATATAAAGGGTAGAAAATGAACGAATATATAAAAACATTAGTAGATGCTAATAAACTTAAATTATCTGTAAGTGATGGAAGGTGGGAGTTTGATGATAACCCATACATCATTTCAGGTCCATGTTCAGTAGAGTCGGAAGAAATGATTGTAGATTGGGCGCTAAAGATGAAGGATGTTGGTGTTAATGCACTAAGGGGTGGTGCATATAAACCTTGTACATATCCAATAACAGAATCTATAAGAGGATGGAAAGAAGGATTAAGAGAAGATGGTTTACGATTTTTAAGAATGGCAAGTATAGAAAGTGGACTACCTATTGTTTCAGAGATTATGGATGCCAATCAAATTACTGAACTGAGTATGGATTGTATTGATATTATACAAGTTGGAACTCGTAACTTTCAGAATTATACATTGTTAGATGCGTTAGGTGAATTAGATAAACCAATACTTTTAAAACGAGGAACTTGGGGAACGATAGACGAGATACTTGGAGCAGTAGAGAGAATATTAGTAGGTGGTAATGAGAAAGTTGCTATATGTTTAAGAGGTGTAGTAGGAGCACCATCTTATCGTCATGTGTTTCCATCAATTAGATGGGCACCAGATTTGATGATGATTCCAGCACTTAAAGAGTTATGTGATATACCTATTATTTATGACCCAAGTCATAGTACAGGTTATAGAAACTTTGTACCAGCAATATCTTTAGCGGCAATAGCAGCAGGAGCTGATGGTTTGATAGTAGAATCACACCCCAACCCATCAGAATCTATTAGTGATGCTGACCAAGCAATTACAATAGAAACATTAAAAGAAATATTAGGAGATATTAATGGGTGATTATGATAATGTAAAAGTATCTGTTATTGTACGGTGTAGAAATGAGGAAAGATATATAGGGCATTGTTTACAGTCATTAGATGATTACTTAACTGACCCTGAAATTATTTTATTAAATGATAATTCTACTGATAATTCAATGAGAGTTGCAAATACTTTTGATTGGATGAATATTAAGAAAGTTTATATTAATAATGATGAATATTTACCAGGTAAATCGTTAAATATTGGAGTAAAAGAGACTTCCAATTCAGTAATTATTATTTTTTCTGCACACTGTGAGATGATTAAGTTTGATTGGGATGAAGTAGTTTCTAATTTGAACGATGATGGGTCCATAGCAGTATGGGGTAAACAAATTCCTATATGGGATGGTAAACGAGTTACACCAAGGTACATTTGGTCTAACTTTGGAGATAAATTAGAGTTTAATTATTATAGTGAATCAGAAAAAAGATATTTTTTACATAATGCATTTTCTATTTATTGGAAACACGATTTAGAAGAGTTTCCATTCGATGAAAGATTGAGTGGTAAAGAAGATAGGTATTGGGCAAATGATAGAATTAAAGAAGGTTATAGGGTTTTGTATAATCCAGAGTTGGTTTGTAAACATAATTATACTAATGATGGAGCTACTTGGAAAGGAGTGGGGTAGGTGAAGATAAGTAAACATATAGGAATTATTGGTAGTGGATTTGTTGGAAGTGCAGTACGATATGGGTTTTCTCCAAACGTAGGAGTGGATGCAGATGTAAGGGTATATGACAAAGACCAAAGTAAATCAACTCATACTTTACAAGAAGTTGTAATAGAAAGTGATATAATATTTTTATCAGTACCAACACCATCTAATAAAGATGGTACTATTAATCTTGATATTGTGGATAGTGCATTAAATGATATTAATGAAATATATCTTGCATCAGCCAATAATATAATTCTTTTGAGATCAACTGTAGTTCCTGGCACAACACGAAAATTACAAGAGAAATATCCAAAACTTAGAATAGTATTTAATCCAGAATTTTTAACTGAGAGGTCAGCAAATTTTGATTTCATCAATCAGACAAGATTTATACTTGGTGGAAATTTCAATGATGTATCAAAAGTTAGTGAGTTGTTTAAAGAAAGGTTTGGAAAAACTATATCAATTATAGAAACTAATTATGAAACAGCAGAACTCATTAAATATATGACTAATACATTTTTTGCCACTAAAATATCATTCCTTAATGATATGAAATTATTGAGTGACGAGTGTGGTGCAATATGGGAACATGCTTTAGAGGGGTTTGTTCGTGATGGTAGAGTAGGACACTCTCATTTAAATGTACCAGGGCACGATGGTAAACTTGGTTTTGGTGGTAGTTGTTTCCCTAAAGATATACAGGCATTAATAAAGTATGGTGATGAGATTGGAGTTGATATGGGAGTATTAAAGGCAGCATGGGAAACTAATTTGAAAGTAAGACCTGAACGAGATTGGGAACAACTTAAAGGCAGAGCAATAGTGGATGAATAAAGTTATTTATACTGCTATATTTGGTGGTTATGATTATTTAGAAACACCCAAATATGTTCCCAAAGGTTTTGATTTTGTATGTTTTACTGATACTGATTTTAAATCAGATTTTTGGGAAGTAAGAAAAGTTTTACCTTTGTATAAAGATTCTACTCGAAATGCCAGAAAATATAAACTTTTACCTCAACGATATTTGAAAGAATATGATATTAGTGTTTGGGTGGATGGGAATTTTCTAATTAGAGATGATGTAAATGAGTTGATAGATAAATATTTATCAGATAGAAATTTTGCTTGTTATGACCATAAAAATTGTCAATTAGACCCAAGAGGATGTGTGTATCAAGAAGCGGAAGCAATATTTCACTTAGGTAATAATGACCCGAATAAAAAATTTAAAGATGACCCGAATTTAATAATAGAACAAGTTAATCGATATTATAAAGATAGATATCCGAGTAACAATGGATTGATTGTTTCTGGTATATTATTGAGAAAACACAATGAAGAAGATGTAAAGATAACAATGGAAAAGTGGTGGGAAGAATTAAAATACGGTAGTAAACGTGACCAGTTAAGTTTTGATTATTCAGCCTGGAAAACAGATTTGAAATTCAATTATATAAGTGGGGATATTAGAGATAATAAATATTTTTATTTGTTATCACATAATCATCAAAAGAAATGAAGAATATAATATTTATTCCTGCCATAGATGCAGGACGAGGTAGACATCATTCATATGAGTACTCTATTAAGTCTTGGAAATCTTGGGCAGATAAAAATGATTGTGAGATTTTAGTGTGGGACAAGGCATTATATGATTGGGATGAAATGACAATTCCTTGGCAACGATATCATTTATTTAAAATACTTGAACATAATAATATTAATTATGACCAAGTATTGATGGTAGATTCCGATACGATAGTTCATCCTGATACACCAAATTTTTTCGAGATGACAGAGAGAAAATATGTGGGAGTTTTAGATTTAGGGTGTTGGGAATGGACAGGCAGAAGTTTACGACTTTACAAGGATTTGTTTGATAATTATAAAGTAGATAGGGGATTGTATTTTAATGGGGGGTTTCAAATAGTAAATGAAGTTCATAGAGAATTCTTTGATGAGGTTTTAGAGTTTTATTTTGATAACCAAGATATACTAAGAGAAAAACAAAAGACTGGTTTGGGAACAGACCAAACACCAATAAATTATTTAGTCCAAACTAAAGAAATTGATTTAAAGATATTACCATCTACATATAATCTTCATCATATGGTAAGTAAAAATTTATTGGACTTCGGACAATCATGGTGGGGAGATTCATTACAGAATTTATATGAACAAGCATGGGTTTATCATTTTAATGCCATTCCTACTAATTCCTTGGACAGAGGTTCAGATTATTTTGTAAAACGGGCATACGAAGAATTATATGAACAATAAAATACTATTCCTAAGTGAGTTAGGACATACAGATAAAGTACCACGTGATTATAGACACATGAGAACTGAATTTGCTCAGATGTGTGCTTTACAATCAGACCATCTTCCATTTTATAATATAGACAAATTTAACGGAAGTGGATATGACCATGTGATAATGTTGATATCTAAGAATCCAAAATTGAGAGATTTTTTATTACCATTTGATGTAGTAGAAAAGGTTAGACAATTTGGTAAGAAGGTTTGGTTTATGCAAGAGGCAACTTGTTGGATTCATCAAACTATGAAATTACCACATCAAGTTACTCATGTGAATATTCTGAATAGTGTTGATGGTATATTGAGTGAGAATGTTACAGACTATAAATATTATAGAGGAGTTGCACCAAACATTCCAGTTCATACGATTCCAACATTGATGATTGAAGATTATTTATTAGATGCCCGTAAGGTAGAGAAACAAGATAAGACTATGATTGGTGGTAATTGTTCGAATTGGTATGGTGGGTTTGATTCGTATTTAGTTGCAGATGTATATGATAATCCTGTTGATATGCCAAAGATGAGGAATACTGATTTCCATGACCAATTACCAAGATTATCAGTTTTACCACATATAGAATTCATTGATTGGATTTACAAATTAGCAGAATATAGATACTCAGTTCATCTAATGCCGGCCATAACTGCTGGTACATTTTGTTTAAATTCTGCATTTTTAGGTATTCCGTGTATTGGTTATGAAGAATCAGACCCACAAAGAATTTGTCAACCTGATTTATCAGTAGGGTTATATGATATAGAGAAGGCCGTATCACTTGCAAAAGAATTAAAAGATGATAAAGATTTTTATAATGAGTGTTCAAGAAAAGCAATAGAAAATTATACTAAAAATTATCATGAAAGTGTGTTTGTTAAATATATGAAAGAGGTTTTAAAATGAAACTATGGAAGTTTAATAATTATGAAGAATATAAAAAGTGTCAAATACTTGGTTATGAATTAAAAGTAGATTCACATAGTTGGGTAGACCCCTATTCTGTTAGGGGGATAGTTTCTTATATTCTTGATTATAATCCAGAGGTATCATTTGGTTTGTGTCATGGAACTCGTCAGGGAGTAGAACAAGAAGAATTTAATAGAACCTTTGAGAATTTAGATTTAAATGTTACAGTTATTGGAACTGAAATTGCCGGTGAGGCTGAAAATAGATTTTTAGATACTATTGAATGGGATTTTCATGAAGTTAAAGATGAATGGATAAATAGTGTTGATTTTATTTTTAGTAATTCTTTCGACCATTCTTATGACCCAGAAAAGGCATTGGATAGTTGGATGAGTTGTCTTGGTGAAAAGGGTTTATGTTTTATAGAATGGACTAAAGATTCAGATAAAAAGCCAAGACCTATGGATCCGTATGCAGCTAGTTTTGATGAATATAAAGAATTGATAGAACAAGAATATGAAATTGTTGAAGTATTGGAAAATGAACCAGATAAAGATGAAGGTCATGATTTTAAAGGTCAGAGATTTTATTTTGTAATAAGGAATTTAAAGTGAAATCTATAAGTTTAATTATACCAAGTCGTAACAACCTAAAGTATTTAAAGTGGGCCTATACCTCAATACGGAAGAATATGGGGTATATACACGAGATATGTATGGCAGATGACTTCTCAGACGATGGAACTTGGGAATGGATGAAAGAGATTGCAGAGAAAGATATCAATGTAAAAATCCATAGAAATGAAGGTCCCACACAACTTGGACACACGATTTTATATGATA
>Ga0257112_10000229_pt1 | contig 24398 bp, 24 predicted proteins | sample LP_taG_5_FD_191565 | JGI IMG/M metagenome (GOLD analysis project Ga0257112, IMG submission 191565) | Marine microbial communities from Northeast Subartic Pacific Ocean, Canada - LP_J_2015_P26_1000m | ecosystem: Environmental > Aquatic > Marine > Oceanic | place: Canada: Northeast Subartic...
TGGCCCAGTTGATAATATTTTTGTTGGGATGGCCACTAGAATGGACAGAAATATTAATTATCTTTGTTCCAATTTTTTTACCTATGCTAGATGCATTTGGAGTTAATCCTTACTTTTTTGCTATGTTAGTAGCTTTGAATCTTCAAACTTCATTTTTGACTCCCCCCATGGCCATGGCCGCATATTATTTAAAAGGAGTTGCGGGTGACTCAATTGAGTTGATAGAAATTTTTAAAAGCATTATGCCTTATTTGTTTATAGTAATATTTACTATGGTACTTATGTATAATTACCCTGGATTAGCTTTGTTTTTACCTGATTATTTTTTTGGAATTGGAAAATAAATACTAATGTCTTTTTCTAAACTTTCTGCGGTAGATATTGTTAAATCTCTAAAAGAGGGGAAATATACATGTGAAGAAATTGCAAAAAATTTTATAGAACAAATTAACAAAAATGAAAAGCAAGTAGAAGCTTGGGAATTTTTTGATCAAGAGCTTATTTTAAACCAAGCTAAAAAATTAGATGAAGCTCACCAATCCGGCAAAGTTCATGGGGATCTTCATGGTGTGCCTGTAGGTATTAAAGATATATTTGATACAAAAGATATGCCAACCACCGATGGCACAGAAATTCACAAGAAAAATCCTAGCTGGAATGATTGCACTGTAGTTTCTAAACTAAAACAGGCAGGTGCAATCATTATGGGAAAAACTGTGACTGCAGAACTTGCCTATTATTCTCCAGGAAAAACTAAAAATCCACATGATGTTACGAGAACTCCAGGAGGATCTTCCAGTGGCTCCGCTGCAGCTGTGGCATCACATATGGTTCCACTTGCTGTTGGAAGTCAAACTAATGGATCGGTTATTCGACCAGCATCATTTTGTGGTGTAGTAGGTTATAAACCTTCCAAAGGATACATTTCTCGACATTTAGTCTTACAAGTTTCTCGTACTTTGGATCAAGTTGGAATTTTTTCAAATTCAATAGAAGATGCAGCATTAATTAGCGAACAACTTATCGGTTACGATAAACAAGATCCGGACACTTCATTAAATCCGAAACCAAAATTATTAGCTGCAAGTAAACAAAAACCACCTGCCGAGCCGATATTGGCTTATATAAAATTACCTTTTATGAGTGAACTTGAAGAAGATGCAAAAGAAGGTTTTGCAGAAATAAAGGATGAACTTAAAGGAAAAGTAGATGAAATGGAACTTCCCGAAGGTTTTGTTAACATTCCAAAATGGCATAAGATAATTATGGAGTCTGATATGGCTCAATCTTTTTCTAAAGAGTATAAAAATTCAAAAAATAAATTAAGTGATAAAATAATAGAGGCTATTGAAAGAGGGATGAAATATACTTCTGTGGAATATAAGGACGCTCTTTCAAAAATAGATGTAGCAAATGCTTACTTCAACCAATTTTTTCACGATTATGATGCAATTTTAACTCCTTCAGCAAATGGTGAAGCACCCAAAGGTTTAGAGTCTACTGGTAATCCTATTTTTTCTACTATCTGGACTTATTGTGGAATGCCTAGCATTAGCTTACCATTGCTTCAAGGAAAGAATAGTCTTCCAATTGGTGTGCAGTTAGTTTCATCTTTATATGATGATGAAAGATTATTTAGAAACGCAAGCTGGTTGACAAGTAAAATAAAAAAGTGATTGAATAAGAATAATGAAATCAAGTGAAAAATTTACAATTTTTTTGGGCGTAATACTTGTTGGGATATTTGTAATAGGTCTAGCTTGGAGCATAAGTACAGGACTTGCCGGATTTTGGAAAGGTCTCCCTTTTTGGATAATAGTTATATTTTGTCTCTATCTTCTTGTTGTGGATTCATTGAAATCAATTAAAAAATAAGACAATTAGTAAGAATCTATTAAATCATTAATTATTACAATCATGTTTTTAACTGATTCAGCTAAAAATTCTAATTGTTCATCTAATAATTCATAAATGTATTCTGTTTCCGGAAAAGTGTTTAACAGATCATTTTCGAAGGTTCTTAATACTCCTACAACAGAAAATCCAATTATTATTAATAGAAAAATGTAACCAAGGAATCCAAGTCCTTGTTTGGGTATATGAATATCTGGCAACTGTTTTTCGCCATCCAAACCCCCAGATGATGGATCAAGTTCTTCGAGTTTTTTCTTTCTTTTTCTTGCTATTTTTCTTTCTTTTCTTCCTGTAACTTCGTCAAGCTCTTGAGAAATTTTTTTTCTTGCAAATAATCCTGTCTTTCCAGAAGGAAGTAATTCCGCCCACTGGCTTCCTAAAAATCTATAGGTTTTGCCGTCTGATGCTTTTATACTATCAACAGAAGGGCTTTCATCAGCTTCAACAATTGGTTTTGATATTTGTGTTTTTATAACAGTTTCCGTTGACGTCGTAACTGGCATTTGATGCCAAGTAACAGAGCAGTATCCACATTGGACAGCTCTTCCTTTTTTAGGAATATCACTATCTTTTACGATAAATTTTTTAGAACAACTTTCACACTGTATAATCATTTAATTTTCTTTTAATAAATGTCTTATTATTCTATTCAATCATTTGATCAAGAACAAGGATCTCACTTTTAGTGAATTTTGCTTGATTGTTAAGAGTTAAAACATCACCTTTATTAGTAGAATCATTTTTTTCTGTGGTATTGGTCTTTTTTTTCTCTATTTTAGAAATACTATTTACCGCATTTAATATATCGTTTATTTCAAATTCTTTTATCATGATTTTTAAAAAGCATATGATAGGTTAAATTTTAAAAATAGAAAAATGATTTTTTATTAATATTATGAATTATTTCGTTAATATTATATTAGCTATTGTAACATTTTATGTTCTATTGCTGGCCTCAGTGTTTTTTTTTCAAAGAAATCTTCTATACCATCCCTCAGGAGACAATTACCTAAAAGATCAAGGCACAAACGAGCCTACTGGAATTCAAAAAGTAAAGATTACTACAAATGATCAAATTGATCTTGTGGGTTGGTTTTATAATAAAAATTTAGACAAATTTAAAACTATTTTATTTTTTCATGGAAATGCTGGCTCTTTGGAAAATAGAACTTATAAACTCAATCATTTAAAAGATTTAAATGTAAATTTTTTAATCATTGCCTGGAGAGGCTTCAGTGGAAATGAAGGAAAACCGAAAGAAATGGGTTTATATGAAGATGCGGACAGCGCAATTAAATGGCTTAAGATGCAAGGTATAAATGAAAAAAATATTATACTTTACGGAGAATCACTTGGTACGGGAGTTGCAGTTGAAATTGCACAAAATAAAAATTATGCAGGTGTTATTTTAGAATCCCCTTTTACTTCCATGGTAAATATGGGGAAAAAACATTACCCTTTTTTTCCAGTTCGTTTTTTGCTTAAAGATAAATTTGAAAGTTATAAGAAAATAACAAACGTTTCAGCGCCGATTTTAATTATGCACGGTAAAGATGATAAGATTGTTCCCTATGATATGGGGAAAAAAATGTATGAACTTGCTAACGAACCTAAATTTTTTTATTCTCAGGAATATGGCGACCATATGGTAGAATATGATGAAAAACTTTTATTAGCCTTAGAAAAATTTATTCAAAGCTTAAATTAAGTCACAATTTAAACAATCTAATTACACAGTTAAAAATTATTCTTATAGTATGAAGAAATTATTATTATATTTTATATTATTTTTTCTATTTTTTAATATCGAAGGAAATTCGGATGAAATTCTCCCAGTGAAGGAAAATTTTGAGGAAGTTTTTAATGTTGGCATAATGATTTCTCATGATGATAAATTTACCTTATACTTTAGAACTAGAGAGAAGGCAGTTTTAGCAAGAGGGGAAGAATTTAATTATATTAAAGATTATCCTCAAGATTTATATATTTTATATAACGAAACAGGCAAAACCAGCCCATTAATTACCTATGATTGGTTCCCTAAGAAAGTTAAGGAATTGGGCTCAAACTATGATTTACCAGTTTTTCCTGAAGATTATGCCTATTACTTACTTAGTGACAACAAAACTTTAATCATGATTAGTGGAATAAAATCAATTAGATCTAATTTTAAATTTAATCTCAAAGATAATAAACTTGAAAAGCTGCCAATGGATAATGATTACAAATTATATATCTCTTCTTTGTTAAAAGATTGTGGTTATAAGGATATAAGCGATACTTATAAATGTTCATATTATAAACCTTTAATTTCAAAAAATCTTATTAACTAATTTTTCTAATATTTAGCAAAATAATCAATCCAGATAACAGCAATATGATAGCAGCAGAAAATCCTATCCTTTGGCTGGCTGTTAAAAAAGTAACTGTGCTTACTAGCAAGGGGCCTACAAAGGATGTTGATTTACCTGACGTGGCAAACAAACCAAATCCTTTGCCTTGATTATTCTTATTTAACATAGATGTTATTACTACACGACTTGCAGATTGTATTGGTCCTATAAATAAACCACTGATTGCGGCAAGAAAAAAGAATGTTGATACCGAAAAGGTAAATAGAATGGCAATCGATGAAAGTATCAATCCAATTAAGGAAAAAATAATTACAATTTTGGATCCATATCTGTCATTGGCCATTCCGCCAACGAATGCTCCAACAAATGCCGTTACATTCATAAGTACTGAAAGTTTTAAAAGATCTTTTATTTCAAGATTAAATACTCCTACTGCAAATATTCCACCCATTACAATAATTGCATTTAAACCGTCGGCATAAAGCATTCTGGCAATTAAAAATTTTCCTAAAACACTGATTTTTTTGTTCCAAAGTAATTTTTTTAGGTCTGTAAAATTCGAAGAGACATTTTTTTTTATTTTTTCTTTTCTTTTCTTTATTACGAAAAACAGGAATGGAATAGAAAATATTAAAAACCATATGCTTACCAGTAAAGCGATAGCTCTTATATTTTGAGACTCTTCTTTACTCAATCCGAAGGGAAGACTATCAGTATCGATAAATAATTTAATACTTATTATCAATATTACGATTCCACCTATATATCCTAGAGCAAAACCAAAGCCTGAAGATTTACCTAAGTTTTTATCTGTTGAAATATCTTTTAGCAAGGAGTTATAAAAAATCAAACTTAGTTCATAAAAAAGATTTGCGATACCAACAATGACCAAAGTATATAAAAGATATGATTGAGATGGTTTTGAAAACCACAAGAATGCGGTAAATAAAATACATAACAAAGAGAAACATCTGATAAAAAATACAATTCTATTTTTTTTATCTGCAAATGATCCTACGATAGGTCCAATTATTGCTACTAAAAAACCTGTTATACCTATTGTCCAACCCCAATAAGATTGCCCTAATACTGGGTTGGGGGCAATTTGTTTAGCAAAATATGTTGCAAAAATAAAAGTTATAATAATTGTTGTAAAAGCTGAATTTGCAAAGTCATAAAGGGCAAAATTAAATATTTTTTTCATTTAAAAATGCATCAGAGCATTAGCAAAGTATTCAGAATTGAATGTTTGAAGATCATCCTCTTTTTCTCCCATGCCTAAAGCTATAATTGGTAATTTAAATTTTCTGCTTATGGCTAGCAAAATTCCACCCTTTGCCGTTCCATCTAACTTAGTCATAATTATTCCGGTGATCGGTGTTATTTTTTTAAACTCCTCAACTTGACTTATTGCACTTTGCCCAGTGGTAGCGTCTAATATTAGAAAAGTTTCATGAGGAGATGTCGAATCTATTTTTTTTATGACAGTTGTTATTTTTTTTAATTCATCCATTAGATTTTTTTTATTTTGGAGTCTTCCAGCAGTGTCAATAAGGAGATAGTCAAAATTATTCTTTTTTCCATGATTCAAGGCTTTATAGGCAACTGAAGCTGGATCAGCTCCCTCATCCGATTTAATAATGTCAGCATTAATTTTTTTGGCCCAAACTTCTAATTGGGCTACTGCCGCAGCTCGAAAAGTATCTGCTGCACAAAAAATTATTTTTTTGTTATTTTGGCCTAAAATTTTTCCTAATTTTCCAATAGTAGTAGTTTTTCCTACTCCGTTAACACCAGCAATCAAAATTACACTTGGTTTATTTTCTTTTATATTTCCTAAATTTTTTTCAAGAGGTTTTAATATTTCAGATATGTAACTTGAAAAAATTTTATAAATTTCGTCTTTTTCTGAGGTTTTTGGGTCTATTTTTGTATTGGCAAATTTTTCTCTTAATTCTTTTGCGGACTCAACTCCAACATCGGACTGTATTAGGAAATCTTCTAATTCATTAAGCATACTTTCGTCTATTTTCCTTTTGAAAATTAAATCATTTAAACCTGATGACAAACTTTTTGAACTTTTGTTTAAACCTAACTTAAACTTATCAAAAATGTCCATAATTAAATATTAACTGTAATTTTTTTCACTTCAGAAACCTTGCCTGACATATAAATATTATTATCTTTTTTCCAATCAATATTTAGTAATCCTTCTGGAAATTCTATATCTGCACATCTTTCATTTAATTTTAAAACAGCACCTGACACTGCAGTAGCACATGCAGCTGTTCCACATGCTTTGGTTAAACCAACGCCACGTTCCCAAACTTTTACTTTCACAAGTTTTCTATTTTTAATATTAGCTAATGTAACATTACATTTTTCTGGAAAATAACTATGGTTTTCTATTTTAGGACCAATCTCTTTTAAATTAAATTGATTAAAATCTTCAATAAAAAAAATTACATGAGGGTTTCCAATACTTAGGGAGAAACCTCCTATGACTTCTTTTCCATCAATACTATTAATTTTTATTTTCAAATTTTGGTTATCCATTTTTTTTAACAAAGGTATCTTATTCCATTCAAAACTGGGCTGGCCCATGTTTATGTTCACCAAATTTTTATCATTTAATTCGGCTTGTAGAATTCCAACTTTTGTTCTTAAAGATATTTTTTTATTGTTATTTTCTTTCATTAACAAATAGGCAACACATCTACTGCCGTTGCCGCAGGCAGAAATTTTTCCTCCATCAGAGTTATAAAATGTTAGGTAAGCATCGCTAGTTTCATCTTTATTAATAAAAATAACTTGATCACAACCAATATTACTTCTACTTGAAATTTTTATTATCTGGTTTTCTGTTAGAGAAATGGACTTTTTTCTTTTATCGAATATTATAAAGTCATTACCTAAACCATCCATTTTATAGGCATCTAATTTATTCATATGTTTTAGTTTTATCTTTATTTATTGACTTTTTGAACCTCAATATGTAGTTTGCCACCTATTCCCGCAAAAGAAAGTTTTTGCGGTGCCTTTGGAAACAAAGGGATCGACGCTAGTCAGCGAGGGTTCGCCCACTAGTGCATGTTTTGTTGGAATAAACGAATTATGTTTGAAAATTTAACAAGTAAATTTGAAGAAATTTTTAGTTCTTTAAAAAAAGCACCTTCGCTTAATGAGACCCAAGTAGATGAAGGTTTGCGAAGGATACGTCAAGCTCTATTAGAAGCAGACGTAGCATTACCTGTTGCAAAAGAACTTATAAAAAATATAAAGCCAAAGGCAATCGGCAAGGAAATTATTAAATCAACAACACCAGGTCAAATGATTATCAAAGTTGTTTTTGATGAAATTGTTAAAATTTTAGGAGATACAAAATCTGAATTAAATCTAAACACAGTTCCTCCAGCTTGTTTGATGTTGGTTGGGTTACAAGGATCTGGAAAGACGACAACTGCAGCAAAACTTGCAAAATATTTAGAAAAAAATAATAAAAAAAAATCTTTAATGGTCAGTTTGGACGTTTATAGACCTGCTGCACAAGAACAGTTGAATATATTAGGTGAAAAGAATTCAATACAAACTTTGCCTATTGTTAAAGACCAACTGCCGCTTGATATAGTTAAGCGAGCTCTTAATGCAGCATCTTTAAGCGGAGTTGATTCAATAATTTTTGATACTGCAGGAAGAACTCAAATTGATCTTTCTATGATGAATGAAATTAAAGAAATTAAATCTATTGCAAATCCAATAGAAACAATTTTAGTTGCAGATTCTCTTACAGGTCAAGTTGCTGTTGACGTTGCTCAAGAATTTAAAAAAGCTGTAGATTTGACAGGAATTATTTTGACCAGAGCGGATGGTGATGGCAGAGGCGGAGCTGCATTAAGTATGAAGTTTGTCACAAATACTCCAATTAAGTTTATGGGAATAGGTGAAAAAATTGATCAATTAGATGTTTTTTATCCAGATAGGATAGCCAATAGAATTTTAGGCATGGGGGATGTAGTTACGCTTGTTGAAAAAGCTGTACAGGATATTGATGAAGAAAAAATTAAGAAAACCGAAGAAAATTTAAGAGCAGGATCCTTTTCTATGGAAGATTATTTAAGTCAACTTAGGCAGATGAAAAAAATGGGCGGAATGGAAGGCGTGTTGTCAATGTTACCCGGAGTATCTAAAATAAAAAAGCAGATGGATAATGCAAATATAGATGAAAGTATTATCAAAATTAATGAAGCAATTATTTTGTCAATGACAAAAGAAGAAAGAATAAATCCAAAAATTATTAATGGTTCAAGAAAAAAAAGGATTTCTGGAGGCTCAGGAGCAGATCCTGCCACTATAAATAAATTGCTAAAGCAATTTAAAATGATGACCAATATGATGAAAAAAATGTCTAAAGGTGATCCTAAAGGTGGAATACCTTCGGAAATTTTTAATCAATTAAAATAAAAGAAAGGAAAGTAAATAATATGCTTAAAATTAGATTATCAATGGGTGGTGCAAAAAAAAGACCAGTATATAAAATTGTAATTGCCGATAGTAAATCTCCAAGAGATGGAAGATTTATTGAAAAAGTAGGTTTTTTTAATCCACTATTACCAAAAGCGAAAAAAGATAGAATTACTTTGCAAGTAGAACGAATAAAACATTGGCTGAGTAAAGGTGCTAAGCCAACATTAAGAGTTTCTAGAATATTAGGAGAAGCGGAAGTTTTACCAATGCCACCTAAAGGAAATAATCCACTCAAAGCAATTCCAAAAAAAGATAGAAAAAAAGAGCAATCAGATGGTGAAAAACTCGTAACTGAAGCACCAAAAGCCGAACCAAAGAAAGAAGAGCCGAAGAAAGAAGCTCCAAAAGGAGCAGCACCAAAAGCCGAACCAAAGAAAGAAGAGCCGAAGAAAGAAGCTCCAAAAGGAGCAGCACCAAAAGCCGAACCAAAGAAAGAAGAGCCGAAGAAAAAATAAATGTGGACGGTAAGAGTATTTACTTTATATCCTGAATTATTTCCAGGACCATTAGATAGCGGATTGTACAAAAAGGCACTGGATAAAAAAATATGGTCATTGGAAGTTGTGAATATAAGGGATTATGCTACAGACAAACACAAAACCGTAGATGATACTCCTTTTGGAGGAGGAAGCGGGATGTTAATAAGAGCAGATGTTATAGCCAATGCCTTGGATAAAAATATTTCTAATAAAAATGAACCAGTTATTTATTTATCACCAAAGGGAAAGAAGTTTGATCAAATTTATGCAAAGAAAATATTGGATAAAAATATAAATATTATATGTGGCCATTTTGAAGGTATAGATCAAAGATTGCTGGAAACTAGAAATATAGAAGAAGTTAGTATAGGAGATTATGTTTTATCGGGCGGCGAAATAGGCGCTTTTGTATTAATTGACACAATGGTTAGATTAATTCCTGGTGTACTTGGAAATTCTAATTCATTAACCGAAGAAACATTTGAAAGAAATTTATTAGAATACCCGCAGTATACAAAACCTCAAAAATGGGAAAAAAAGGAGGCTCCCAATGTATTATTAAGTGGAGATCATGCTAAAATTAAGGACTGGCGTTTAATGCAATCAGAGGATATAACACGACGCCGACGTCCTGATTTGTGGACAAAATATAAAAAAAATAAATGAAAAATATAGAAGATATAAACAGAGAAAGTGTAAAAAAAATTTTAGCAAAAAAGAAAATTCCCGAATTTTTTGCGGGTGATACAATTAAAGTTGGTGTCAGAATTGTAGAAGGCAAAAGAGAAAGAATTCAGTATTTTGAGGGAGTTTGTATTGCTAAAAAAAATCGTGACATAAATTCATCATTTACAGTTCGTAAAATTTCATTTGGTGAAGGCGTTGAGAGAACATTTGCTTTATACAGTTCCATTGTTGGATCAATCAAAATTATAAGATCAGGTGATGTAAGAAGAGCAAAGTTATATTATTTAAGAAGCAGAAAGGGTAAATCAGCAAGAATTTCTGAAAAGATTAAAAAAAGAATTGGTGTTGACGTTTCCCAACAAGAAAACTTAAATGAGATTGCTCCCGAAACTTCAGTAATTAATGATAAGTCAGCAAGAAAACCTAAAAAGGAAAATCCAAAAAAGGATGCTGAGCCAAAAACAAAGCTAAAAAAAGAAAAATAAAAAATAATTTTTTTATAATGCCCCAAACACTTTATGATAAAATTTGGAATGAGCATATAGTTCACCAGCAGGATGATAAAACAACTTTATTATATGTTGATAGACATCTCATACATGAAGTTACAAGTCCTCAAGCATTTGAAAGCTTACGATTATCAAAAAGAAAAGTAAGAAGACCAAATCTTACTTTAGCTGTTGCTGATCATAACGTTCCAACAACAGATCGACTAAAGGGTATAGATGATGAAGAATCCAAAATTCAAGTCGAGACTCTTGAAAGAAATTGCAGGGAATTTGAAATAGAACTTTTTGACATGAAGGATAAAAGACAAGGAATTGTCCATATTATTGGACCTGAGCAGGGATTTACTCAACCTGGAACTGTTATTGTATGTGGCGATAGTCATACTGCAACACACGGAGCTTTTGGGGCATTAGCTTTTGGTATAGGCACTTCCGAAGTTGAACACGTTTTAGCAACTCAAACATTGATTCAAAAAAAATCAAAGAATCTACTAATAAATATTACAGGCAAGTTGCCAATAGGGGTTACTTCTAAAGATGTAATTTTACAAACAATCGGTAAAATCGGTACAGCAGGTGGTACTGGTATGGTTATTGAATATGCTGGAGAAGTGATTGAAAAGTTAAATATTGAACAACGTATGACAATTTGCAATATGTCGATCGAAGCCGGTGCACGAGCGGGATTAATTGCGCCCGATGCTAAAACCATCCAATATTTGAAAGATAAACCAAAATCTCCAAAAGGAATAAATTGGGATAAAGCAGTTCAGCATTGGGCACAACTTAAATCAGATCCCGATGCAAAATTTGATAAAAAAGTTGAAATTAAAGGTGATAGTATCAGCCCAATGGTCACGTGGGGGACCTCTCCTCAGGACGTGGTGCCTATTACAGGTTCTGTTCCTGACCCTGAAAAGGAAAAAGACAAAGATAGAAAAGCATCGATAAATAGATCTTTAAATTATATGGGGCTTAAACCCAATACAAAAATGACTGATATAAAGATCGATAGAATTTTTATCGGCAGTTGTACCAATGGAAGAATTAGTGATTTAAAAGAATCCGCTAAAGTTATAAAGGGAAGAAAAATTGCAACACATGTAAATGCATTAGTTGTTCCAGGCTCAGGTTTGGTAAAAGAACAAGCCGAAAAAGAAGGAATAGACAAAGTATTTAAAGAGGCTGGATTTGAGTGGAGAGAACCAGGATGTTCAATGTGTTTAGCTATGAATGACGATAAACTAAATCCAAAAGAAAGATGTGCATCTACCTCAAACAGAAATTTTGAAGGGAGACAAGGTCGTGGAGGAAGAACTCATTTAGTTAGTCCAGCTATGGCAGCCGCTGCCGCAATTGATGGTTACTTAACCGATGTAAGAAAGTTTCAAAATTAAAATGAAAAAATTTAATATTTTAAAAAGTATACCGTCAAATTTATCCATGATTAATGTTGATACGGATATGATTATTCCCAAACAATTTTTAAAAACCATAAAACGAAGTGGGCTTGGGCAAAGCTTGTTTTATGAAATGCGCTATGATGAAAAGGGAAAGAAAATTGATGATTTTATTTTAAATAGAGAGCCATATAATAAATCTGCAATTCTATTAACGGGAAAAAACTTTGGATGCGGATCTTCAAGAGAGCATGCTGTATGGGCACTATTAGACTTTGGAATTAAGTGCGTAATAAGTGCGAGCTTTGCGGATATTTTTTATAACAATTGTTTTAAAAATGGCGTGTTGCCAATAATATTAGATCAAAAAAATGTAAACGAACTTATTCAATATGCGGAAAGAAAAGAAGCTATAGAAATTAATCTTTCGGAACAGCAGATTAAATTTGGAAATAATAAAATTAATTTTGATATAGATTCATTTAAAAAAAGATGCTTGTTAGAAGGTTTAGATGACATTGATATTTCATTAGAAAAATCAAAAAAAATATCTTCTTACGAAGAAAATATTATGAAAAAAAAACCTTGGCTTAATTGATATGATTAAAACTATAAAAAGAAAAATTTTATTACTGCCAGGAGATGGAATTGGGCCAGAGGTCGTTGCCGAAGCCAGAAAGATAATTGAATGGCTAAATAAAAAAAAATCTTTAGATTTTCAAATAGATGAAGATTTAATTGGTGGAGCATCATATCAAAAACATAAAAATCCAATTACAGATGAAGTATTCTATAAAGCCTTGGAATCAGAAGCTATAATTTTAGGAGCTGTAGGTGGTCCCAAGTGGGATAATTTGGAATTTTCAAAAAAACCTGAAAGGGCATTATTAAAATTAAGAAAGGAACTAAAACTATTTGCTAACCTTAGACCAGCGATTTGTTTTAAACAGTTGGTTGAAGCATCTAGTTTAAAACCGGAAATTGTTTCTGGTTTAGATATAATGATTGTTAGAGAACTTACTGGAGGAATATATTTTGGTGAACCGAGGGGAATAAAGCCGATTGAAAATGGGGAAAGAAGAGGCACTAATACTCATACATACACCAGTAATGAAATAATAAGAGTAGCTAAGGTAGCATTTGAACTTGCTCAAAAAAGAAATAAAAAAGTTACTTCATGTGAAAAATCGAATGTCATGGAGTCAGGTGTTCTTTGGAGAGAAGAAGTTCAGAAAACTAAAGATAAAGATTATCCTAATATTGAATTAAATCACATGCTCGCTGATAATTGTGCCATGCAATTATTAAGAAATCCAAAACAATTTGATGTGATCGTAACAGATAATTTATTTGGTGATATGCTATCTGACGAAGCGGCCATGTTAACGGGATCAATTGGTTTATTGCCATCAGCATCTTTAGGAGCAAAGGACAAAAATGGAAAAATGAGATCTATGTACGAACCGGTCCACGGTGCAGCATCCGATATTGCGGGGAAAAGTGTAGCAAATCCTATAGCAGCTATTCTAAGTTTTTCTATGGCCCTTAGGTACTCTTTAGACTTAGATAAAGAAGCAGATAATCTAGATCAAGCAGTTCAAAAAGTTCTTGATGATGGCTTAAGAACTAAAGATATTTTATCCAAAGGAAAAAAAGAAGTATCTACCTCACAAATGGGAGATGCAATAATTTCAAAACTTAAATAATATCTAATCCAATGAATATAAAAAATGTAGTTGTCATTGGTTCCGGTACCATGGGAAGTGGTATTGCTGCGCAGCTATGTAATGCGAATATTCCTGTTACTTTATTGGATTTAAAGACAGAAATTTCAGAAAAAGCAAAAAAAAAAATTTTTGAATCCAGACCTCCTTTATTAATTGATAAAAGCAAAATAAATAATATTAGAGCAGGCAATATAGAAGATAATTTCGATTTACTCAAAAAGGCTGATTGGGTCGTTGAGGCTGTTGTTGAGAGAATAGATATAAAACATAGTCTTTATGAGAAAATATTAAAAGTTCGAAAAAAGGATTCAATAATTTCGTCGAACACATCCACTATTCCTTTAAAAGTTTTATCAGCAAAAATGTCTGACGCAGATAAAAAAGATTTTTGCATTACCCATTTCTTTAACCCCGTTAGGTATATGGGTTTATTAGAAATAGTTAGTGAAAGTATAAATGATACAAAAAAAATAAATTTTTTAAAAAATTTTTGTGAAGATAGTTTAGGCAAAGGCGTAATTATCTGCAAAGATACACCGGGCTTTTTAGGTAACAGAGTTGGTGTTTATGCTATGCAAGTAGCAATGACGGAAGCCATCAAGATGAAATTAGGTATAGAAGAAGCGGATGCAGTTTTTGGAAGACCAATGGGCATTCCTAAAACAGGAGTTTTCGGTTTGTATGATTTAATTGGTATTGATTTGATGGCAGATGTTTTAAAAAGTTTTGTAAAAGAATTGCCAAAATCTGATCTCTTTCATGAAGTGGCTCAAGAAATTCCGTTAGTGAAAAATTTCATTGAAACTGGTTACACCGGAAGAAAAGGAAAAGGTGGATTTTATAGAATGAACAAAAAAGATGGGAAGAAAGTATTAGAAGCAATTAATTTAACTACTAAAGATTATTTTCCATCTAAAAAAATTGATCTTAATATTGATGAAAAAGTTAGTTTAAAAGAACTTGTTTCAAGAAATGATAAATATGGACAATATGCATGGTCAGTAATTTCAAAAATTATTCTTTATTCATCTTCTTTAATTCCCAATGTAACAAAAGATTATAATAATATTGATGAAGCAATGAGGCTTGGTTTTAATTGGACCAAAGGACCCTTTGAAATGCTCGAAGAACTTGGAGTAAAGTTTTTTGTAGAAAAAGATAGTCAATTAAAAACAAATGAATTTATAAAAGAACTTTACGATAAAAAAGCTGAAACTTTTTACGGAAAAAGACAAATCTATACAGATTTAGAAACATTAGGAAAAGTAAAACAATTAGCAAAAATTAATAGAGATAATAAATCAGCAATTACATACGAACATAAAAATTATAAAATTGTAGAATTTAATACTAAGGCTAATACTTTAGATTATGATTCAATGGATGCATTAAAAAAAGCATCCGACAAAAATTTGATCATTATTAACGAAGGAATGCAATTTTCTGCTGGAGTTAATTTAAATTATGTTATGGATTTTGCAAAAGAAAAGAATTGGAAGGCTATTGAAAAGTTTATTCATCATTTTCAGATGACCTGCAAACAATTAAAATATTCTAATAATTTAGTTATTTCTGCGCCATCAGGTTTGGCTTTGGGAGGTGGTTTCGAAGTATTAGTTCAAAGTGATTATGTGGTTGCACATACTAATATTGTAACTGGTTTGGTGGAGACACTTGTAGGATTGATACCTGCGGGAGGTGGAACTACAAACATGTTGTGGAGGTGGATACAAACTCAAGAGGTTAAAAAAGATCATGATTTTGCTCCCCAAAAAGTATTTGATATCATTGGTTACGGGAAGACAGCTAGTTCACCAACAGAGGCCTTACCATTTAAGTTTTTATTAGAAAAAGACAAAAGTATTATGAACAGAAACAAGTTGCTTTCAGCTTCTCAAGATTTAATAAACGAGAAAAAAGATGGGTATAAACCACCAAAACAACCAACTTTTAAGTTATCAGGAGGGCAAGTAAGAGATAAAATGTTCCAAACTCTTGAAAATCTTTTTAAAGAAAAGAAAATTTTGGAGCATGGAATGGAAGTTGGAAAAAAATTAGCTTTCGTATTGAGTGGAGGCAACACAACAATTGATAAAGAATTATCCGAAGATGATATGTATGCTTTGGAATTAGAAGCGTTTGTTCAGCTAATTCAAATGGAAAAAACTCAAGCTAGAATTAAGCATACGCTTTCAACAGGAAAACCTTTGGTAAATTAAATGGCAACTTATAGAGCTCCAGTAGATGATATGATGTTTCTCTTCGAGAAGTTGAGAGACAATTCTCATTACAATTCACTTGAAAAATATAAGGAAGTTAATCCTGATCTTGCAAAAGATATATTGGAACAAGCTGCAAAGTTAACTGAAAATCTTATATTACCCTTGGCTAAGGCTGGAGACGAAACGCCTGCTAAATTGGAAAATGGAGTAGTAAGAACTCCTCCAGGATATAAAGAAGCTTACAAAAAATTTATTGAAGATGGTTGGGTTTCCCTATCTTGCGATCCAGAATATGGGGGCCAAGGAATGCCAAACACTATCAAGACATTTTTTGATGAAATGCTCTCTTCAGCCAGTCTTTCCTTTAAATTGTATAGTGAGTTAAGTATAGGTGCATATAATTGCATAGTTCATCACGGCACAGATTCCATAAAGAAAAAGTTTCTTCCTCATATGGTTAAAGGTACTTGGAGTGGAACAATGTGCTTAACAGAGCCGGTTTGTGGAACGGATTTAGGATTGCTAAAAACAAAAGCTGTAGAGCAATCCGATGGTGCTTATAAATTAACTGGTCAAAAGATATTTATAACTTCTGGAGATCACGATCTTACAGAAAATATTATTCATTTAGTTCTTGCTCGAACTCCTGATGCACCTTCAGGAACAAAAGGAATTAGTTTATTTTTAGTACCAAAAATTCAAGTTAAAGAAGATGGATCTTTGGGCCTAAGAAATGGAGTTTCAACCACCTCAATTGAAAGCAAAATGGGAATTAGAGGATCTGCTACATGTGTTTTAAATTTTGATGGCGCTGTTGGACATATGATCGGACCTAAAAATAAGGGACTGAGCTCAATGTTCACGATGATGAATTTAGAAAGAATTGTTGTAGGTATTCAAGGACTAGGCTTATCTGAAATTGCATATCAAAATGCTCTAAATTATTCGAAAGAAAGAAAACAAGGAAAATCTAATAATAGCAAGACACAAAATGGAGCAGATTTAATTATTGATCATGCAGATATCAGAAGATCCCTACTAAACATGAAATCAATTATAGAGGGTGAAAGGGCTTTAAGTTTTTGGTTAGCTCAACAAACCGAAGTCAGTTTGCATCACCAAGATAATAAAATCAAAGAGGAAGCTTTAGATTTAGTATCTTTAATGACGCCAGTTGTTAAATCATTATTTACTGATATGGGCATGGAAATTACTAGCGATGCCATGCAAATTTTTGGAGGATATGGTTATATAAAAGATCAAGGTATTGAGCAATTATACAGAGATAATAGAATTACACCCATTTATGAAGGAACTAATTCAGTTCAGGCTATTGATCTAGTTTTTAGAAAAATTGTTAATAAAAATGGCAACATTATAAATAGCTATATAAAGATTATTGAAGAAGAAATTAAAAAAAATAAAAGTGAAAAGCAAACAAGGCAGTTTGCTGAAAAGTTAGAAAATTATTTAAAAATATTAATTAATTTTAATAATTGGATTGAAAAGAATATAAAAAAATCTAAAGATGATATTAGTGCCGCCTGCAATGATTATTTGAAAGTTTTAGGTTTAATTGCAGTTGCCTTTTCTTGGTTAAAAATATTGAATGTAAGTTATAAGGAATTAAAAAATAACAAAAAGTTTTTTGAGGATAAAATTGAAACTGCTAATTTTTTCTTTCATAGAGTACTACCTAGAATTGATGCTTATTACAATTCTGCAATTTCAGGCAGTAAATATATAATGGATTTTAAATTTAATTAATTATGAATGATTACGATAAAAATCTTGAAAAAAATAATGCGAATTTTATTCCACTAACTCCTATAACTTTTCTTGAACGAACAAAAGATATTTATCCAAATTATCAATCTGTAATTTATAAAAAAAGAGTGTACACCTGGAAGCAAACTTATGATCGTTGTATAAGGTTTGCTAGCGCTCTAGAAAAACATGGAATTAAGTTAGGTGATACCGTGTCAATTATTGCTCCTAATATTCCAGAATTATTTGAAGCTCACTATTCTGTTCCAATGACTGGAGCGGTGCTTAACGCAATTAATACAAGATTAGATTCAAAAACAATTGGCTACATATTAAGGCATACTGATGCTAAAGCACTCATTGTGGATCGTCAATTTCATGATGTTGTAAAAAAAGCAATGGCAGGATTGGATAAGAAAATTTTAATTATAGATATTGATGACAAACAAGCAGACTTAAAAAATGTTGGAAAGTTTGGAGAATTTGAATATGAAAGTTTTTTAAATGAAGGTGATATTAACTATATATGGAAGAGACCAAAAGACGAATGGCAAGCGATTTCATTAAATTACACATCAGGTACAACGGGCAATCCCAAGGGAGTTGTTTATCATCACAGAGGTTCTTATTTAATGGCCACTGGTAGTGCAGCAGCGTGGAATATGCCAAACCGTTTAAATTTTTTGTATACCGTTCCCATGTTTCATTGTAACGGTTGGTGCTACCCTTGGACACTCGCCATGCTTCATGCGCGAGTAATATGCATTAGAAATATTAGAGCCAAGGAAATTTTTGATTTAATAACCGAGCATAAAGTAACTCACTTTGGTGGAGCTCCAATCATATTAAATATGTTAGTTAACGCTCCAAAAGAAGAGCAAAAACCATTGAAGCACAAGGTGTATGTTTTAACAGCAGCTGCTCCTCCACCAAGTATCATTTTTAAAAAAATGAAAAATTTAGGTTTTGAGGTAATGCATGTTTATGGTCTTACTGAGACTTATGGGCATATTTTGCAGTGTGCGTGGAATAAAGAATGGGATGATTTAAATGAAGATAAAAAAGCTGACATTAGTGCTCGCCAAGGCGTGAGATATCCTAACCTTGAAGATGTTGATGTAATGGATCCAGAAAGTATGAAATCGGTTCCACGAGACGGAAAAACTATAGGAGAAATAATGATACGTGGAAATGTTGTGATGAAAGGTTATTTTAAAGATAAAGAAGCAACAGAAAAATCTATGAAAGGTGGCTGGTTTCATTCTGGTGATTTAGCGGTTATTTATCCTGATGGTTATATTCAAATAAAAGATAGGTCCAAAGATATTATTATTTCAGGTGGAGAAAATATTTCATCAATTGAGATAGAGAATACAGTAGCTAAACATCCATCAGTTTCTCTTGCTGCGGTCGTTGCTAAACCGGATAAAAAATGGGGAGAAACACCTTGTGCATTTGTTGAATTAGCACCCCAAAAAAAAGCCACAGAAGAAGAAATAATAAAATTTTGCAGGGAAACCTTGGCCGGATTCAAACTTCCAAAAAAAATAGTTTTTGGTGAATTACCAAAAACCTCTACTGGAAAAATAAAAAAATTTGAATTAAGAGAAAAAGCCAAGGAGATGAACTGAATTTTGAAGTAGATCAAAAAAGTGTTTTTGCATCAACTGGTGGATTAGATTTTGATACTAAAAAACCAGTAATTATTTTGCTGCATGGTAGTGGCCTTACTCATATCGTTTGGTCTTTGCACGAGCAATTTCTTGCTACAAAAGGCTATAGCATTTTATCTATTGATCTACCCGGTCACGGTGGCTCTGAAGGACCTGGAATAAAATCTATTGAGGAAGTAGCAGAGTGGATTAAAAGATCCATGGAAAAATTAAAAATTAAAGAAATTTCATTCATGGGTCATTCACAAGGATGCTTAGTTGGCATTGAATTTGCTTCGCGTTTTCCAAAATTAATTAAAAGTTTGGTTCTTGTTGCGGGATCATATGAGTTACCGGTTAACCCCGCCCTAATTGATTATGCAGATGGCGGCGATATGAAATCTGTGGAACTTATGATGAAATGGGGCTACGAGGGGGTTAAAAAGTTTATTGGAGGCAACCCAGTACAAAAAATAATTAATTCACCAAGACAGGTTCAGGAGGGTTTAGCTGTTGATCTTAGGGCATGTAATAATTATAAAAATGGGTCGAAAGCTGCATCGAACGTAAACTGTCCTACCCTTTGTATATTAGGTGATAAGGATAAAATGGTTCCGTTAGATAAAGGAAAAAAAATGGTCGAAAAAATTAAAAATTCTCAACTAGAAGTGTTAAAGGAATGTGGTCATATGATTATATTTGAAAAAGCTTTTGAAATGAGAGAAATTGTCAAAAATTTTGTAGAAAAAAATCACAAATAAAATTATGAAGAAATTTTATATTGCAAAAGCAAGACGATTAAGAGGTACTCCTTTTTCAAGCAGAATAGAGAGCCAAGGCCTAACTGCTTACACGACTTATAATCACATGCTCTTACCCGCGGTATTTGAAGGTACAGAAAAAGAATATTTTCATTTAAAAGAACATGTTCAGGTTTGGGATGTTGCTGCTGAAAGGCAAGTTCAAATAGTAGGAAAAGATTCTGCAAAATTAGTTCAATTAATGACTTGTAGAAATCTTTCAAAGTCAAAAGTTGGAAAATGCTATTATGCTCCATTAATTGATGAACAGGGAAAAATGATAAATGATCCTATTATTTTAAAATTAGATGAAAATAAGTGGTGGATATCATTAGCTGATTCTGATGTAGGACTTTATGCCAAGGGGCTAGCAAGCGGTTTGAAACTACAAGCTGAAGTTAGCGAACCAGATGTAAATATATTAGCTGTTCAAGGACCTAAATCGTTTAAGTTGATGGAAAAAGTTTTAGGTAAAAAAATTACTGAACTAAAATTTTTTGGCTTTGATTATTTTAACTTTAAAGGAAATAAATTTTTTATAGCTAGATCTGGATGGTCTAAACAGGGCGGATATGAAATTTATGTGGAAAATCGAAATGCTGGCTTAAATTTATATGATGAGTTATTTTTAGCTGGTAAAGAGTTTAACGTAAAACCGGGCTGCCCAAATTTAATAGAAAGAATTGAAAGCGGCCTTCTATCATGCGGCAATGATTTTGATAATGGTGACAATCCATATGAGTGTGGATTTGATAAGTATATAGATATTAAATCCGATATAAATTTTTTAGGCAAGAAAGCTTTAATTAAAATTTTGCAAGAAGGTATTAAAAGAAAACTTATGGGTGTAAAAATAGATCTAAATGCAATTGAAATGATGGAAGAACAACCTCTTCAAAATGGCAAAAGTTTAGTAGGACATTTAAGGTCCGCTACTTATTCGCCTCATTTCAAAAATGTAGTAGGTATTGCAATGATTCAAAAAGAATATTGGGATAAAAAAACTACTTTTGAACTAAAAATTGGTGATAAAAAAAGCAAAGGTTCAATTTGCGATTTACCATTAGTCTAGAATTGGTCATAAAACAAAGGTAATACTTTAAATTATATGAATATAGCAATTGTTGGAGCGACAGGAAACGTCGGCAGAAAGCTTTTAGAAGTTATAGAAAAACTAAATTTTGAATTTAGCGAATTGTATCTTATTGCTTCAGATAAAAGTGTTGGAAAAAAAATAACTTTTAAAAATAAAAGTTATTCAGTTATTGGCCTTAGTGACTTTGATTTTTCGAAAGTAAAAATAGCTTTTTTTTCTGCCGGAAGTGCTATTGCAGAAAAATGGGCCCCTATTGCTGCAAAAAAAACAATTGTAATTGATAATTCAAAACATTTTAGAATGGATAAAGATATTCCTTTAGTAGTTCCAGAAGTTAATGCTGATAGTTTAAAAAATTATACAAACAAAAACATTATTGCTAATGCTAATTGCTCAACTATTCAATTGGTTTTAGCTTTAAAGCCTTTGCATGATCAATTTAAAATTAAAAGAGTAATCGTTTCAACTTATCAGTCGGTATCGGGGGCAGGAAATGCTCATATGAATGAGTTGGAAGAGCAAAGTAAAAAAGTTTTGGATAAACAAAAAGTAAGTTCAAAAAATTTCACTAAACAAATTGCTTTTAATGTAATACCTCATATCGATTCTTTCATGGAAGATGGGTACACAAAGGAAGAATGGAAAATGACAGTAGAAACAAAAAAAATTTTAGATCCAAATATAGTTTTGAGCGCTACATGTGTTAGAGTTCCCGTGTTTGTTGGACATTCAGAGTCGGTCAATATTGAATTTAACTCCGAAGTTAATGCTAAATCAGTTAGAAATTGTTTAGAAAAAGCTCCTGGATGTAAAGTTGTAGATGAAACCAAAGATGGTGGTTATATAACTCCAGTTGAATCAAGCGGTGATTTTATAACTTATATTTCAAGGATACGAGGTGATCAGACACAAAAAAATTCTATAAATATGTGGGTAGTATCCGATAATTTACTTAAAGGTGCAGCTCTTAATGCGGTTCAAATTGCAAATGTTTTAATTAAAAAATATATTAAATGAACGATTCTAAAAATCCACTATCACCCCATCTTCAAATTTACAGATGGCAAGTATCATCTTTAGTTTCTATTACTCATAGAATTACAGGAATATTAAATCTTTTAGGCCTCATTTTTATTTGCGCCTGGATTTCTTCAGCAGGGATTGGTGAAAATTTATTTGTGTGTTTTGCAACTTTTTTGAAAAGCTTTATTGGGAAGTTTATTCTAATCGGATTTACTTGGTCAATGAGCTATCATGTATTGAGTGGAATTAGACATTTCTTTTGGGATTTAGGTTATGGTTATGAAATAAAAACAGCAAATCTTTCAGGAATTATAGTGATTATTGGTTCGTTATTTTTGACGATTATTTTATGGATGATTGGCAAAGGATTAATTTGATGAAGGCATCTCGTAAATGGATATTTCAAAGAGTTAGCGCTTTAATAGTTGCACCTCTTATCATTTGGTTTTTAATTTCTTTAATATCTTTATCTACTGGAGATTATAACTCAGTCATAAATTTTTTCAGCAAACCATTGTTTTTATTTTTAACCATAATTTTGCTTGTAGGTGGTTTTTTTCATGCAAAAATTGGACTAAGTGAAATTTTTGAAGATTATATTCAAGATGAAAAAATCAAAAATGTCGCAAATCTTTTGACATTTTTATTGAGTATAATTATCCCATCAATAACAATAATTTTGTTATTATATAAATTTTAATGAGCGCATATAAAATAATTGACCACGAATACGATGTTTTAGTCGTAGGAGCTGGAGGTGCAGGTTTAAGAGCGGCTGTAGGATTAAGTGAGTCTGGTTTAAAAACTGCTTGTATTTCAAAAGTTTTTCCAACAAGAAGTCACACTGCGGCAGCTCAAGGTGGAATTTCGGCAGCTTTAGGAAATGCGGGAGAAGATGACTGGCGTTGGCATATGTACGACACAGTTAAAGGATCCGATTGGCTTGGAGATCAAGACTGTATAGAATATCTTTGTAAAGAGGCTCCGCAGGCTGTCATCGAACTTGAACACTATGGTGTTCCATTTAGCAGAACTAAAGATGGAAAAATTTACCAAAGAGCTTTTGGAGGTATGACCAAAAACTATGGCAATGAACCAATTCGAAGAACTTGTGCAGCTGCTGATAGAACGGGTCATGCCATATTACATACTTTATATGGTCAGGCTCTCAAACATAAGACAGAGTTTTATATCGAATATTTTGCTTTAGACTTATTAATGGAAAATGGTGAGTGTAAAGGTATTCTTGCTTGGAACTTAAATGATGGAACTATTCACCGATTTAAATCACATATAACAATTTTAGCTACCGGTGGTTATGGTAAAATTTACTACTCGGCTACAGCAGCACATACTTGCACTGGCGATGGAAATGGTATGGCTTTGAGAGCTGGGTTGCCATTACAAGATATGGAATTCGTTCAATTTCATCCCACAGGACTTTACGGAATCGGTTGCTTAATTTCTGAAGCAGTTAGAGGAGAAGGTGGTTTTCTATTAAATTCCAAAGGAGAACGTTTTATGGAAAAATATGCACCCACTGCTAAAGATCTTGCATCACGAGATGTTGTAAGCAGATCTATTTCAATTGAAATAAATGAGGGAAGAGGCATAGGAGAAAATAAAGACTATGTGCATTTGCATATTGATCATATAGATCCTAAAATTATAGAAACTCGATTGCCAGGAATTTCAGAATCGGTATCGACTTTTGCAAATCGAGATGTAACCAAAGAACCAATACCAGTTGTGCCAACAGTACATTATAACATGGGGGGAATTCCCACTAACTATAAAGCAGAAGTTTTAACTTCAAATGGTAGCGATAAAACTGTTCCAGGATTAATGGCGATCGGGGAAGGTGCATGTGTATCTGTTCACGGAGCAAATAGATTAGGTTCAAATTCATTAATTGATCTAGTTGTTTTTGGAAAGGCAGCGGCCATGAGAGCTAAAGAATTAGTGAAACCAAATTCTCCTCACACAGAAGTTTCTAAAAGTGAAACAGACAAATCTCTTGATAGATTGGATAAATTAAGAAATGGAAATGGATCAAATAAAACTTCTGAACTCAGACTATCGATGCAAAAAACAATGCAATCAAAATGTGCAGTATTTAGAAATGAAAAAACATTAAAAGAAGGCGTGAATGAAATTAAAAAACCTTATGAAGGCATGCAGTCTATATCGGTCACAGACAAATCTCTAATTTTTAATACAGATTTAATGGAAACCCTTGAATTT
>Ga0257112_10000232_pt1 | contig 24259 bp, 16 predicted proteins | sample LP_taG_5_FD_191565 | JGI IMG/M metagenome (GOLD analysis project Ga0257112, IMG submission 191565) | Marine microbial communities from Northeast Subartic Pacific Ocean, Canada - LP_J_2015_P26_1000m | ecosystem: Environmental > Aquatic > Marine > Oceanic | place: Canada: Northeast Subartic...
AATAAATATGCGAAGGAGGGTGGTTTTTTATCTAATCTTTATCAACAGGAAACTAATGTTCTTGTAACTCATTGATTTTACTACATAAATAGCAGATTTATATTACATATCTATCTAGTTTGATGGTTTATTGATAGTAAATATCTATAAAAAGTGAAGGGTTTCAATTCATTCTACTGTACCCCGAGCGTACCCCAGAGCATTATTTAAGAAAGTAGTAAATCTCTGAACCCCTTTATGAAAAAAAGATGTCTTGTTTTGATATGGTGGTTCTTGCAATCGTCAATAACACAGGCAGGAGAATTGCCTTCAACAGCGAAAAATCACTGTAACTAAAATAACTTATTATTAAGTAGCCGATTGCAAGATACCAAAACTATCCATAATGATTCATCAAATCAGCAATTCTCTTTAAAAAGATTGCGTGCTCACAAGCTTCCTCTGATGAATATATTTCTTCTTGTATATCTACTGGAACACCACGAATACCTGATACGATGCCTATTTTATACTGCTCAAACATTCGAACACAAACGGTAACATATTTTCCGGTCATTGGCGCCCTTCGCATCTTGTCAAGGATTGTCCTGAGATCATGACTATGCTCAATTGCAGCTCTGCCGTTTGAAGGCGCATTGCCAACTGGGCTATTTCTATGTTCAGCAATCAATCTTCTACGTGATTCATCATCAAATAAAAGCGGCATTACATAAGTTCTCGTAATATAGTCGTCAGTCTCGGTATGAGATTCGTTTGCTATTACACCTTTTTCTTTATCTAACATTATTTAATCCTCATTAATTCATTAATATTCTTAATGGTTACGGCATGGCACTGACTCACCCCGCTCTTCCTTTAAGCGCATTGCTTCAATTTGCGCTTCTTCAGGTGTGTTGAAGACTTTATCTTCAAAAAGTATTAACGGCTTTGCTCGATCAGCATTTAACTGCCCTACACACCATTCCTTTCCTTCAATTGTACAAACTGCAACATAAGCTCCTGCAATTGGACCATAGTGGCGGTTATTTAATGTAAATAGACATTCTGCTAAATCACTAACCTTATCCTCATCTAGAGTACTAATTACATTTTTCTCTAATTCATTAAGAGGTTTAGTACTTGTTCCAACTACCGATTTACCAATAGGTGGATCCATCATATCGGGGTGCTTATTAATTATCATTTTAAATTACCTCCTTTCTAAAATTACTAAGGCAAAGGGCTATCTTTTAAAAACCCTTTAATTGCATTTTCTGTAATGCGGGAAACATTATTATTGTAGTTATTATGAGAAAGACTGCCACACCAAGACAATGAGCCAGGTGCAAATACTCCACCATCATTTGGAGTCTTATAAAATATCATGTCAGCTCGCACCATAGGGTTTTCAGTACCTCCTCCATGGTAGCCACGAACAGAAAAGTGGATTTCTTCATTAACTTGAAGCATCAAATTAGTATGTCCCACAGAATGCGCCAATAAATAGGAATCATGTGGGGTTCCAAATTCAACATCATATCGATCTAACTCTAAACCGGCTGCTCCTCCACCAACAAGTCCAAAATCACCAATCTTTTCACCATTTCCTACTCCTTCCATTAGCCAAGCAGTTTCTGGCCTTTCACTGTCTTTATCTCTAACATAGTAGGATGAAACGTCAAAGCCATATGCAGTAAATGTTAGTCCACATAACTTACTTGGAATTCTTCCACGTGCTCTCCACATTCCTCCATATTTACCATCAAAAGCATTATTGTATTCTCCAGGATTCGCAGTCCAAGCCCTTGTTCCTGCTTCACCTTTTCGAACCTCAATAATGTTTGAATTATCTGGATGGTATTCACTACACCAGTAAAAACCATTTGCACCTAAATAAATCCATCGACCGCCATCTTGTTGATATTTTTCATATGCTGCAAACATTTTTTCTGAAGTGTATTCTGGATGACTTCCTGTCAATACAGTTTGATATTTATTTAATAAACCTACACCCTCTCTATTTAAATCTTCATCAGTATGAATATCAAAATCAAAGTTTTTTTCTTCCAGCCAATCTATAAGGTGTAAATCACCGTTGAGCTGCCATAATGATGGTGATAGCCAATGACGATATTTAGGACGCATATTTAAAATTGGTCTCAGTCTTGATGAGTAGCAAACACCACTTCCATCTGAATGCAATGAATAAGTTGAGAGTCCATATTCTCTATGTTCATTCAAATACAAATCAGCTGCAGTCATAACAGGAACTTTTCCGGCTAATAACTCTGCCACAACACAATTCGTACAAAGATTATCATTTGAATATGCTAAGTATGAGTTTGTAGGCAGAATAAAGGCCAATTTTGATGTAGTTTTTCCCCTTGGAGGTCGAACAACAAATGGAATATAGTCTTCTGTTTCTGGAGAGTCTTCACCTCCAATTCTTAGACGTGCAGCATAAATACCGCTCTTCAAGCTGTCTGGAATTTTGAATTCAAAGTCAACGTCCCATCGTGCATCATCTATATCATCATCATGAAAATGAATTGCACCATATTCTTCAGGTTTATGATGATAAATAATTTCATCACCGGTCCAGTTAAAGCCAGTCATTCCCCGAACAGGCATATTTATAATTGAACCATTCAATCTAGTAGGTGACGTATCAATAATACAAGTCGAAGCAATGTTTGTAGTTATATTTGCATGGAAGTCCCACGCCCCAACCACATCATTTCGTAATTCAGCTTTACAGCCCTGATAGCCACGAGCTAATGATTCAATTTCAGACTTAGACAAAGCCCTTCTAGAAAGCCTTGGTCGATCTATCTTGCCATTATAGGTATGAACCTGTTCTGGTAATTCAATTGGCTCTAGCACCTCTTTAAAATGACCTCCAATAATATGCCTACCTGATCTCTCATTTTTTGTACTCGCTGCCATTAGAAAAGGGGCATCATTAATTCCTGGCTTTATACTATTGATTGACTCAACCACTGCTGTAGTCTCTTCTGCTGGATTTAATAAACCTTGACCGAGGCCACCATTAGTAGAAGTTACAACGGGCTCTTGATATAAAGTTACTTTACCCGTTCTTGAATCGTAACTAACCGCAGCGAGATACCAAACTTTACGTAAAAGTTTTTTATCACTTGAAAGTTTCATAACTTGACCACTGCCGTCGCCTATTTCTACAGACAAACAGTTATTCTCATCAATAAATAATCCATAGCCGCTCTTTGTTTCTTCAACCCATTTAGTTAAAACACCTTGACGACCTTTTTGAGGTGTACCAAGACCAATAACTGGTGTTGTTGGAAAGATATAGCATTGAAGAGTAAAACTTTCTACATTAAGACGCTCATCTTGCGGCACAATTACGTATGAACCACCATGTATTCTTTGATTTTTCCCTGGATAGTTTTTGTTGCATTCAGCTTGGATCTCTTCTTCTTTGTATCCAGGTCCCTCTGGATTGGTGTCACCATGTATTAATCGGACGATTTGTGTTTCATAAACTTCACTATCTTCAGAGTTAACATAAAATTGTATGTTATCCCCAGGACAAACAGAGTATTTGTCGCTATAACCAGTAATTCTTAACATAATATTTCCTTAATTTTTATTAATTAAAAGTTAAATTGATTAGGACTCTTCGCCCTCTATATCTTCATCCTTTTTTTCGCCTTTTCTATAATCACCAAGTATGTTTTTAATATTGCCAATCTCATTTGGAGACATTCCAATTTCGTCAAGAAGATGATCAATAAATGGTACTTGTGCTCTGTAGCGCATAGCTGCATTCACTACATTTTCAGGCAGACCCCCTCCACCACTAGGATTAGGCCCTACAAAATCTGGATTAGCACTATTTGAATTAAATCCTGGCATACCATTTAGTTCATAAATTTTTATATCATCAATATTTTCCATTGGCTTGACTGCCTCCCGAATAATTGAATCAAGATTTCTCGCTAACTCCATTCTAAGATCACTTTGCCTACTCTCATCACTACGAGCGTTTTCTGCTTCATTAAGCATCAACTTACCAGCGGCATCAATCTCATAGCGCAGTTTATTAGACAGAGAAGTATGTTTTTCGGCCTGTTCTTTCTCTTGGGCAGCTTCTTTTTCAGCCCTAGCACGGGTAGTAATTTGAATCGCCTCACTTTCCCCTTCCTTTTCTGCATTTATTAATTGCAACTTCTTATTACGTTCTGCAATCTCGACTTCTTGCGCTGAAAGAACTTGCTCTTCAGCAACAACTACTTCGGCTCTTGCTTGTTCTTTAGTTTCAACTGCATTTAATACTTCTACAGTTTTAGCTATAACTTCAAGTTCACGATTCTTCTCTTCTATTTCAAGATTTTTTCTCTTTTGAATTTCTGAAGCTTGAGCTTGCTGATCGTTTTCTATTCGCGTTATTTCTATGATTCGTTGCTGTTCTATCTCTAATTTTTTCACCTCTTCATGGGCCTTTATTTGGGCCTGTTCAGCTTCTACATAACGATCTGACTCTACCTTAAGAACCTCAGCCTTTTGTTTGGCCCTTTGAGATGATATCTCTTCCTCCTGTTTGAGTCTTGCAAACTCATTTTCCTTTTTAATTTCTAGAGTTCTAATTTCAGCTTCAAGATTCTTTTCTTTAATATCAATTTCTGTTTGTCTTTCAACCTCATTTCGAAGTTTTTTGCGTTCCTCAATCTGGAGAGTTAGCTCATGTTCACGCAATGAGCGCTCAACTTCAATAGTATCTTGTTGTTGGATGCGAGCCTTCTCAACTTCTTCTTCAGATTGAATTCTTGCTTGTTCAGCTAAACGTTCCTGTTTTGCTGACTCAATAGCCATTTCGGTACGTTCTTTATCTCGTTGTTTAGCAATTTCACGTTCTTGAAACAACCTGGAAAATTCTCTTTCCTGGTCAATCTCAAGCGCTTTTTGTTCTGCTTCTAAATTCTTACTTCTAATTCTTATAGTAGTGTCTTGTTCAATATCATTACGCTTTTTCTTTCCAGCCTCGATTTGTTCTGTTAACTGCGTAAGACCCTCAGCGTCAAACACATTAGATGGATCAAATACTTCTAAGCCAGCTTGATCAACACTGGTCAAAGAAACAGCTTCAAGTTCAAGACCTGTTGAACCTAAAGATTCAGCAACGATGACCTTAACTGCTTTAATATATTCACCACGTTTTTCTTGAATCTCTTCCATAGACATCTTAGCAGCAACAATACCTAGCGCATCTACAAAACGTCCCTGCACTAAATCTCTTAAACTTTCAGGTTCCATTGTTCTTTTGCCTAATGTCCCCGCAGCAATTGATACAGCCTCCTTTGTTGGTGTAACACGAACATAAAATTCTGCAACTATTTCAACACGCATACGGTTTTTAGTAATGAAAGATTTGTCACCGCCTCGTTTAACTTCTATGCGTAAAGTTCGCATCCCAACAGAAGTTATATTGTGAATGATTGGCAATACAAAAGCACCGCCACTAATCACAACCTTTTCGCCACGGAGTCCAGTTCTTACAAAAGAAACTTCTTTAGATGATCTTCGATACAACCAATGCAGCAAATAGACAAAAATCGCTATTGCTAATGCTGTCAAAATAATAATTGCAATGATATCTGCACCAGTCATAATTTTTTCTCCTTAAATAATGTATACATATCTATTTTTTATTCTCTTCTATTCTTGCTTGGGTATCATTCATAGCAGCTCTATATATGACAAACCCAAAAATTATTTTGTTTAAAAAGTCGGTTAGGTTGTAAATAATATTAAGACTATTTACATCAACTCCACCACCAAGGTTATTAATAAAATACCCAAGTGGATAAATCGCCCAACCAATAGTAAGGATCAATCTCAATCCATTAAATGCTAGATGTGATGCCTCATTACCACTCTCTATATTGGAGCGACTTGCTTCACCCATATAAAGTTCACCAAGAATATAAAGCCAACCCACAACACCAATAATAAAACCTAATGTTGCACTCATATAGCCTGCAGCCCCTAAAAATTCACCTATTACCATTACCAGGGTTCCAATTAGTAATCGCCAAAATAGTGCCGATGAGACTTTTGTAACTGCAGTCAAAATTACATAAAAAAGTACAACTTGCATAGTATGTGTAAGTATCCAATCTAAATATCGAAGGATAATTGGGGCCGTCCCCGTTTCAACCCACATTGTTTTAACATAGTGGTAGAAAACTGCTGACACCAGCATAGTAACGCCTAAAAGTGTCATTGTTGTGTGCCATCTATCATCAACCTTAGTTCTTTCAAGCAGAAAAAAGATTGTTGCACCTATCATTGCCATGGATAAAAGCCAAAATGTGCCACCTACAATATCAGTTGGTAATAATGTACTGTTCATAAAAATCCCTGGTTATAAATTCTGTATTAATTAATCTTTCAATCGTTAATTCACATATAAGTTAGCCAATAATCAGCTCCATTAAACAGTTACTATTAAAGGCGTTTATAGAGTTCGGATAACCGAAAGAAAGTTTTTCTTTAGTAAATAATGTACTTAATTACTAACAAACTTTAAATTCAGTTATCCAAACTCAATTAAAACAACTCTTAATTAATTAAGAGTCTGGATCATATGCCTCTGGATCAGCAGGTCTTAAGAAGAAATTATCAACGTAGTCCTTACCACCCCAAACTTCAACACCTGGGTTGTACCACAAAGTAGAGTTACGATCACAATCCGTACCCATCATTGCTTCAACATCAGCATATTCAATTGTTAATGGCGGTACTAAGATTGATTGAATCTTAGGTCCTTGACCCTGCAAAGTACGCATCATGATGTTCCAACCAAGCTCAACATCATCACCTGGAGGCCATGTCTGAATAGCACCACTGATATAATCAGGGTTATTACGCCAATAACATAGAGCACCAATTTCACCACCAATTGACATTGGAGGAATGTCTCGCCCTGACTGCAATACTGCCGCTAAAACACCAGTTTCACCAGAAGACTGAACCGCAATTCCATCAAGCTGTCCAGGGTGAGTAGCTAACCACTTCTGAGTCTCAGCTTGACCAACTTGTGATGTCCACATATGCGCAATCTGACCTGTAACTTTAATATCAGGATATCTAGATAATCCATCTAAAACACCAGCATTTTGAGAGTCTGATGCTGAAAATCCAGGAATACCTTCAATTACAAGAACATTACCTTTTCCATCAATCTCTTCAGCCATCCATGTTCCAACATCAAATCCAGCCTGATGGTAGTTCACTGATGAATTTATTGAAAGTGGTGAGGTTGTATATCCAGTAAATGAAAATACTGGAACACCTCTATCAAAGGCATACTTAATTGCTTGATTCAAAGCAGTTGGGTTGGAGCAACAAATAATTATTGCATCAACACCTTGATCAACGAGTTGTCTGATCTGCTGAATCTGTAATGCATCCTTAAGGTTTGACTGTGTAACAATGATGTCATTAAGTAAACCGAGCTCTTGCCATTTCGGTTTGATTACATCCATCAAACGAGCCATTGCACCTTTACGCCAAGTATTTCCAGCATACGTACTTGCATAACCTACAGTCCAAGGTGGTGAACGATCACTTTTCCAATCTCTAAACGCACTATCATCAAGTGGCTGTATTGGATCCATCAAGTCCATGTTATAAACTCTATCCCGAATATCCTGAGGGATTTCATCAAGTCCTGCAATAGCCATCGACGTAAATCCGAGCGATAACATACAAGCCATGACTAGTTTTAATAGTTTTTTCATTTTGATTTCTCTCCTATTTATTTATAGTCAAGCGTTATTGCTTGTTCTATTTACCTTAGAAAATGACTAGTTTTATTGGCAATTAAGTGCAATTTAAACGTAATTACATAGCCTAAAGTATGCACAAGTATATCACAATACATACATTAGTCAACTAAAGTATGTATTTTATATTTAATCTATTATAAGTATGTATTTATAAAAAAAGTATGCAACCCTATTAATATATTGACCTAATAAATACTGTACAATTTAGGTTAATATTCAAAAAAAACTCCACAAGGAGTTGATTAATGCTATGAAAAATCTAGAAGATAGTAGACTAAAGTACAAAATCGTTATTGCCGATGATCACGCCTTAGTTAGAGGTGGTTTGGAACTCGTAGTCAAAATGGCTGTTCCAAATACCGAAATATTTCAAGCTAATAGTTTTGATGAGACGATAAATATTCTAAATGAAAATTTTTCAATTGATTTAGTGTTGCTTGATTTAATGATGCCTGGAATGTGGAAGGACAGTATACAAAGCATTACTAAACAATTCCCTGATGTTCCCATCGTAATTGTTTCTGTAAAAGAGGATTTTGAGTCAATTCATAACTCAATTACTTTAGGGGCTTCTGGTTTCATACCTAAAACTTCAGCACCAGAAGTGACTATTAGTGCTATTCAACTTGTTTTAGCTGGTGGAGTTTATATACCACCTCATGTGCTGAAACCACAAACTGATCCTACTGAATTAAATGACAAATCAAATAATTACGATATCATTAATCGCTTGTCAAAAAGGCAAAAGCAAGTTCTAGATCTTCTCAGTCTTGGTAAATCGAACCAGAATATTGCTGATGATTTAGGTTTGACTATTCCAACAATTAAAATGCATGTCTCAGCAATTTTTAAAAAACTAAATGTCAAAAATCGAACTGAAGCTGTATCTATATACTCTAATTTAGTAAAAGTTTCAAATTTACTTTCTTAAATTTATGTAAGTTTGATACAACTTATCATGACAATCAACCCTCTAAAATTACAACGCTTCACTCTCAATAATTTTCTTTCTATTTGCTCTCTAGCGTCCCGTGGATATCTGACAAAAATAGTGACTTTATTTTTTTTAGTCATACTACTTAATATCACTAGTCTTAGCCTAACTATTGCAAATGCAGAGGAAGGAGGCTACTGGACGCAAAATGTTAACGTTTTTAACTTATCTTGCACAGACGGCGATGTAGATTGCTGGATTGATGAAAGAAATGTTCTAGAAAAATTACCCCTAGTAGAGTATGCGCCTCTAATACCTTCTGAAGTTAAGAAAAAGTATCACATATGTGTCTCATTTCCACATCTCAAAGACTCTTATTGGGTTGGAGTTGCCTATGGAATTATTTCTGAAGGAAAACGCCTTAAACAAAAAATTACTTTATTTGAGGCTGGTGGATACACAAATCTAGCAACACAATTAAATCAAGTTGATGACTGTATAACTAATAAAGGTGAGGCTTTAATTATTGGACCCATTTCAAGTAACGGCAACGCAAAACAGATTGATATGATAAGAGCTAAAGGTATCCCAGTAGTTGTCCTTGTTACTGGTATTAATACAGAAGTTGATGCGAACTCACTCCAAAGCTTTATTCATATGGGTTATACCTCTTGTAAATGGGTTGCTGATCAAGAACAATTTAATGATAAAAAAACAAACATTGTGTGGTTTCCAGGACCTCCAGGAGCTGGCTGGTCTATCGCCTCTCACCAAGGATGTCTCAGTGCACTAGAGGGAAGTAATATTAGGATATTAGAAACTAATTGGGGTGATACTGGAAAAGCTATCCAATTACAATTAGTTGAAGAAACACTACAGAATTTAGCCTCAGGCCCTGAGCCAGAATTTAAATATATTGTAGGAACGGGTACTACAATTGAAGCTGCTGTTGGTGCTCTTAGGGCAAGAAAGCTTGCAAATAAAATCAAACTGGTAGCCACATATTACACACCTGGAATAGATATGTTTATAAAACGAGGTCTCATTTCAATGGCACCTTCAGATCAAATGATTTCCCAAGCAACAATTGCAGTCGACCAAGCAGTAAGACTTCTTGAAGGAAAGAAAATGGCAACTTTAGGAAGACCAGAATTTAATGATACTGGTCGCATTACGGAACATGTTCAACAACAAATATTGATCGTAACTCCTGATACATCAGATGAATTTAACTCATCAACAACACTTGCACCAAAGGGTTGGTCTCCAGTATTTTCGGTAGACTAATGATGTCAATAATAATATAAAGAAAAAAGCATGTCACAAACTAATATACCTTTGTTGAGTCTTAAGAATATTTCTAAACAGTTTTTTGGTTCTACTGTTCTTGAAAATATTAATTTCGACCTTTATCCTGGAGAAGTTCATGCTATCTTTGGACAGAATGGTGCTGGTAAATCTACCTTAATTCAAATTGTTACTGGAGACATTCAACCCTCAAGCGGTAAAATTTTTCTCAATAATGAGGAATTGAAGATTCATTCTGTACATAAAGCTAGAGAACTAGGTATTAGTGCAGTTTTTCAAGAATTTTCGTTAGTTCCACAACTCACAGTTGAAGAAAATTTATTCTTAGGATCAAACAATACAAAAGGTTTTTTTCTTGACAAAAAAAAGTTACACCAAATGGCATGCCAGACCATGGAGCAACTTGAGTTTTCTATCAAACCTGAAGAAAAGATAATCAATTTATCACATGCAGAAAAAAGAATGGTTGAGATTGCTAAAGCCTTTCATACTAAACCATCAATCATGGTTCTAGACGAACCTACAGCTTCATTAGCTGAAAATGAAACAAATCAGCTTTTTTCAATGATAGAAATTCTAAAAAAAGAAGGTATTGGGGTTATCTATATTACACATCGAATGAAGGAAATTTATAAAATTAGTAATCGAATTACAATTCTTCAAGATGGTCATGTTGTCAATACAGATTCAGTAGCTAATATTAATGAACAAAAATTAGTAGAATTAGCAACTGGTCGCTATATTACCAGTCTTTTCCCAGAAATAAAAACACAACGTGGCAAGAAATTACTTGAGATAAAAAACTTATATTTAAGTAATAGTTTTATTGAAGACGTATCAATAAATGTGAAAGCAGGAGAAGTGATTGGCATTACTGGACTGGCAGGATCAGGTAAATCTGCAATTGGACGCGCCTGCTTTGGTGTTAATAAAATTGAAGCTGGCACGATTAGCTATTTAGATGATGTTATATATGATAGCTCCAAACAAATTAATGATATTAGTCCACGAGCAATGCTTGACAGGGGAATGTTATATTTACCCTCTGATAGGAGGGCAGAAGGCCTTATTATGGAACAAAATATTAGAGAAAACATTTCTTTGCCTTCATTAGGCCTACCAAAATTTTCTAAAGGCTTTATTGTAAATAGAAAAAATGAAAAAGATATTGTAGAAAAAATTGGAGATCGTCTTAACTTTAATACACAAAGCATTGAAAATAAAATAGAACAGCTCTCTGGCGGAACTCAGCAAAAAGTTATGCTTGCTAAAAGTTTTGCTCGTGACGTCCAACTTTTTATTCTGGATGAGCCAACTGTCGGTGTTGATATTGGAACTCGTGTCGCAATTTACGAGTTAATCAAGGAATTTTGTGAGTCTGGAGGAGCCGTGATGCTTATCTCTTCAGACCTCTCAGAAATAGTAAATTTATCACATAGAGTTTATATCCTTAGTGAAGATAATTTATGTGCTGAGTTCAATGCTGAAGATTGTAGTGAACATCTGATACAAAGTTACTTTATAAAATCTAAAGCTCAAATAGTTGAAGCCTCCTAAGCTTGTATTAAGTGCGAAAGCATAGCTCGAAACTTTGCCGGCTGAATTGGTTTTAGTAACACCGGAAAACCCTGATCGACAATGCTTTGTACGTGATTTCGTTCTACATCACCTGTCATAATGACACAAGGAATTGAAGTTTCCAACTCTTCTTGTATTAACAAAGTAATATCAATGCCGGATGCATCACCAGGCAAACGGTTATCTGCCAAGATAATATCTGGGATTTTGTCTAATCCGCCTCTAATTAAATTCACCACATCATCTCCATTTCTAGCTGTAGTAACCGTACAACCCCATGACTCTAAAAGCTGTTTAGTTGCTTTTAAAACATCCATATCATCCTCAACTAAAAGAATATTTGCCCCTGATAAATTCATAATGTTCATAAAACTTTCATCTTGATTTTCATCAACTTTCTTTTCCCTAATATTAACCAAAACGGAAAAGCAAGAACCGCGCCCAAATGTTGATTTACTAACAATTTTGTGCTCTAGACTTTCAGATAAACGTTTTGCGAGAGCTAGACCAAGACCCAAGCCTTTACCTCTATCACGTTCCTTATTTTCAATTTGATAAAAGTCCTCATAAATAAATGACATCTGATCATCAGAAATTCCACAACCAGTATCCCAAACCTCAATTGCAACTTTGTCACCCTTCTTCCTACAACCTATCAATACCGAACCTTTATCTGTATAACGAATAGCGTTAGACATAAAATTTCCCAATATACGTTCTAACAAAGCTGGATCACTTCTAACATAAAGACTAGATGGAACAACTCTAAAATCTAGCCCTTTATCTTTGGCAAGAGGAAGGAATGATTGGAAGGTACTAATCAAAATATTATTCGCTGAAAAAATTTCAAATCTTGGCTTTATTGCACCTACCTCCAATTCCGACACATCAAGTAGAGCATTCAATAATCTTGCTGTTGAGATTGAAACAGAGTTTATATCTTCAATAATTCTAAGTGCATCCTTATCTTTGACTTTTGATTGCAATGCAGCAATATACATTTGCATTGCATTTAATGGTTGACGTAAGTCATGGCTTGCTGAAGCCAAAAAAACTGACTTTGCTTTGTTTGCTCTTTCAGCATCAATTATAGCGTTTTGGAGACCTTCACCTTGCTCCCATAAATCCTGTTTAAGTCTTTTAAAGCTTCGCCCCATTCTCCCTAGCTCATCTTCTCTAGCTAAGATATTTTTTTCATCCTCAAGTTCCTCTACCTTATGTAAAGGGGTATACCTATTGATTGAGTCTGTTAGTAACTGCAAGGGTTTTGAAATATTCATTCTGACAATTACTATCACCATTGAGACAACAAATAGCAAAGCTATAAGAGAAGTTATAACGATATAACTATTAGCAATACGCTCAACATAGGTTATTTTTGACTTGGAAGCAAAAATTATCGCTTCCAATTCAGCATTTACTTTTCCAGCTTGAGTTATTAGAAGATTCTCAGTGGAGGAAATCTCATCAAGATCGCTAATATGAATTGTAAGTATTTCAATATTCTTTTCAGCAAATAAATTATTGACTACTAATTGATAATATATTTGATTTACTTTTCTTAACTCATAAAGCTCAGAAAGCAATTTCTCCTGATGCGATGAAATTATATCCATATCACCTATTTCATCAGAATTCACTATCTTAATAAAAGCCTCTGTATCAGCTATAGATTTCCTCAGTTTTTGATTAGCTATTAAGAATTCTGTGCGAATACTATCGTTCTCTAATAATTGATTATATTTTTCATAATAACTCGTTTTTTCAGAGTCTTGATTGACTATTGCGCTAACAGTAATAAATAGCTCTTTTACACTTAAGCTTTGCTTATAGACATTTTCATCAATTGTATTTACTGATTCGATTAAAGGGATAGTGATAGATGACATTTGCTTCGTCTCATTACTTACTGTAGATATTTGAGAAAAAGCAACAAGCATAACTGCAATAAATCCAAAAATCTCAACGACTAATAGAGCTAAAATTTTCTGATCTAGGGACAATCTATTAAATAAGTTTTGCTTTGCTACTTCCATCTTTTTATAGTTCTTCCTATTGTTTTTACTTTCTACTTAATAGTCAAAGCCAAACAATTAACATAGATAGATTAAATAGAACGCTTGAAGAAATAGAGTCATTAATTTTTTGCCTGCGAAAGTATCTGTTGACGAAAATATTCAGAACCAATAGCAACAATTAACAAGATACCAATTACAACCATTTGTAAATATGAGCCAATCCTCATAAGATTCATACCATTTTGTATTAAGATAATAAAAAAAGCCCCCAATACAACATTCTGAACACGCCCAACACCACCAAGCAAACTGACTCCACCAATTGCACAAGCGGCTATTGATAGTAACGGATAATTAGCCCCAATATTTGGTTCTCCAGTTTCAAGTCGAGCTGTAATTAGTAATGCCGCAATACTGGTAACTAGTGCAGAAAAAACATAAGCGCTGACAATATAAAGTTTAGTATTTATTCCTGAAAGCTCGGCTGCTCTTAAATTTCCTCCAATGGCATAAAAATATCTTCCCATCTTAGTTAAGTTGATAAAAATGTAAATCAAAAGAATACAGAATAGAGTTATCCAAATAGATATTGGAATACCTAATAATGACCCATATCCAACAATATTAGTAAAAGACTCCGGTGCTCCATAAACAGGTATTCCACCAGTAATAGTCAGAGCTAAACCAAAAATAATTGAAGACATACCTAACGTCATTATAAAAGGGGGGACACGGAAAAAAGCCACACCTACACCATTAACTAAACCAATACATGCTCCAACAAGAAGGCCTGCTAAACACCCTATAATAATTGCCTCCCAACCCGAACCGTAACCTGACCATAAGGCAACCATTGTCATCGAAGCCACAACAGAAGTCATTGCAAGGATAACACCAACAGAAAAATCTAAACCTGCAGTTAACATCACGATCATTTGAGCCATAGCAACCAAAATAAGATCAGTTGAATGTCTTGCAACACCCACTATATTAGCTGCAGTTAAAAAATTATCGCTAGCTACTGTAAAGGTTATTAAAGCTATACCTAGAAACCAGGGCAATATGCCAGCTTTTATGAATAAAAAAGACAAGTATTGTTTTAAATCTGAACTAATTCTAATTATGTCTTTGTCCACTACACAACTCCTATTACAAAACACTTAAAAAAATATTTTTTATTAAAAGAAAACCTTATCAGATAAATGATTAGCCTTATTTTTTCACTACATTGTACATCAAGGAAGCTTATTTTTAATGAAATTACAGATAATAATACATACTATTGACTATAGTATGTAATAGTAGTAAACTATACCTATACTTTTGGATGTTTTTTCACAGGATAAATTTACAAATATAAATACGTTTAATATAAAAATAATTGTAAATATTTATTTTGGATTTATTTCTAACCTGGAGACTTGTTTGAGTGGAAATTAAAGAACAAAACTTATTAAATGAAAATGTTTCAAATAATTCAGAAGCATCTAAGGAATTTTCTGGTGAGCTTTATGTTAAGAATGTTCATAAATCATTTGGAGTAACTAAAGCTTTAGCTGATGTGAGTTTTACCGGTTATTTTGGTGAAATACATGCAATTATTGGGGGAAATGGTTGTGGAAAAAGTACTCTTGCAAAAGTTTTAGCGGGTGTTTTGCCAATTGATTCTGGAAAAGTATCCATTAATGGCGCTCATCCTTCTACTCCTAAAGAATCACATGATCTTGGCGTAGCCATGGTATTTCAAGAAGTCCTTGTTTCAGATGAAGCATCTATAGTTGATAATTTATTTATCGGACTTGATGGTTTCTTTTCTAAAAACTTATCTGAAAAAGAGAAATATGTCAAAGCAAGAGAATTGTTAAGTGAACTTGCTGATGAAGAAATCGATCCATTAATGCCAGCTGGAAATTTACCCCTTAGTACCAAAGCATGGATAACAATTGCTCGAAGTTTGTTAAGAGAGCCTGACGTTTTAATTCTTGACGAATCAACTGCGGCTTTAGACTTTGATTCAACCGAAAGGCTTTTTGACAAAATGCGAGAATTACGTGATAAGGGCGCAGCAGTGATCATTGTATCTCACCGTATAGCTGAACTAGTCAGAATAAGCGATCGCTGTACCGTTATGCGTGACGGCAAGGATGTTGGAGTGTTAGAAAAAGAGCAGATAACAGAAAAGAACCTATTGCACTTAATGACTGGAAAAGAACAAAAGACTGACAAAATCAAAGAAGAAGCCCATAAAACTAGTTACTCGCAAGTTGCCCTTAAAACAAAAAATATGCAAGTTTGGCCTGACAGTGAAAAGTCGGATTTCGAATTACGTAAAGGAGAAATCGTAGGCATCACCGGATTAGATGGCCATGGGCAAGATGATTTTGTTCGTATTCTAGCTGGTATTGCCAATGCCTATGATGGTTTCACTGAAGTGAATATCAACCATGGAGAAAAATACTACTCAATCAAGAATCTTGAAGATGCAACCAAACATGATATTGAATTTGTTTCAGGTGACCGAAAACGAGAAGGAATTCTTCCGAATTTAAGCATTGTGGAAAATTTAGGTATTTCTATGTACCATAAATACAGCAAAATCCCTGGCGTTCGCTTCATAGACTGGGGGGCTATAAATGATGTTGTTGATTGGGAGGTTGAACGACTGGCAATCAAAACGGGCCCCAAAGATAACATAATCACTTCCTTAAGCGGAGGCAACCAACAAAAAGTTATGTTGGGTCGAGCTTTTGCAACCCAACCCAAGATATTGGTTTTACTCGACCCTGCAAGAGGAATTGACTTGCAAACTAAGTTAGACCTTTACAAACAATTAAGAGAATTTGCTGATGAAGGTAATTCAGCAATCTATATGTCAAGTGAACTTGAAGAATTTATTGGTTTCTGTTCTCGGGTAATTGTTTTTCGTAATGGTAGTATTTTTGAAACGTTTACAGATTCGCAAATTAAGGCCGATGGAATCCTTGAATCTATGTTTGGTCATCGTCAAAATACTAGCTCTGAGAAAAAATCAACTAATCAATATAACGATAAAAAGCAAGGTTCAGCTGAATCTATTACTGTTGCTGACAAGAAACACCCTGATGTTAATAAATTGGAGGATAAGGTGAAAAAATATAACGTAAGTAAATACTTTGAAAAAGAGTCACAAACAATAAATCCGAAAAGTAAAAGTAAAAAAGATTTCTCAGCTAAAGACGAAGAGCAATTTAATAATATTTTGAGCTCAGCAGAGAAAAATAGCAAGAGAAAAAATTACGAGGAAAAGGCTCAAATTGATCCAACGCCAGAACTTAACGAGTATTCAGAAAATGACTCTAATAAGTTTGAAGATTTAGTAGCTTCAAGTGAACAATTAATAAAAAACAAAGGCAGCAGAAGTTATCGAAATAAAAATAATAACGAAGGTTATTCAGATACTGATGAGGAATTATTCAATAAATATTCATCTTTAACTCAGGATCAAACAAATGAACGAGACTCTAATGAAATTAATACAAAAAATACGGATGAAGAGCACTCATTAAATCAGGGAAATAGTGCATCTGACTCAAAAACTTTTGAATATAACGAAAAAGATGTTGCGCAATTCGAAAAACTAATGTCAAAAAAAAATAAGCTATAAGAATATAAGGAAAATTTAATTAACAGTTTTAATAAAGATAATGGAATTAATTGAAACACAAAAACCAAAATCAAGCCCAAGTACCTATCTCATAGTCCCGATAGTTATTTTCTTTTTGCTGTTTATATTTGCCACTCTAAGAGGCCCATATTTAATCTCCAGTACTGGCTTTGGAGCATTGATAATCGTTGCAGCTCCTCTAATTTTAGCTACCTATGCATTAACTATAATTGTAATGGCTGGACGTGCAAGTGTTGATTTATCAATTGGCCCACTAATTAGTTTTATTAATGTAGGAATGATTCAGTTAATTGGGTTAGGCTATATGGAATCACCAATTGCTCTTTTCGCATATGCGATAGGTGTTGGTGTCGCATATCAAATATTTATGGCTCTAATTATTGTTTTTGTTAGAGTGCAACCCATTATTGTTTCATTAAGTGGATATCTTTCATTAGTCGGTTTAAATCTTATTATAATGCCGCGTGCTGGTGGTTTAGCTCCAGACTGGATGTATGATTGGGGTGCAGGAATTAATATTGTTTCGCCCGTTTTAATTATATTAATAATCGCAACAGCAGCATGGTATCTACTTGCCCAAACAGCTTTTTGGGGTAATCTAAAAATGATGGGATCTGATGAGCGAGCAACATATACAAGCGGTGTAAATGTTAATTTAGTTCGTATTGGAGCACACGCAATTGGTGGTGTTTATGCCGGACTTGCAGCTATAACTTTCACTTCATTAATTAGTTCTGGCGATCCCACACAAGGAACAACCTATACTCTAATGGCTGTTACGGCTCTTGTACTAGGTGGAGCAAGTTTAGCGGGCGGTCGTGGAAGCGCCTTTGGAGCTTTACTTGGATCTCTGAATATATTTTTGATTACATATTCACTTTCAACATTTAACTTTGGCAAGATGCAAGCTTTTATAACCGATATGTCGTATGGCGTTATGTTGGTTGTATCATTATTAATTAGTCTTGCTATACCACTTCTCCAAAAACGAGCTCGAGGCCTATCACCAGGATTGGTATTTTTAGTACTTGGAATAATTACACTTGGGGTTGCGGTCCATGCTGCAATGGATCAGACAATGGGAATTAAAAGATTTGCAGCGTTTGTACCCTCAACGGCCACTGAAGATCCTTTATCAGCAGGAACAATTATATTATTTGGGGTTATTGGTATAGCTGTTCTCTCTTATATAATCAGAACACTATTCAAGCAACTCAGTGCGCCAATGGTTGGATTTATTATCCTATTAATCGTAGCTGCTTTAGGTTTAATATTTAACCCGGATTCGCCAACTGACTCCTTTCTAGCCTCAACTAATCCAAAAACTATTGGACTCGATTATTATTCGATGAGTATTTTTGGATTAGAATCAATTTCACAGTCGGCATCAACGTACTTTTCGTTTAACGCACTTGCAAACTCTACATATACCTTAATTGGTATCGTTGGTGTAGTTTTATTTACATCATTGATTATCCTTATTATGCTCCCTGAAACAAAGGCCCAGACTAAAAGAACTGCAACAATTTTATTTATTTGCACTATACCGATTATTGCTATAGGTGCATTGTTCTTTGAAAACGCCAATCAAGGCTATTTAGCTAGCAATTTTTCTGGTGAAACTTACGCGATTCTTTTGGTTACTGCGCTATTATTTACTATTACTATTCCTTTGCTAAAGACAAAAATAAATAACATAAACAACCTATTTATAGGTGCTATATCAATATTAGCTTTAATTGTTGTGTATTTCTTTGCAACCGATAGCACTCCTATGCATGAGGTTGCAAGCTCTAGCATTGTAGTTGCAGGTCAGGTACTCGATTATACAGATCCAGTAATCAAAACAGGACTAGAGCCTATAGCAACAAAAATTATCGAATATGCTGGGCCTATCAGAGTCAATACTAATGTCCAAAGCATGACCATTGTTTCAGAGATTACATATTGTGTTTTTATGGTTGTTTTACTACACATATTTTTGCGTCTTGCTATGGAAGAAACTAGCTTTAGAAGTTTTTGGAAATATTGGCATATAGCAACCTTTGCTGTGATCGCCTGGAGTAGTTTGTTTTATGCAATAGGCATTCCATTGTGGCAAATAATTGTAGTCATTGCTATTGCAATAATTTCAGCACCGAATGTTATGCACATAATTAGCATCTACATAATAGGTGAACATAGAGATGATGCGATTAAAAAATGGGAAGGATAAAAGTGGATATTCTAACTACCAAGTGGAGTAAAAATGAAAACTAGCAGAATGGGAAAAGCTGCGTTCTCTTTTTATAAATGGCTTGGCTTTGTTATCGCTGTAATTATCTCAGCAATTAGTGCTGTACTCGGTTTCCTTGATGACACACCTTCACAACTGATAATGCTTTATACAGTTGCAATTTTTGGCTCTATCCTATGGGGCTGGTACCATCTATCAGTACGCTGGAAGTTTAGTGAAGACCAAGTTGAAAAAACTGGCTTAACAACAGAAGATATAAATGAAGAAATAGCTGAAGATAGCGAATACCATGAAAGCTATATTAGCTATCTCATAAAAAGCAATAAATTTGCTATTATAGGAATTCTGGCAATGATTATTGCTTTTGTTGCACTGGCTTTTGCTATGGATAATTTTTTCGAGTGGCGAAATATTCTGTCATTAGTAGTATTTTTCTTAACACTGTTAATACTCATCATCACAAACTCCTTTGCTAAATATAACAAAAGTGCTCTGATGGGTTTGGCGGTTCTTATTGGACTGTTTATTATGGGTTCACTGATTGTTGATGGTTTTATTTCAACTTTAAATCTTAAATCAATGCTGCTTTTTGCTTCATTCCTTGGACTTGCTTGTATTGGACAAACCCTTGTGGTCTTACTGGGCGCTTTGGATTTGTCAGTAAGCTTTGTAATAGGTGCTGCAAATATTGGTTTGATGTACTTAATCAACCTTGGTATACCTCCATGGATCTGCATCATAGCAGTATTAATGCTTGGTATAGGTGTTGGACTCATTAACGGCTTGTTAAGTTTTCGACTACAAGGGCAAGCATTAATACTAACTCTAGGCGTCGGTTTCATTATAACTGGGCTAGTTCAAGCTTTGACTACTATTGGTTCAGATTTTGGTGGAAGTGTTTTTGGAGTAGTACCTAAATGGTTGTCTAATATCGCTGCAACAAATGGTACTATTTTTGGCATTAGCATTCCTCCAATCGTAGTGATTTGGATAATACTGGCAATAGTATTAATAGTTGCACTAAAAAATACAACTTGGGGCAGAAATTTATATGCCGTCGGTGGAAATCGTACTACGGCAGCTCGTTTATCAATTTCAGAACGAACTTACTGGGTAGGTGTTTTTACAATTGGTGGATTTGTTTCTGCACTGACAGGAATTTTACTTCTAGGTTGGAGTGGTGGTGGATTTGTTGGTGTAGGTGGTCCATATCTATTCCAAACAATAGCAGCTGTTGTAGTTGGAGGCACTTCATTACTTGGAGGTAAAGGTGGATATGGTTTTACAGTAATAGGTGTTCTGGTTTTACAGGTACTTTCTTCATTTCTTGTCGGTATTGGTTTGAGTTATGAAGGACAACAATTTGTATTTGGATTGTTGATTCTTCCAATGGTGGCTTTATATGCGAGATCGCCACATATACGGACCCAAATTTAGATAGAGACTAATACCTAAAGGAGAATACTATTTTGATAACAAAAATAAATTTAAAGGATACCAATATCAATGACTGAAGTTATCAACTGGATATTTATATTTCTAGGACTATACTGGGCTTTTTGTATATTTTGGGGTGTTCGGGCTTCACGACAAATAACTACAACTGATGATTATTTTTTATCTAGCAGAAATGTCTCTCCTTGGGTTTTTGCACTTGCTGCAACTGCAATTTCTTTTGCTGGTTGGATATTTATTGCTCACCCAGGATTAGTATTTAGAGATGGTTTTCAATTTGCCAATACATCATTTATTACAATCGTAGTGGCTATTTCTGGAGTTGTGTTACTTAAAAGACAATGGATGTTAGGAAGACGTTTTGGATTCACCACATCTGGAGAAATGTTAACGGCTTACTATAAAGGGGATGGCTTACGCATTATTTCAGTTGGAATCGCACTTCTATTTGGAATACCTTTTGTGGCAATGCTATATGGAGCCTCTGGATTCCTAATTAGCGAATTAACAGACGGTATGATGTCACGAACTTTTGCGATGTGGACTCTATCTGCCTTTGTACTTTTATATTCAATTATGGGAGGTATGCAAGCAATTTTAAAAATTGCAGTAGTACAGTTTGTTTTATTTGTTCTAGGAATGATATTACTTGGTCTGTTCGCTCTAGACCTAGTTGGTGATTTTGATTCATTAAATAAGGGACTGGCAAATATTGCAAAAGATGTCTCAAGCCACCTAGGAAAAACTAAAGGTATGGGAGGGGGTAATTTCCCTGGATACTTTGCAATACCGGGTGTCATCCAATTTACAGATGGGATAGGTATCGAAATACCAAAAGGTGGGCCATGGACATCGATAATGATATTAACTTTTATGCTTTCCGTTATGGGAATTCAGTCTTCACCGTCATTTACCATGCTGGGATTTACAAGTCGCTCTCCAAAAGGTTTTGCAATCCATCAGATATGGGGGGCAGCAGCTGTTGTAGGAATTATTTTATTCGTATTTTCAATAATCATAGGCGTCAGTGCAAACCTTCTAGGTGCAAATGCTAATGTGAATGAAGCTGGCCTTGCAATTGCTAATTATTTACCTGAAATTTCAAAACAACAACACACAGAATTAGTTGTTAACTTCATAAAACTTGTAGGAAATAGCGCACCATGGTTGGTCGGTTTTCTAGCCGTTTGTGCCGTTGCCTCTCTTCAAGCAACGGCTACGTCATTCATGTCGACTACTGGTAATATTTTATCGCGTGATATTTATGTTCACTACTTTCAAAAAGACTCTGATGATAAAAAACAGGTAGGAGTTGCTAGATTGTTTACCAGTTTGGTTTTCTTAAGTGGGATGTTGTTGGCTTCATTCTCTATGGAAGCAACCCTTCTTCTTGGTAGTTTAGCTATAGCATGTTCTTTTCAACTTTGGCCGTCATTGCTAGGTGCAACATGGTTACCATGGATTAATCGAGGTGGTGCAATAGCAGGACTGAGTATTGGCCTTATAGCAGTTCTTTTGACTGAGCCACTTGGGCAAAAACTTGCAGGGGGTGCATTACCTTGGGGAGTTTGGCCTTGGAATATCCACTCTGCAGTATGGGGAATGTTTTTTAATATTGTAATTTGTATGATTATTTCACTAATGGCTATAAATGACCCTGAAAAAGAACATAGGCAAACTTTCCATGACTTTTTTCAAAAACATAGTGATATTAAATCAAGTGATCGTTGGTCAAAGCCTGTTGGTGCACTTTTATTAATGATTTGGATGTTTTTTGCAATTGGTCCGGGCTCTGTATTTGGAAATATGATTTTTGGCGAACCGAATAATGGTTATGATAAATGGCTCTTAGGAATGCCATCAATTTGGGCATGGCAAATAATTTGGTGGGCTCTAGGTGTCGGTGTAGTTTGGTTTCTAGCAAACAAATTAAGAATGTCCGTAGAACCCAAAATAGAAATTAAAGCTATCTCTTCAGACTTCTAGTTCAAATTTCGTTTGATGTGTGAGGGAGGTTATATTAATAGCCGAGGTGAACCTGAGAACAGTTAAGTGTTTGCGCCTGTTCCAGCTACTAACTCAATTACAGTTGGAGCAAGGTTTTCAAGTGGGCTAACCCATAACTCTTGTAACTTGAGACGAGGATAGGTGTACTTAGCTATCTCTTTATAACAGTTAATCCTTTGGTCAATGCTTGCCTCATCAGATTCAGCTATTTCAATTAGCTTCTGGATTGGGTTAACATCCAACTCAAGAAGTAAGTCATCTGCTTTGATAAGGGTAACTTTGTTAGGTGTACCCTTCTTTCTTCCGCCTATTTTTGAGTGTCCTTCTTCAAACATAGTGAAACAATAGTAATAATGTAGTTAATTACGCCATAGAGGCTCTAAGAGCAATAGCCTTATTTTACTCTTAAATTAGGTGAATGTGTAATCCCAGTGTAATCCCAATAGGATTTACTGTTTATTGAAATTTACTTAAATCCTTACTGTGTATGGTGGTTATGGGTGGACTTGAACCACCGACCCCAGCATTATGAATGCTGTGCTCTAACCAGCTGAGCTACATAACCAAAAGAGCGACTATTATCGAAATATTTTAATAAAAAGTCAAGACAAACTGCTAATTAAACAATTGATTAATATCATTCACATTTCATCAACTAGGTTTTCAATATAAAATTTAGTGATGTCTTTTATTACATTTATGCTTTAAATGGCAAAGTCAAATCTTAAAGTTGCTCTTACTGGAGGTATTGCTTCAGGGAAAAGTCAAGTCAGCGCCCTTTTAGAAGGCCACGGTTGTTTCATCATTGATTTAGATGTTATTGCAAGAGAAGTGGTTGAACCAGGTACTGCCGGTCTTAACGAATTAATAGAAAATTTTGGCAATTCTATTTTGTCAAATGATGGAACGCTTAACCGTAAATATTTGAGAGATGAGCTGTTCAAAAAGGGGCGCAATCGAGCACTCATTGAGCAAGTCCTACATCCAAAAATTTTACAAAAAATGAAAGCCGCTATGGACGCATGTATACAAGGCATCATTATTGTAGTTGTCCCACTTTTGGTCGAAAAAAACCTTTGGCAACCCTTTGACAGAGCGATTGTAGTTGATTGTGAGGTTGACAATCAAATCAATCGGCTCATGACTAGAGAGAAAATTGATCAATCAAAAGCGGAGGTCATGTTGTTAGCACAAGCTAGCCGTGAACAACGCCTTCAACTGAATGATCACCTTCCAACTGATATTATTGGA
>Ga0257112_10000240_pt1 | contig 23861 bp, 19 predicted proteins | sample LP_taG_5_FD_191565 | JGI IMG/M metagenome (GOLD analysis project Ga0257112, IMG submission 191565) | Marine microbial communities from Northeast Subartic Pacific Ocean, Canada - LP_J_2015_P26_1000m | ecosystem: Environmental > Aquatic > Marine > Oceanic | place: Canada: Northeast Subartic...
ATCATTAAGTTTTTTAGTTAAATCTCGAAGTTCAGAATCAGATTTAACAATACTATCTAAACTGATAGACTTATCTTTCTTTGATAATTCTTTTTCAACAGAAGATTTATCATCACGAATTTTCTGTATAGATATCATTTGCTATAATTTACTTAATTCTTCTACAATATTAACACTTATCGTTTCAAGGATAAAATCGTTTTCGTCAATAATTTCTATTTTATAATTACCAAAATTATCAATATTAAATTGGCTAAAATAATAATCTGATATTGGATTGAAATATAATCTCTTATTGTATAGATATCTATCATCAATAGAAATTTTTGCAGTAAATATCTTTTTTTCTAAATCAACACGATTTGAAAATCCATAGATAAATATTTTATCATTTATGTTATAATGTTCGCTTCCTAAAAAAAAATTGTAACGTAATTTTTTATTTTCCAATGCCCACTTTAAAGATTCTTCAAAATAATCATTTTTTTCATTGAAAAAATCTTCATAAAAATTTGCATTATTAATTAAAACAGATTTGAACTGATTTTTCTCGAAAAAAGTTCTTTTTGAAATATTATTTATATCCTCTTTAGAATCAATTTTAACTCCAAAGAGTGGAGATAATTTAATTAAAGAATCAAAATTCTGATTATTGCCAATAGAGAGAATTAAGGCAGTATTTTGAGAATAAATTTTTCTGAAAAATAATTCTAACCATTTATCTGATATAACATGATTTGGAAAATTATCAAAAATAACTAAATCATATCTTTTAAACCAAAAATCTTTGAAATCATGGATCCCCGTCTCAAAATCAGGTATAAAGTGATCAAAATCATTTGCAACATGATTAATAATAGCCATTGAATTAAAATTCAAGTTGCCACTGATAATTGCAATCCTTGGATTGTCTGACTCTAAACTTACATTAAAACTATACCTATTATTTGCAATATTGTCTTCAAGCTTCAAGCTGGAGACTTTTACATCAAACTTTGATTTAAAATCAATATTATCCTTTAATAAAAATGATTGAAAATAAACTTTTTGGTTGGATTTTAAACTAATTTGGTCTGAACCAATAAGATTGTTGGCATTTGAAAGACTAACTTGAACAGTTTCATTCCCATTAGTGTTTTGGATTTCAATATCAATATATATTGATTTCTGATCAGATCTATTAGGATATACGATAATATTTTTTATAGCTATATCTACTATATCTTTTGGAGTTTTTAATTCAATACTTTCTGGAATTATATTATCTGCAATAATATCAGTCTCATCAGCAAAAAAGAAAAAGAAAAGGGAGTTTATATAAATTGCTCCACCTATAGCCACACCAATTGATATCCAAAAAAGAAACAACTTATATTTATTTTTCATTATTAAAGAACCGTTCCTCTAGAATAAGCAGAAAAATTTATTCCTGCTTCAACAGATTTAGTGTTCATTTTTTTCTCTCCTAAAAATGCAATCATATCTGCATTATCAGTACAATATTTTAGAGAAGGAAAAATAATAGTTTTATCTAATTTACCTAATTTTTCTCTTAATCGTTTATTGGCGGCAACTCCACCACAAATAATACCAGTATCGATTTTAAAATTATTCATAGCTCTATTTAATTTAATCATCAAAGTATCTACGATAGCTTCTTGATAGCTAGCAGCAACATCATTTGGCGAATATTTATCATTCTTCTTTATATAATTAATCAAAGAAGTTTTTAAACCACTAAAACTAAAATTATAACTCTTATCATGTATCATAGGACGAGGAAAATCAATCAACTTATTATTTCCACCTTTTGATAACTTCTCTATCTCCGGACCACCAGGATAATCTAGACCCAATGTCTTTGATCCTTTGTCAAATGCTTCTCCACATGCATCATCCAAAGTTTCTCCTAAAAGATTATATTTAGAATCAGATTTAACCATCCAAAGTTGTGTATGTCCACCTGAAACAAGTAAATTAATAAAAGGAGGTTTTATTAAATCACCAAATTCAATAAATACAGAATTAAGATGTGCCTCAAGATGATTAATAGGAACTATTGGAATATCCAGTCCTTGAGATAATCCTTTGGCAAAAGAAATTCCAGATAATAAAGAACCCATTAATCCTGGACCATTAGTTACAGCAATAGCATCTAAATCAGAATAATTTAACTTAGATTCTTTTAAAACTTTTTTAGCAATTTGAGGTAAAAATTTTTCATGTTCTCTTGATGCAATTTCAGGAACAACCCCTCCATATTTTTTGTGTATATATTGAGTTTTATTATAGCTGGCAAGAATTTTATAATCTTGACAAATTGCTACACCAGTCTCATCACAAGATGTCTCTATTCCAAGAATAATCAATTTTCTTTGATTGGTTCTTTTCTATCAACAACAAGAATTTCTAAATTATTTGGAGATAAATTTTCCCACTTAAAAAGATTGGTAGGTATTTCAATTTGAGGTAAATAAAATTGTTTATCAGGATTCCAATCTTTAAAATCAATTGTAACTAAAATATCTTCAGGAAGAATATTTGCAACTTGATCAAGGCCTCCAATAATAGTTAATGAAACTGTAGAAGGATTGACAAATATCTCAAGATCATTTGGCTTATTAATTAACTGAACTGGAATAGATGTAACAATCGTTTCACTAATCGGTTGAATATTAATATATCTTCGAACTTTCTTTGGATCAAAATCAACTAATTTATTTGGATTAATAATTGATAATTCTTCATCTATTGATGCTACAAGATTTAGCAAAGTATCTTTTTGAGTTCTCACAAATTCAATACTATTTACGATTTCTTGTGGTCCACCAATGTTAATAGAGTCTGGAACAAAATTTTCATTTCCAACTTGTACATATCCTGGTTCTGTTGAAATAAATACCTGTGATTGAATTGGTACTTTTTTGACCAAATATTGATCCAAATTGATTACGATATTTTTTGGTGAAATAACCTCTACAAATTCTAAGCCTAAAGATAGTGGCAATACTATTTTTGCAGGATTGTCTCTATAATAATCATTTAAATTAAAATCATATTGATCAGCAATACTGCTTAAATCAATAATTGCTTTATAATCATCATAGAAATTCTCAAACAATGCGAGCCATATAAATGATCTACCAGATCCTCTTATTGTAACAAGAATATCTTTTGGAACTTCTTCTTTATATGTTTTTTGTTCTTGTAAATTTCTTGCAACTAGAGGAATTTTTTTTGTTACTGAATAATCATCTTCACTTTTAATAAAAAACCAGAAAATAAATGCTATGAGAACAGAATAAGATATTCTTCTGAATTGAGGTATATTAGTATTTTTTAATTTGGGTGTATTAATCTTCATCAGGTTGATTAAGCATCAAGATAACTCTTTTATCTTTCTCTTCAACTTCAACAACTAATAAATCAACAAGTTCCCCTTGCTTGATTGATGATAAGTAATTTTTTCTTAATTTTTTTGAAATCTTATCTATTGGAACAAAACCTTCAATATCATTTTCAAGACCAATAACCATTCCAGAATCAGTCAAACTATTAAAAGTTCCTTGAATTGCTTGTCCAGATAAATACTGCTTTTTTATTTCAGACCAAGGATTTTCATTTATTTGTTTCATGCCTAAAAATATTTTTCTATCCTTATCCGAAATTTCTAATACAATTAATTCAACATTGTCTTCTTTTTTAACAAATTCTTTTGCATGAGAAATATTTTTTGTCCAGTGAAAATCTGTATTTCTTATAAAACCTTCGATATTATCTCCCAAATTAACATATGCACCAAACTTGGTAATATTATTAATTGATCCTTTAATTTTATCATTTATAGCAAATCTAGATGATACATTCTTCCATGGATCTTCTGTTAATTGTTTAATACCAAGACTAATTTTTTGATCTTCAATATCAATAGATAATATTTTTGATTCTAATATATTTCCTGTTTTATAGTGATCAGATATATTTTCAATATTCTTATTCCATGAGATTTCTGATATGTGCACTAAACCTTCCACGCCTTTTTCAACTTCAACAAAAATACCATAGTTCATAATACTAACTATCTTGCCTGATATAACATCATCAACATTATATTTATCAGCAATTAATTTCCAAGGATTATCACTCAATTGCTTGATACCAAGGGAAATTCTTGATGTTTCTTTATTATAATCAATAATTTGTACGTCAACTGTATCTCCAATTGATACAACTTCAGATGGATGATTAATTCTTCCCCATGAAAAATCAGTAATATGTATCAACCCATCTATGCCACCTAAATCAATAAAAGCACCAAAATCGGTAATATTTTTAACTATACCAGAAATTGTTTCACCAACTTTAATTTTATCCATAATTTCTTGTCTTTTTTCATTTAAAGACTCTTGAAGTATGGCTTTTCTTGAGACCACAAGATTTTTTCTTAATTCATCAACTTTGACAATCTGAAAATCAAATTCTTTATTTAAAAAATCATCAAAATTCTTTACCGGTTGAACATCAACTTGAGATCCAGGAAGGAAAGCCTGAATTACATCAAGATCTACTATAAGACCCCCTTTAACTCTTTTAATGATTTTTCCTTTCACAGGTTTGGCATTATCACAAAATTCTCTTAATTGATCCCATCTTTTAATAAAATCAGCTTTATATTTTGAAAGCGTTATATTTCCATCAGTATCTTCAAATTTTTCAAGAAAAATATCTATCTTAGAACCAATTTCAGGTAAATCTTTATTGTTAAATTCTGATCTGTTAATCAACCCTTCAGATTTAAAACCTATATCAACCATAATATCACTTTCACTAATTCCAATTACTTTTGCCGATATAATTTGATTTTCAGAAATGTCTTTAAAAGTATTTTCATATGCACTTAAATCAGATTTATCTAAACTATTAACTTCTTCATCGCTTTCTTTACCAGAAATTATTTTTACATCACTAAATAAATCTTTACTTAGATAATCTTTAATTTTTTTAGTGGTAGTTTCTTTTACTTCTACCAAATCACTATCAACAGTTTCTTTGACTTCTACCAAATCACTATCAACGTTTACAATCAATTCTTCTGTTTTGATATCTTCTAGGTTTTGATCTAACTTTTCATTCATAATTTTTTATACTCTTTCAATATGTTTATATATACTCTCTACCTGTTCATCAATACTACAATTTGATGTATCAATTACTATTGCGTCCCCTGCTTTTTTAAGAGGAGAAAGTTTTCTATTTGTATCACGTTCATCACGTCTTATTAAGTCATTCTTAATATCAGATAAATCAAGTTTTTCGTTAACATTATCAAAATCTTTTAATCTTCTTTCTGCTCTAACATCGTAGTTTGCCACCAAAAAAAATTTATGTTCTGCATTTGGAAAAACTACAGTACCAATATCTCTTCCTTCAACAACAAAGTTACCATTCTTTACAATCTCTTTTTGTATTTTAACCATTTTTTTTCTCACATCTTCTATGGCACTCACTTGACTAACCCTATTAGTTACTACTTTTTTTCTAATATCTTCGCTAATGTCCTCTCCATCCAACACAATTTTAGTTGGACGATCGATTGGAAATCTAACATCTAAGTTTAAAGTATCCAGAGAACTAATTACCATATTTTTTGATTCAATATCAACTCGATGTTGAATAAAAAAATAAGTTACTGCTCGATACATAGCACCAGTATCCAAATATCCAAATCCTAACTTTCTTGCTAGTTTTTTAGCAGTTGTTGTTTTTCCAACGCCTGCAGCTCCATCAATTGTTATAACCATAAAATTGCTCAGAAAGTTAGTCTTACTTTAAATGAATGCCAACATTTTTAAAATGTTCTCATTTTAGACAAACTTTTCTAAAATATTCTTTTTCTTTTTTTGTTAATTCTCTCCAAAAACCTTCCTTTAAATCTCCTAAAGCAATATTCCCAAACTTAACTCTTTTTAAGGAAAATAATTTTATATTGGAAAACTTGAATATTCTCCTAATCTCATTTTTTTTTCCTTGTTTTAAGATCATTTTAATATGAAATGTATTTTTCACTTTTTTCTGAGATAATATTTCTGCTCTTCCCTTCTCTCCAGACCCAATAAAAATACCTTTTTTAATCTTTTTAACTTGTGACTCTTGTATTTGAGCTGTTGTTTCAGCAATATATTCTTTAGGAACTTTGTTTTTTGGATGCGTTAAGAACTGAGATAAGTTTCCATCATTAGTTAACAAAATTATACCCGTTGTATTTTTATCTAATCTTCCAATATAATTAAGAGTAGATTTCTTTGGAATTAAATCAAAGATTGTTTTTCTGTTAAATTCATCATTCCTAGAACAAATAAATCCTTTTGGTTTATGGAGTACAATTGTTTCGCATTCTCTTCTAAACTTGATTTTTTGTTCATCAAGTCTCACTATATCTTTTTCAGGATCTATATCAACAAAAGGATCTAGCTCAACAATATTGTTTACTGTAATAAGGGCTGATTTTATAGATTCCTGAGATTTTCTTCTAGATAGCAGACTAGAAGAGGCAACAAATTTAAATAATTTCACTACTGATTTTATCCTCTTGAGAATCGACTATTTCAGAAATTTCATTATATTTTGGCATATCAGATAAATTTTCTAGACCAAAATGTTTCAAATATTCTTCGGTGGTGCAATATAATAAAGCTCTCCCAGGACTATTATCTCTTCCTTTTATTTTAATTAATTTTTTTGTGAGTAGATTTTTTATTACACCCTTACAATCAACACCTCTTATTGATTCGATTTCTAATCTATTAACTGGCTGTTTATAAGCAATGATAGCTAATACTTCTAAACCAGCATTTGATAAGATTAGTTTTTTACCAGATAATATTTTTGAAATAAATGGCTCAAAATCTTTTTTGCTCACGAGCATATACCCACCACCTATTTTTGAAATTTGAAAAGCATGATCTGTATATTTTTGATTGAGTTTTTCAACTATATCATCCAAAGACGGAGTATTACCATTATCAAACACTTTTTTAAGATCTGATTGTTTCAGTGGCTGAGAGAGAACAAATAATAATGATTCAATAATCAATTCGTCATTCATTATGCTTCAGCACCAATACTTAATTTCATCTCAATTTGACCAAAAGCATCTTTTTGTTTACAAGCTAATTCTGCTGTTCTAATCATTTCTAATAAAGCTAAAAATGTTACAATAATCTCAAGTTTACTTTTCAACTTTTTTATCAATTTATCCAATGAAAGATTACCTTTTTCATCAAAATTTGCAATTATAAAAATTTTTTGTTCCGTAAGTGATATTTTCTCTCTGTGAATATCGAATGAATCAGTTATAGGTACATTTGAAAGTGCTTCTTTAAAAATTTTTGATATATCAAATAATGACACCTCTCTTAAAAATTCATTTGGATTCATTCTTATATCTGAAGAATTTATATCAACAGGACGATAGAATAAGTCTTTATTATTATTTTGAATAATTTTCAATTGATTAGCAATTTTTTTAAATGTTTTATACTGTATCAATTGATCTACTAGATTAACACGAGGATCGTCAATATCAAGGCCTTCCTCATCTTCTCTTCTTGGTAAAAGCATTCTTGTTTTTAATCGTGTTAACAATGAAGCCATAAAGATAAATTCACCTGCTACTGAAATGTTTAATTTTTTTGCGTGATTTATAGTATCAACATATTCTTTTGTAATCTTTGATATAGGAATATCGTAGATGTCTATCTTATCTCTTTTAATAAAATAAAGCAGTAAATCTAGAGGTCCTTCAAAATTATCAAGCTTTACATTAAACATTTAAAGCATTCCAATTGATTTTTTAACATCTTCTAAAGTCTTAGTTGCTACAGCTTTTGCTTTATCTTTTCCCAGAACCATCAAATCAAGAACATCGTTAGGTCTATTTAAATAATGTTCTTTCTGTAATCTTTGATCAGCAAAATAATCCATAATACATTGATAGAGTTCAGTTTTTATATCTAGATATTTTAATCCAGGAGTTTTATATCTTTCTTTGAGCTCTCTTGTTTGATTTTCTGTTAAGAATAATGAATAAATTTTAAATAATGGTGTATTAGTATCTTTTGGTTCATTTAATCCTGAAGAGTCAGTAACAATATTCATTATTTGTTCTTTTATATATTGATCATCACCAAAAATTGGAATAGTATTATTGTAAGATTTACTCATTTTTTGATCGTCAATACCAATAACTACATTGGTATTTCTGTCAATATCAATTTCTGGAATAGTTAAAATTGACCCAAAAGTATTATTAAATTTTAGTGCAATATCCCTGGTCATTTCTAGGTGTTGTTTTTGATCTTTTCCAACTGGCACAACATCTGATTGAAACAATAAAATATCTGATGCCATCAAAACTGGATAAGAAAATAATCCCATATTTGGTTTTAGGCCACGTCCAATCTTATCTTTATACGACGTAGATCTTTGCATCAAACCAACACTGGTAAAATTAGATAATATCCACGCTAATTCTGTTACTTCTGGAACATGAGATTGCACCCAGATTGTAGATTTAGACGGGTCAAGACCGAGAGCTAATAAATCACAAAATGAAACGAATGTATTATCCTTAAGTTTTTTCTTATCATTCAAAGAAGTCAAAGAATGGTAATTGGCAATAAAACAAAATAAATCAGACGATTTTTGAAATTCAATCATACGTTTAATCATTCCAAAGTAATTACCAATATGTAATAACCCTGATGGTTGTACGCCACTTAGTATTCTTTTCTTTTTCATATTAATTTTTACCAGAGAATAAATAACCCTCCCAATCAATATTGTTCTGTTTAACGAATTGTTTAAAATAAATAAATCGATTTGGCCTTCTTGGTTGTTTCATAAGCTTCATGTTTGCTTCTTTTGGTGTTCTGTTTCCTTTTTTTGAATTACATGGAGAACAAGCCACAATTAAATTTTCCCATGTATCAGGACCACTTTTTTCTTTAGGAATAATATGATCAACAGTTAAATGTGATCGTGAAAAACAATACTGACAACAGAAATTGTCTCTCATTAATAGATTTTTTCTATTAAGAACAACTGTTAAGTTATTATGTTTAACATAACGTCTTAATTTAACCACACTTGGAATTTTTACTCGCATTGACGGCGAATGAACATAATCATTGTAATTCTTTAAAACATCGATCTTATCAAGAAAATATAAACATAGTGCTCGTTTTGATGAACAAACTGCCAAAGGAACATAGCTGGCATTTAAAACTAGTGTAAGATTACTATTAAGTTTAGAAACTGAATTATTTTTATACATTATGGATACAAATTTATGAAAATAATCTTTTATTAATGAATAAAAATAACTTTGATTATAGAACCAAGATTTTAATCATCAAATTCCCATAAAATACCAAATGACATTAAACTGTTGATTGGATTAAATAATTCATGTCTTTCTATTGAATAATCTCCATTGACAGGTAAACGATACAATAAATTATTAGCACGAAATGTTAAAATAACATCACCAATAGAAATATCAAAATTTAAACCAACGCTATAGCTTTCATCATTTATAAAACTATTCCCAACAGATGGAATATTTCTAAAATAATCGAATGAGAAATCGGAATTATTTTTTGAGAGATAGATTAAAGAAATTTTTCCATTCACACCTAGCCTTTCATTGACAAAAGATGTTTTAAATCCATAATTAATATCTAAAATATCTGATCTATTTGAACTTATAACACTATCATAGAAATTGTGGTAATATGCCAAATTTAAATTATGATTATTAAATGAAATTCCAAATTTTGTCTTCAATGATAATAAATCATCAGAAAGAGTAGTAAAAGAATTATCAGTTTTATTATATGCTGTTAAATTTGATACTTCAGTCCATTTTAGATTGGTTTCTAAAATGAAACCAGAATAAATGTTATAGTGTAGATTAACTGAATTCCAAGTTTCTATCCCTTGGTAATCGGGATTATCGAACAAGAATGTTGTTGGCTTGTTCATAATATCCATTGATAGAGAATAAGTCTGATTACCAAAATTATGATTTAGCTCATAATAAAAATTTGGTAACACTTCTTCATTCTCAGATCCATAACTACCATCACTTTCATAAGGAGAACTTCCCGTAAAATAATCAAACCCATATTTAATCTCTGATGATTTAAAACTATTGCTACTAACTAGATGGAGAAAATTTTGATTATAAGCTTGTAAAACATCATGAATTGTTTGACGTGATCTTAAATCAAAATAAAATTTATTATCTAAAGATAAATCAATTGAAACATTTTTATCATTATTTGCATTGATTTTAAGAATGTTTCTATCAATATCAATATCGTTATCTAACAATTCTTCTAATAAAAAGAGTTTATCATGCTTAGTAATATGATTGAATTCAAATGTATAGTTCCATAGACCTTTTTCAAATCTATCAATTAAAGTAAAAGATAAAAAATCAGAAAATTCTTTATTATTCGAGTTATCTTCAAGATTATCAAATAAAAAACTTGAACTTGTCTGAAAATACCCTACTGAAACAATTAAGAAATGATTCTCAAAATGTTTTGAATAATCAAATTTATACAAAAGACTTAAAGGACCGCTATTTGAATTGGCAAACTCAGAATAATTCCCAAAAAAACTCTTTTTAAATCCTAAAAACTGGAAATCACTATCTTGAGAATGTTTTTTTAAGCCAACATTAAGAACATCCAAACCATAATCGCCAAATTCATAAGAAAATTTGCTTTTTGTGTAAGTTGAATCAATTTTTATATCATTGAAATCAAAGGAGCTAAATTTTTGTTTAAAATATCTTGATGATGAATCAATTAATAGATTATCAAATTTCTGATCTATATTCCATATAATCTGATTATTGCTAAGATTAATACCAAATTGATTTGATAAATCATAAGGAATATCATGTTGCGCGAAAATATTTTGAAAAAAGAATATAATAAGTAATTTATTTTTCATTTCTACTCATGAAATTCACCTGAGAATCCATATAATTGATTGTATGCAGTAACACTGCTTCTATTGTTTTTGGCTCCACTGGACTCTGCCACTCTCTTCTACCTTGATAAGATAGAATCAGATGCTCTAGTTGAATTTTATCCTCTTTTGGAAAAGTTTTTATTTCTCTTATATACTCGTTAACAACATCCCTTGATAAAATAGCATTTCCAACTAATTGTTTTTCAATATTTCTATCAGCAGAAAAACCAATATTAATTGAATAAAGTTTTCCGATTTGGTGAAGACAAGCTCCTGTTAATAGCAAACTAGAATCCACTGCATAATTTCTTGCTAACAATCTAGCAATTTTCATCAGTGAAACAGTTTGTTCCAGAAGGCCATGTTGATAATTATAGTGATATGAAATACTAGCGGGATAAATTTGAAACTTTTGCTTATGATCTGATAAAATTTTAGTAACTAACTTCTTAAAGTGTGGTTTTGAAATTGTTTTAATTTCTTTTTGGAGTTGTGTCCATAATTGTTTTACATTTTGTTTTGAAGTAGGAATTAAATCTGATGGTACAAAACCATATTTCTTATATCTATCGATAGATGCTCTATTAATATTTTTTATTTTTATAAAAAGATTCTCTCCATAACTATAAGTTACACCCTTTAAGGCAACCGGATTTCCAACATCGAATTTTTTAGTGAGTATATGAACATTATCCCAAATTCTTCCTCTTATTAGACCAGATTTATCCTGAAGTAGTAAATCAATATAAGGGGATCCATCATTTTTCTTTCGTAGTTTTTTTTCAATGCATAAATAAAAACCTTGAAGTTTCACATTAGAAACTAAATTATTGATAAGAACAGATTTCATTTGAAGATTAATTAGTAAGATGAGAACAATTTTTACTATTGCACACACCAGAAAGTTGATGAGTTCTTTGAGTAACTTTCATATTTAATTTTTTAGCAATTTCGTTTTCTAAAACAGTAATATTATGATCAAAAAATTCGAAGATTTCACCACAATCTTCACATAGAATATGATCATGTTTTGGGCTAATAGATTTTTTGTTATGTTCATAAAGAATTTTGCCGTTTGCAAGAGAAACCTTCTTTAACAAATTATGTTTAACAAATACATCAATTGTTCTATATAGGGTAGCCCTTGATACATTAATCTTCTTCTTAATTAAAGATTTCAAAATAGTTTCAATATCTCGGTGAGCATCAGTTGAAGATAGCTCATCCCATAGCTCTAAACGTTGTTTTGTTATTCTCATACCTTCTGATTTGAGTACTGCTCCAACTTCGATATGGAACCTACATGGTATTAATTTTTCCATCATTCAAATTACATTAAATAAATTTTCTAATCTATCCTTTTTAGGTTAGCATATTTCACAATTAACTTCTTTTTTAGACCATCTTTAAACTCTATACCAACTTTTTGATTCTCTCCAGAACCATTCAGAACAATAATTGTTCCAACACCGAAAAGATTGTGTTGTACCATATCTCCTACTGAAAAATCATCAAATTCAGTAACTGTTCTAGCAACTCTCATTATTTTACCATTAGCTGAACTAAAAATGCGTTTAGTATATACACTTTTATATTTTTTTATTTTTAATGAATCTTCATTGATTTCATTTAAAAAATCAGATTGAACAAAAGATGAAATGTTTTGCGACCCAAATCTTCTTCTATAATATGCATTTAATAAGTAGGCTTTTTCCATAGCTCTTGTCAATGCAACATAAAATAATCTTCTTTCTTCTTCAAATTGATCACTGGAGTCATCTATTCTCATTAATGGGAAAAGACCTTGCTCTAATCCAGTAATAAAAACTGTGTGAAATTCCAGTCCCTTTGCTGCATGTATGGTCATGAGTGTAATAGAATTTTGTTTATTGTTCCAATCATCCAAATCAGTGTATAATGCTACTTCTTGTAAAAATTCTCTTAATCCTGCACCAGAAGTTTCAGCAAAATAATCAATACTGGACTTTAATTCTTGGATATTATTATAACGATCTTGTTCTACTGGATTATTCTTATAATAGTATTCAATATTAAATTCTTCTAGAATCACACGAAATAATTCTTTGCAATCTAATTTTTCTAATAAATCATGAAACTTATTAATTGAATGATAAAAATTTAAAATTGCATCACATTGTTTATTTCTTAATTTTAATTCTTTAGCAAATTGTAAACTTTCAAATAAAGATATTTTCTTTTTGTTTGCTGAATCATTAAGAAGTTTAATTGTCTTCTCACCAATCCCTCTAACAGGAAAATTGATGATTCTTTTTAACGCTACATTATCATTTGGATTGCAAATTAAAATAAGATATGCAAGAACATTTTTTATTTCTTTTCTATCATAAAATTTTGTGCCTCCAACTATACTATATGGTAAACCTTCTCTCATTAAAATCTGCTCTATAATTCTTGATTGAGCATTTGTTCTGTAAAGGATTGCAAAATCTTGAAACGTACTTTTATTTATTTTGATATCTTTTTTAATAGAATCAGCAACTGCAAGAGCTTCTTCTTTATCGTTGCCAGTAGGAATTAATGATATTTTTTCACCTTGTCCTTTTGTAGCTATCAATTTTTTTTCAGCACGATTTGTATTATTAGATACAACAGACCATGCACCATCAAGAATTCTTTGTGTCGATCTGTAATTTCTTTCTAGTTTAATCTCAATAGCTTTTGGAAAAGTATCTTTAAAATTTGTAAGAATATTATCAATATTTGCCCCTCTCCATCCATAGATTGACTGGTCATCGTCACCTACAACAGTAATATTTTTATGTCCACCAGCAAGAAAACTAATTAGTTGAAATTGCGGAGAGTTGGTATCTTGAAATTCATCAACTAATATGTATTTCCATAAATTTTGATATGATTTTAACAATGATTTATTTTTCTTAAAAAGTTGAATAGGTAGTAAAATTAAATCATTAAAATCAACAGCATTATTTTGAATCATTTTTTTTAAATAAAGATTATATATCTCAGCAATTTTCTCATTTTCGAAACCCTTTGCTTCTGATTGGACATCTTTAATAGACATTGATGCATTTTTGAAGCTATCAATCTTTGCTCGTAAAAAATTAGGATTAAATTCTTTATAATTATCGAGATCCAATTCTTCTATGACATCTTTTAAGATTAATTTTTGATCAGAACCATCATAAATCGTAAAACTACTGCTATATTTTTTATTTAAATTTTTAATATATTTTCTTAAAATTCTGGCTCCGACAGAATGAAAAGTACCAACAGTGACACCATCGCATTTGACACTTTTATTGATGCGTTCTCTCATTTCTGATGCTGCTTTATTTGTAAATGTCAAAGCTAAAATTTCTTTAGGTAAGTAAATTTTATTTTTAATTAAATACCAAACCTTATAGGTTAATACACGGGTTTTTCCAGTCCCTGCTCCTGCAAAAACAAGAACTGGTCCTTTTGTAGCTTTAACAGCTTCTAATTGTTCATTATTTAAATCTGATAATCTCATTGTATTCTTTTTTGTTTTTTATATTCTCGTTTTGCCCTTAAATGATCAGACTGATTTGTACTAAATACGTGGTATCCATCTCCTTTTGCAACAAAATACAAGTAATCAGTATCTTCTGGATAAAGCGCAGCTTCAATTGACTTAATACCAGGATTATTAATTGGGCCTGGCGGTAAACCATAATGTATATATGTATTATACGGAGAGCTTATTGTCAAGTGTTTTGTTTCCAATGTCTTTGGTCCATCTAGAAATAGATACTGTATTGTTGGATCTGCCTGTAATTTTATATTCTTTCTTAGTCGATTGTGATATACCGATGATATCGTTCTACGCTCACTATCAAATAGTGCTTCACCTTCAATAATAGATGCTAAAGTAACCACCTCATGAATCGTCAATTCTAATTCATTGGATCTATCAATTAATGTTTGATTAAAATTATTCCAAAATTGATTAATCATTATTGTTAGAACTTCTTCAATCATCATGTCTTGAAAAAAATAGTATGTATCTGGGAATAAGTATCCCTCTAAAGAGGTAGCTTCAATACCAAATTGTTCTATAAAACTAGAATCAGTAAGAAGCCCTCTATTTTGGGTCTCAAGTATATTTTCAATTTTCTCCAATATTTTTTCAGATCTTAATCCTTCAGGAAGCGTTATTTTTATTCTGATTGGACCTTCATCAAAAATTGTACGAATTAGTTTAGCATTACTAATATTACCTTCTATTGCGAATGTACCCGTTGGAATATTTCCAGCAAGACCACGCAATACAACCGAATATTTAAAAAAAGATTTGTTACCAATAATGCCTTCTTCATACAAAACATTTGTAAGATTATTTAAAGACATTCCCTTTTCAATTACAAATGTTGTTCTTTCAATTGACTTATTATTTAAAGAAGAAAAAATAACAAACGCTAAAAAGCATAGAACAAATACATTAGCAAAAAGAGATTGTAGATTTTTATTGGTTTTGTTTTCCATTTGGAACGCAGAAATTAATTATATTTTTGGAAACTTTGTATAACACATTTAAATTTTTTAAATTTTTACAATAATGAGTCAAAATAAAGAAAAAGTAAATTTTCAATGGCCATATAAAAGAAAAAATTATGTTTTGTTTGCCATTGGAGTTTTCGTTATAATCGTGGGTTATTTGATAATGTACTTAGGGAAAGTTGACAGCTTCCAAAGCTTGACTCTTTCTCCTATACTTTTGTTAATCGGTTATTTGATTATAATTCCATATGCGTTGTTATATAGAAATAATTAATGGGGTAGTAGTTCAGCTGGTTAGAACGCCGGCCTGTCAAGCCGGAGGTCGCGGGTTCGAGTCCCGTCTATCCCGCATATAAAGTGGCTAATATTTTTCAAATTGGCTCTGGAATGGTTGGTAGTGCAATGGCATTGGATCTTGCAAAAAATCATGATATATTTTTATCAGATAATAACAAAAAATCGCTTGCCGAAATTCAATCTCAAAATAATTCCATTGAAATTCAACAACTAGATGTCACGAATAAAAGTGCTTTATCTCAATGGATTCAACCTGCAGATATTGTCTTATTGGCAGTTCCTGGATTTTTGGGATATAAAACATTAAAAACAATCATCGAAGCCGGAAAACATGTTGTAGATATTTCATTTGCTCCAGAGAATGTTTTAGATCTCAATATTCTTGCAAAGAAAAACAATGTTATTAGCATTGTGGATGCAGGCGTTGCACCGGGAATACCAAATTATTTGCTTGGTTACTGGAATTCTAAAATAGAGATTAAATCATTTGAATACTATGTTGGCGGTCTTCCAAAAAATCCCACTCCCCCTTTTTATTATAAAGCACCTTTTTCTCCAATAGATGTTATTGAAGAGTATACGCGTCCAGCTAGAATGATGATTGATGGGAAACTAATAACAAGACCAGCTCTATCTGAAATAGAAACAATAGAATTCGAGGAAGTAGGAAAATTAGAAGCATTTAATACAGATGGATTGCGATCAATCTTGTCTACCATGAATCATATTCCAAATATGAAAGAAAAAACATTGCGCTATCCAAAACATGCACAAATGATGATAGACTATAGAAATAAAGGATTATTTGATAAAGACAATATTCAAGAAACCTCAAGACAATTATTTGAAGATTGGAAATTAGAAGAAAATGAACAAGAATTTACTATAATGGACATTATCATTGAAGGAACTACAGAAAAAATTAAATATCACCTCTATGATGAATTTAATACAACCTCTCAAACATCATCTATGGCGCGTACCACAGGGTACACAGCAACGGCTACGATTAATCTTATTTTGGAAAAATTATGGATTGATTCAGGAGTATTTCCACCAGAAATAATAGGAAAAAAAGAACAATGTATGCATCATATCCTGAACTATTTAGAAACTAGAAATATTATAATCACGAAAGAATAAGTTTAATAAAGACAATTATGGAAAAAAGCCCATAATTATTGTAGATTAATCTTCATACCCAAGAGGTAAGAACTAATTTTGAAGAAAGTATTATTAGCGTTTTTAGTTGTATTGCTAGGCTGCGGTGGCGGTGGCGGTGGCGGCGGCGGTGATGATGGTGGTGGTGGATCGGGAAATACTCCTCCAGTAGCAGCATTCACCGGTAGTCCTCTATCAGGACCAGTACCATTAGCTGTGCAATTTGCATCCCAATCAACAGGAGATGTTACTTCTCATCAATGGGATGTTAACAATGATGGAACAATTGATGGTGGTACTTATACTTACAATCATACGTATACAGAAACTGGTACATATACTGTTTCATTAACTGTTGTAGGACCAGCAGGAACTGATTCAACCACCAAAACAGATTATATTACAGTAAATGTACTTCCACCAAATGCAGCATTCACAGGAACACCTACTAGTGGAACTCCTGATTTAAGAGTAGCATTTTCCAATACTTCTGTACGCCATACACAATCTGATTGGAATTTTGGAGACGGGAATACAAGCACAGAGGATAATCCTACTCATACATATACTACAACAGGTAGTTACGATGTTTCATTAAATGTATTAGGAGAAGGTGGTACAGATCTAGAAACTAAGACTGGGTATATTAATGTAAGCACTCTTGGAACTCCAGCCATTATTCTCGATCCAAAATATACAGATACAAGTAATGGAAGTACCATTACTTTAAGCCTTAAAGTAATGGGCGTAACTGGATTGGCAGCTGCGCAAGTAAAATTAGCCTATGATACGAGTAAAGCAACCATTGGAGATGTTGCTTTTGGAGATTTTTTAAAAGGAAATACCGACCCCCTATTAATTGTTACCAAGGATGAATCAAATGGTGAAGTCACGATTTATACATCATCTCTGTCAAGTGATAAACCATCTGCTGATGGAGATGGAATTATTGCAACTGTAGATTTTACTGTCACTAGTTCAACATCAGTAGATTCTGGATTAGCTGGTTGGACAATCTTCCTTGATGTAGATGGTAATGGTATTACGGTTAATGGATCAACAAATGGATACATATACGTTGAGTAAAATTATGAAAAGAATAAATTATATTATCGGATTTACCATATCATTATTGGTTTTATATCAACCAATTGAACAAGATATAAGAAACTTTTTAAATGAAAAGAAACGCATTGAACATGAACAATTCATCAATAGTTTCTTACAAAGGGATACACTTTCTTTTAAAGAATCAAAAAAACTGGCAAAAGAAATTCGACCTGACCTAAAAGGAACACATGATTTTCTTATGACTTATGATCCAAACACAGGAACCATACCTACAGAACGTATTTTGGATGCGTTAAATATTGCAGAACAAAAACGTACAAGTTGGGCTTATGCAAATCGTATGACTGAAGTCAATTGGTCTGAAAGAGGACCAAATACAGTTGGTGGAAGAACGAGAGCGTTGCTCATTGACCCGAATGATTCCACAAAGAAGAAATTATGGGCAGCTGGTGTTAGTGGTGGATTATGGTATACTACTGATATTACTCTTGCCACTCCAACTTGGACTTTGGTTGATGGAACATGGGGTAATCTGGCGGTATGTAGCATTGCTTCTGATCCAAATGATGCTAATATCATGTATGTAGGTACTGGGGAAAGAATGGGTATCTTTTCTACAGCAAGTCGAGGACTTGGGATGTGGAAAACAACCGATGGAGGTAGCACTTGGACACATCTTACTTCCACAGAAGGTTTTAATTATGTTACTGATATTATTGTAAGAGACGAATCAGGATCAAGTGTAGTGTATGCTGGCGTTGGTGGACATTATTATGAAGGTCAATGGCATGGATCTGCAAATACAGGACTATGGAGATCAACTGATGGTGGATCAACATGGACCCAAGTTATGGATATGACTTCAAATGGTACTCGATACGAGATTATGGATTTAGATTTAGGTAGTAATGGCAATGTAGACTTTACAGTTACAGTTGATACTTCAACAAAATATGCCATTAATGGTTCATCACAAGCTACTCTTACTGTATCAAAAGGTTCAACTTATACCTTTAATCAAACTGATACTTCAAATGGAACTCATAGTATTGGATTTTCTACTACTAGTGATGGCACGCATGGTGGTGGTACTGCTTATACAAGTGGGGTTACGACAAATGGTGGTTCATCAGGTTCAGATTTAATTACAACATTTGTTGTACCTCAAGATGCTTCATCCACTTTGTATTATTATTGTACTGTGCATTCAGGTTTGGGAGGACAAATTGATGTTAATCCAGGTAATAGGATTTGGGCTGGATCACGAACTAATGTTTATGGTGATGGTGGTGGTGATATCTTTTATTCCGATGATGGTACAACATGGACCAAAGTATCCTTGGGTCTTATTGGAACAATGAGCCGAACTATTTTATCAGTTGCTCCTTCTGATCCAAATACTGTCTACAGCATGATTGTAGATAGCAATTCACGAAAAGTTGGTTGGATTACAAAAACAACAGATGGAGGTGCCAATTGGACTGTATATACTGCTGGTACTACTGATCCATTCCCTGTTGATGCTAATGGAAACGTTTTGGGAGACGCTAACGGACAAGCAGGTTATGATTTAAGTTTTGGAATTGATCCAAATGATCCAAATACTGTTTTTGCTGGTGAACTTGATATTTTCAAAACAACAGATAGTGGAGCTAGTTGGACTCAAGTCACAAATTCTAGTGGATCACAATTTGCCAATATGCATGTTGATCAACAAAATCTAAAATTTATTGATAGTAATGCTATTATTTTCTCCAATGATGGAGGAGTGTATTATACAGCTGATGCAGGAGCTACAGTCAATGAAAGAAATACAGGATATAATGTAAGTCAATTCTATTCTGTTGCATTACATCCAGATGCTGGAAGTGAATATGTGCTTGGTGGAACCCAAGATAATGGTACTTGGAACATCAGTGGTACTGGCATTCAAAGTGGTAGCCATAAGGTAGGTGGAGATGGAGCATTCACACATATTGATCAAGTAGATCCTAATTATCAGTTTACTGCAACAACGTATAACAATATATATAGAAGTACCAATGGTGGAACAAATTGGTCTTTGTATGCAAACCATGAAGATAGTGCTGGTGGTGACACCGGATTTTTCATCAATCCTTCCACGATTGATGGTCCAAATAAAGCTTTTTATTCTTCGGTTGATGCATCAACAATATTGCGACTAAATAGTTATACCACATTATCTGATAAAACACTGATGAATGTTAGTCTAGGCTCTACTGCATCTGCATTTAAAGTTTCTCCTCACACAAATGGAGTTTTATTTGTTGGTACCTCTGCTGGACGCGTATTTAAGATTACAGATGCCCACACTTCTACTTACACCGCAACTGAAATTGGTGGATCAGGTATGAGTGGATATGTTTCATCGATTGATATTGGAGAAGATGATAATCAAATTTTAATTGCTATTTCTAATTATGGAGTTTCTTCTGTTTGGGAAACCATAGGCGGTGGTGGAGCAAATGGTTGGATAGATATCGAAGGTGATTTACCTGATATGCCTATTCGATGGGGATTATACAATAAAAGTAATTTTAATCAAGTGATTGTAGCTACTGAACTTGGAACATGGGTATCCGATGATGTTTCTACTACAAGCCCAACATGGAATCCATCCAACGATGGATTGGCTAATGTTAGAACCGATATGCTCGTTGGACGAACTGCAGATAGTGCAATGGCTGCAGGAACTCATGGTCGCGGTATGTTTTATTCAACTGGGTTCACTTCTACTGCGCCTTTAAATGCTGCATTTACTCCTGATAAAACTTCTGGAATATTCCCATTGGCTGTTCAGTTTACTGATCGATCAACTGGATCTCCTACTTCATGGTCTTGGGATTTAGGTGATGGCTCTACAAGTAGTGATCAATCTCCATCACATACATATACTGCTGCTGGCCAATATGATGTTGCATTAACAATTTCTGATGGAACAAATTCTGATACTACGACAAAGAACAATATTATTTGGGCAACAGCACAACAAGATACATTATGGGAAGAAGGATTTGAAACAAACCCATATGGTTGGGCTGATGGAAGAAGAGATGTACATGCATTCTCAACCGTGAATGCAAATAACGATGCGGAGGAATGGTCTTGGTGGTATTATACTGCAGGATATGGAGCAGCTGATGGTAGTCACTGGATGGCAGGACTTGGAATGGGTGGTACTCTTGGTGATGCAGATGATTGGCTTATTAGCCCTGAGTTATGGTTAAGAGCAGGCACTGACAATATTTTAAGTTTTTATACAGAAATGTATGATGGTAGTGTCACTGAAATATATGATGTCTTACTATCCCCTACTGGCGGTACTGATATTGCTGACTTTACTGTTACCTTAGCTAATGTTCAGGATAATGCCGGTGCATGGACACAACAAACATACAACCTGAGCCAATGGGCTGGTTCTAATGTTCGAGTTGCAATTCATATGCAAACACCTGATCAAGCGTATGCGTTCTTTGACAATTTTTCACTGACTGCAGGAGAATTATCTACAGATGGTGCTCCATTAGCACCTTCAGGCCTCAGTGCTGAAGCAGAACTTGTATATGATGCAGGAACTGACTCATGGAATGCAAGTGATGATGGTGTAGCAGTATTTTGGAATAGAAATGGCGAATCAGATCTTGCTTCATATAATGTATATAATAGTCAAACAGATGACTTCACCGCTGATAATTCAACATTGCTTGGTCAAGGAACAATGGGCAATATTAATTCAGAACATTTTTATGCATCTCCATCAAGCTCCCCTTGGCCTGATACAACATTTGTCTTTATACAAACTTTTGGAGTGGATTCATTGCTTCATGATAATTTAAGTCAAGGAGAAAAATGGTACTACAAGGTAGGAGCAGTGGATGGTGATGGCAATGAAACAATTTCAAGCCAAGTAAGCTATGTATTAGATAGCACTAGTCCAACTGCTGGAACATTTACAATCAATGATTTACATGACAGTGAATATCTAAGAAGTACTTCTGATGTCGTAATCACCGTTGATGGTTGGTCAGATAATGTTGGAATAGCATACTATTACATGGGTATTGGAACAAGCGATCAAGATCTTGAAGCAGATGTTGTATTCTATCAAAATGTTGGTTTAACCAATTTAACATTGACTGGATTAACTCTTGATGATTATACAAAATATTATCTCAAAGTTGCTGTATTTGATGAAAGTGGTAATAACTCAGATGCTGTCATTAATGGATTCACAACCTATACAGCTATGCTAGGTGATTATGATAGTGACTGGGATGTAGATGTTGAAGATTTAAATTCACTTGTAAATGCATGGCCAAGCGTTGATATTGGTCCAGCTACAGGAACTAGCCCTTATCTTACACCAACATTAGATGGTAACGCTGATATCTATGATATAAGTGCATTTACTAGAAACTGGCAGTGGACAAAAGCTCAAGGAAGAACTTCAGAATCAGAAGAAGAGATTGAATTGAATCCTATTGACTTCCCTGCCGAATTGTCTGGAAATCAAATTAAGATTACACTACCAGACAATATTACAGCAGGAAGATTTGAGATAGCAAATAATGAGAATGCATATCAATTTTCTCTTAATAATACAAATGAAGGTATAATTCTTCTAGAAAATGAAGATAGTATTAATCAATTGTATGAAGTGGAATTTGGAAGATTATCTCAAGATCAAAAAGAATTGTATATCTACATAGATGGAAATACACCAGCATCTACACTACAAATGAATTACCAACTATTCTCAAAAGATGGATTGGCTGGCAATGGTATGATGCAACTAGGAAATCCTGATGCATTTAAGCTTTATCAGAATTATCCAAATCCTTTTAATAGTCAGACTACTATCACATATGATATTCCATCATTGATGGTTAATGTAGTTCCTGTAGAAATCTATATTTACAACACTATTGGTAAGCTAGTCAGAAAAATTGACGAAGGGGATAAAGCTGTTGGTATACATACTGTCATGTGGGATGGAAAAAATGATGATGGTGAAAATGTAAGTAGTGGAGTTTATTTCTATCAATTACGTACAAAAGTTGATGGCCAAAGTGATTATAATAAAACCATGAAGATGGTTCTTGTTAGATAAGAAGTAAAAGGGAATCAATAAATGAAATTCTTACTTTACGGAGCTAATGGTCATACTGCAACTTTTGCAATCGAATATGCTAAAGAACAAGGCATTAATCTCATTTTAGCCGGACGCTCAGAAGAATCTATAAAACCAGTTGCAGAAGAAAACGGATTTGACTACCGAATATTTGATCTAGAATCAAATGATAACATATGTAAAAATATTGAAGATATAGATCTAGTTTTAAATTTTGCAGGACCATTTAGATTTACATTCGCAAAAATGATTAATGCATGCCTTAAAACAAAAACACATTATCTCGATATTACTGGTGAGATGACTACAATTGAAAAAGCTTATTTAATGGGAGACAAATTTAAGAAAGCAGGGATAATTGTTTCACCAGCGACTGCTTTTGATACACTTCCAACTGACTCTGTTGCGTTAAAACTTAAATCTTTATTACCGGATGCTAATAGAATCAAATTAGCATTTAAGGTCAATGGAAGAGGTACTTTTAGCGCAGGATCTGCAATTACAGGTATGTATCGTATGCACAAAGGATGTTTAATTCGCAAAAACGGTAAGATTAAGAGAGTTTCTCCTTTATATAATAAACATAATGTTGATTTTGGTGATGGTAAACCAG
>Ga0257112_10000241_pt1 | contig 23861 bp, 14 predicted proteins | sample LP_taG_5_FD_191565 | JGI IMG/M metagenome (GOLD analysis project Ga0257112, IMG submission 191565) | Marine microbial communities from Northeast Subartic Pacific Ocean, Canada - LP_J_2015_P26_1000m | ecosystem: Environmental > Aquatic > Marine > Oceanic | place: Canada: Northeast Subartic...
GGTCAGTTATCAGCCGTGGATTGTATCCCTTGGTAGTAAAATACTTAAATATTTCATCAGCTTGTTTTGTATCTTTTAATAAATCATAAGTTGCCCGCCCTGCGTCCTCTAAACTTTTGAGTGTACCCTTAATTACACGCCTGATAGCATGGTACTGTAATCTATCAGGAAGGGTGCCTTGTGCAATAGCATATTTGAGTAGTTTATCTGCAAATGGCTGAGTCTTCTCTGTCCACACAGCAAATGGGTTCCACGAACTTGTGCCCATAGCATGAGCGGCGGCACTACGCATAAGGACTTTAGAGGTTTTTGTACTGCCCTTGGGGTCTACTAGCTTTTTCCATCCCAGATTTTCTTGCGTGTAAATACCACTAACGAACTTCTTATTACCTAGACTGATCTTATCTGAAGGTTGAACAGTCTTCTTTTTAGGAGTACTGATCTTTCTGGATACGATCCCCTTAGAGGTAACAGGTATAGGGCTAACCTTTGTAACATTAGTCAGGGGGTATCCATACTTTACCTTGCCCGCCCTGATGTCATAGTCAGAACCAGTCTTAACTAGATGTTTTGATTGGTCTTTTTTGAACTCTGCCCTATTATTATATACAACTGGTTCACCAACGGTAGCATATCCTACAACTTCTGCCTTGCCTTTGCCTGTTCTGATGAGACCAACTCGCTTTCCTATGAACTTCTTTAAACTATTTGTATCTCTTGTCTCCATAGTTTTTCGGCCTGACAGTATCTGTTCTGTAAACGGTTGTTTACTGTCATTGATGTTGATACCATCTGTAGGTTGTTCCGTATCTGGTTTTACCTTACCGTAATTCTTTCTCCATTCTGCTTCCAGCTTCTTAGCTGAGGACTGTTTTATCCGTTTACTAAAACGTGTTGTCTCCTTTGTACGTGGGTCAAGTACTGTTCCTTGTAATGCTGTTTGTTCTTTACGAGCTTTAGCCTTTAATAAGTTCCGATCTTTTTCTAATTCCTTTATTTTCTCCTTGCCTATTTCTTTTACCCTACTGAATTGAAGTGAAAATATATCTGAATCTCTACGCAAGCCGCTCCCATACGTCTCTTGGCGTTGGTCGGATCGTATTTCTATAGCTTCTTTGAATGTTAGTTTTTTATCCTTCGTATCAGTAATCCAATCTCTAGCCATTGTGTCATCTGGAAGTGTTTTAGCGACTGCCAGTAGTTTCTTTTTAAATTCTTTTTGTATAGCAGTATCATATGAATGGTGATCATGTCCCTGAAAAGTAAGTTTAGGGAAAGGATTGCCCATTGCATCTGCTTTTTCCTGCCTACCTTTATTCTCTGTATTCATTGTAGCTCCCGGCATATGATGCCAAGAGGCCCATGTAAATTTTTTATGTACTGGAGTTTCAGGAGAGAAGGATGGTTGATCCGATCTAAAATTTAGTTCTATCTTTTCAGGTTCTATATAAACACTTATACGACCCCCTACTTTTTCTATATTTGGGAGTAGCTTACTTAAAAATTCCTTATTAAATTGCCCTTCATGGTCTAAAAAGATTTTAATATCTCCACCAACTCTTTTTAAGTTTGGCATATATGTAGTTGAGTAAACATAAACATCTCTCCCAACAACTGTAAGGTTTGGTGCATTGATTCCTCTCCTCTTTTGAACCTCTACAATTTTATCCTTCCTTGCACTTATTTCTTCTGGAAAGAGAGAGGTAGTCCAAGGGAAATCAAGTTTGTCTATTGCCACTTCTAAATTTTTCCTGTATAAGTAGCGATTTTCTCTCGTTAGTGATAAAGGTTGGTTATGTTTTTTCCCCTCTATAAATACCCTTTCAATTTCAATATCAATAAGGGTTTTTAATCCTTCAGTAGTCACATAACTTTCTCTGTTGTCAACCTCAGCAGCTATGTCCTCATCCTTTACTTTTAAAATACTGTTCTTAAATTTATCAAAAAAAGGTTGTATCCTGCTTTTTTCTTTTGTTGCTTCTAACGCCGCTAAAAAAGAGCTTTCTCTAAATTCGTCAATTTCTGCCTGTGTATATCTATTTTCAAGCTCAGTATTATCGTATCCCTCTTCCCATTGTACAACCCCCTCCTTATGTTCAATATCTCCATGCCAGCTTTTTCTCCGATGTCCAATAGTTTCCCATAGATAAGATAACGATTGATCCTTTTGAAGTTTCTCAGCATCTGATGGTTTAACCCACAAGTCAGGATCAATATAACTTCCTGAATCGTGCAGTAAGTCTGTGTCAGACATTTTTCTAGGCTTTATCATCCCAGAAAGATAAGCTCCTTCACGGTCTGGTTCTCTATTTTCTATCTGCCCTTGAAATATCCTATTTGCACTTTCATATCTAACACTCATGTGTGCTTGTGACTTTACACTCATACCTACTGAATACAGTTGCGGGAAAGCTGGGTTAGCTCTATGGTAAATACCTGCACCTGTTATTAAATCTCTGCCAATTTCATGTAAACTATCAAAGCGTATTTTATGACCATGTTTTACGTCATCTTCATCTTTATTCATACCCAATTCAACACTACTGCCAACAGATTCTAAGTTCCTTAAATCTACAAAGGCGTTATTTGTGTTTTCTTTCCATTCGCTTTCATAATGAAGATTTGACTTTGAAGGATTAAATGTGTATCGGTTAAGGTCTTCACGTAGGGCATCTAAATTATCTCTATTTGCTAACACCTCGTGGTCTTGTGGATATACTACAATACGTTCAAATAGGGAACCGCTTATAGTTTGTAAATCTGGTAACTCGCCAATTGCTCTTACGTCTAAGTCACCTCCGATAGATTTTAATCCCACTTTAGTATCGTGCCAACTCAGACCTGCAAGGAGTACGTCTTCTCCAACATTCTGTAACATAGGTAAATGGGCATTTAATCCTATAGTAAGTTGACCATTAACAGAGATTAATTTTGGAGCACTTGAAATCATATGTTCGTGTATATACGGAGTCCCTGTATATCCACTATCGGTACGATCAGGTACACCAATTTTTAATTCCCCATAAATGTTTTTTAATTCAGGGAACTCCATATTTTTTATATCTGTGTTATCAAGGATATCCGTTATATCTTTTACCCAGTAATATTCCCCTACATCTATAATGTTTCCATCATCTCCATATTCTGGTTGGTCGGTTGGGCCTTCAGTTGTTTCTTCAATAGAGGGTACCCCACTCACAGACACTTCACCGTGAATTACACTCACAGGGTTATGTCTAGCGAACTCATCTAAAAAGGCTTCATTCTCTTTTGCTGTCGTACCAACCAAACTTGATTCTGGGACATCTATAATGTCTTCTCTCAACATTTTTTGTCCCTTAAAATAATCAAACCTTTGGGTTGCGCTTCCCCTCCATGCAATGGTGTCATCCTTTAATTTAATTATTTCACTATTTCTTCCAAATCCGCCTCCGTCCCGATTCCTCCACTCAAATTTCTCTTTGAAAAGCTCTATTTGTTCAGCCGTTGATCGAGTGCTTTTTTCATGAGCACTTAGGGGTGTATACATTAAAAATTCAAGTAGTAGCTGTCCATCAGGTGTCTCTTCCCATTCGGCTCCCTCTTCTTTCCTTTCTTCAATAACTGCCAGCTTTTTTGCATCTATCTTAGCGTTATCAATTGTCTTCTTTGCACCACTACTTAATGTAATATTTGGGGAATCAACAAATTCCTGAACCTCTCCTAAATATTCACCCGGTATAGTACCATTGTTTTTTGGGCTTTGTATCTCTGCAACTTGTTCCCCTATAAAACGAATTGCTATTAAAGACTCGCCACGGTTTCTAAAAACATACATTGGCCCATCATAAGGGTAGGTGCGTTCCCTACCTTTTGTTGTACACCAATTGTCACGTGAAAGATTATGCCATCTATTTACTATAAAATCTCTTTCCTCTATATCTTTTGGGTCTGTCTCTTCACCATATTTATTTGCTGTAGTTATCTTTGGCAGTTCAATCCACTTGCCCCCGCTTGTTGTCTTAAAGGTAGACCCATCCTTATCAGCCCTAGTTTCCTCAATTTGTTCGGCCCTTGATATATAGTCCTTATACATTCTTTTTAGACCTGTGTATTTACCATCTGAAAATTCTTCATACACTTCAGCAAGTGCCGCTCCGTCCAATCTAGTAGGGCCACCTAGATTAGTTCCGTCTTGGACATAATTCAAAGCCCTCATTACAGCACTCATAAAGAATGGGTCATTGCGGTACCCTTGTTGTAGGTAATCAAAATTATATAAGTTATCACTAACATGTTTTTCCGTCATTTCTTTAATAAGTGCTTTTTTAATTCGCTCTTTGTCACCCCCAAACTGCCTATATAAGGCTTTCAATTGTTCGTTTTGTTCAAGGAGTTCTGGTGCCAGCCATCTTTCTACGTAGGCATCTACTGAGGTTAATTCCTTAACTCCTTTAGGCGGGCCGTCTGAATTTTTACGCTCTACAGGATCAAGTGTAGTAAAGAAATGAAATTGCAAATAGTCTTGTTCAGCCGCTTCCTTAACCGCATCTAAATCATTTAATTTTCCAAAGTCTATCCAGTTACCCTCATCTGCCCATGTAATCCATGTTGCATCCCCCTTGGTAGCTTTGTACCGTGCTGGCTTTTTGGAGAATCGCAGGACACCCGAAAATGGATCAACGGAGGCATTTCTAGTCAACTTCTTATTCAACGCTAACGGGTCTACAAAACCTTTTGTATCTAAGAAATCCATTGGAGTCACACTTAATGGTGCCTCTTTAGTTCTTTTGCCGTAGAGTTTTTCAGGTCTCTGTTTAGCAAACCTAGTTACGCCCTTACCATCTACCTCACTATCTGACAGCACCCTATTAATCTTTAGAGCACCTGCTATTCGCCAGTAACCACCTTGATTGGCTGGCCTCTTAAAGCGATACTGTCCTCCTTCAGGCACACCGTCTCGTATGTCTCTTGTTTTACTTTTATCTGCTGTTGATTGCCATTCTTTGTCGTTAGATATTTCTACCTCTGCCCAGACACGTTGCTCTCCGCTTGCTAACTTCCTTTTTAAATGTTTTGCTGGTGTTTCTGATGTATGCCACCCACCTCTAGGGGCTAAAGACATGGCTTGTGCCTTTTTAGGCATTTCTTCTCTAGGGATAAAGGTTGCATCCTGCCATTCTCCTATAGGTATTTCTTTGTTGCTGGCAAAAAGAGGATAAAGTTTTCCACCTTTTTTCTTAAACAGCTTATATGCTGTCATTGTCTTCTTAGGCGGCTTCTTACTTTTAGAAAACCTAGTCCGTAGGGCTTCAGGATTGGCTAAGGTTATAGGAACAGGGGTTGTCCCTCCTAAAATTTGCGGGGTTGTATCTGACGTAAGTGGTCGGACACTTGGCTTAACCTTGGATTCAACCACCTTCTCCTTAACTGGAAGAGTCCTAGGGGTTCTAACGCTTGTTCCACTAGGTCTAACCATCTTAGGCAGTCTATTTATAGGTAAGCCTTTCCTTACTTCTTCTTCTATATCAGTATCTGGTCTTGGCTTTAACCAATGGGAGCGGTCAAAGAAGTCACCTGTAATGATATTTCTTTTCCCACCTATAAAATCCCTTTGTATCTGTGCAAGCATCTCACGTGCCTGAACAGTAGACACTCTTGTTTTACCAAAGAGACTAAACCCTCCTGTTACAAGAGAATCAGCCATTCTAGCTATGATGTTAGGATCACGGACACCAAATTCAACGAATACATTGGCAAGATACTCCTCGCCTAGCTCCCTCTTCTTTTCTTCATTCAAGGCAGTTATGTCATCGGTTTTACTTAGGTAGTTCGATGTTTTTGCCCACTTTAATATTTCTTTTTTGTTCGTCCTGAAATAGTCGTTTAAAAAACTCTCGTATTTTTCTGGCCCAAACTTAGTCGTCAAATAGTTTTTTAGCCCTATGTGAGCAACAGGCTCATGGAATAATGCTAACTGAACAGCTTGATCAACAACTTCTTTTGTTGTCTTACCAGATATTGTATCTGCATTAATATAAATTGTATTACCAAATGTGACTGCCCTTGAGTTTTCAAGAAAATCAGCTACCTCTGCGGCATTTTCTTTCGTGTCCATATCCCGCAATCCACCCTTAGTCTCTACGCCTTTATCATCAGTTACTACTAAGTCCTCATCCCATATCTGGTTCCTTCCCTTAAAATCATCCATCAATAGTTGAGAATCATTTTTATCTATAACTTTTATATTAGTATCTCCTATAAAAGGGGTCTTACCCTTTACAACAATTTTCTTTGCAAGCTCCGCAAACATATAAGTAAGGGCACCCTTTGAAAGTTTAGTATCAGTATCACTTACTGTTTTCTTCTTACCAACCCACCCAATTAGTTGCTTAATCTTTTGTGAGATTGTGGTTTTCTTTTCAGTCTGTGCTACTGCTTTTCGTGTTGTTGTTTTTGTGGGAGGTTTAACTTCAGTAGTATCTTTAGTCTTCTTCCGTTTAGCTTCAGCCGTTTTTAGTTTAACCTTTGCTTGTTCAGCTTTTGTTACCTCTGGCTCTACTTTTGGAGCCTTCTTTTTCTTTTTCTTTCTCTGTTCTGCCTTTAGCAGTTTAGCCTGTTTTTTCTCAGCCTCTCCTTTCCATATAGACTCTTCAGCTTTCTTTGCTTCGGCTACGGCTTTCTGTGTATCCACTTTAGCCTTCATATCGACTTCATCTAAATAGCCTAGACTCAGACCTGTTTTTGGATCAGTTGCGGCACGAGCCGCTTCATCCCTTACACCTTGTTCTATTCGTTCTTCATTTTCTTTTAGTTGAGTTTTTAAAAGATCAACATCTTGTCGATCCTTTTTATCCTCTTCTCTTTTGAACTCTTTTACTTCTTCAACCGCTTCTTTTTCTGCCTGTCTATCTGCACGTGTTGCATCGTAGGGAAGACCTAGCTGACGGTTTTGATCTTGATCATATTTTGATACTATTTTTAAAGCATCTGTTTGTTTTTCTACCTGTATCTTAGTTGCTGTAGCAGGAATATTAACTCTGGAATCAGAGGCACCTGTGATTGACTCAAAGGCAGAGAATCCACCACCCATGATACCTTCTTGTACTAAGGCTTGTATGAAAGTCTCCTGTTCACCCGGCCCTAGAGCCAGCATTTTTTCCTGAAGTTCCTGTACCCTTTCTCTAGGCATACCATATTTAGCTAATTCCTCAGCCGCATCTTCTGCATACAACTCTCTGTCCCATAATTCGGACTTTGTACCTAACCCTGTATCCAATGCCCATCTAGCCAGAATTGGGCCATAAGGAATAAAGGATGCCATTTCAAGTGCACCAGAGGTATATATTCTATGACCGAAAGATGATTGGGAGAGGTCTGTAGCAAATCTGTCTACTTTTTGCTGGTCATCGGGGGAGAGGTCTTTGAAGTCTTTATCTGGGTCTACACCTAATTCTTCACGTACTGCCGAATCATTCTTAGCTCTCTCATATGATTCACCTGCTACCTGTAGGGAAGATGCTACGTTACCAGCTACCATACCAGTTCCTGCACCTACTGCCATTTTACCCAAAGCTGCCAGTCCAATTACTCCAGCCGCTTTAGCCGCTATAACAGCCGCAGGTAGTGCAACGCCAGCAGCAGCAAGGCTTGTTGGGGTAGACCTAACTATCTCATGTCCAGTTGGGAAAAATTCAGGGGTGTATTTATACCACGAATCGGGGTCTTCTTTGAGGATTTCTTCACGTGACTGGGGTCTCTTAACCTGAGCGGCTTCTGCCAGTTGTTCGTCACGTTCTTCTTCTGCCCAGTCTTTTAAACCTGCACCCCAGTCTTCTGATATATAATCAGTCAGGAATCCAGATACAGGGCCAGCTAGGGCACTAGCTCCACTAGCCTGTGCTTCGTCAATACCTGCACCAAATTGATCCCAAGCGTCAGGGTCATCTATGAAATCTGGATCAGGAGTAGGGATGGGGGTATAAGGGGAGGTAAACTGTAAAACGGATGGGTCGTAACCATAGGGGGATTCAGGCATACCACCAAATCCTTCAACAAAATCCTGTTTTGTTGCAGCGTCCTCATCAGAACCGTACAGATCGGCATATCGCTCCCTAGCCTCTTCTCTTGATTCATCTGGCTTCTTATTTAGATATGCCCATGTTTGGAATGTCATTTACTTTTGAGATATGAAGTGACGGAAAGCCAGACTCATCTTCTTTAAGAGCTTTTTGCCCTTTGGATCATTCTTATAAAATTTTACTGCCTCTTCTGTTGAATTAAATTTAGGATGTCCTCCTAACGCTTTTTTCTGGCCCTTTACCATTTGTCCCTTTACAAGCGCATCTAATCTTTTAGTGCCCTCTTTCATATATTCAACCTTTTTCTCTGCATTGGTCTTTTGCCTAGATTGTCTTCCAGAAACCTTTACACGGTTATCTTTTGTTATTTCATCTTCGTGGGCTTTCTTTTTACCAGCCGTAACTTTTTCTGCTTTTGCTTTTTTCGCTGCCGCCCTGCTTGCAGGTGTTCCTTGCACTTTAACCCAATCTGTTGGTTTATAATCTTCATGACCGTATGAAGACGGTGGAGTGGATTCCTTACTGGGATCAAAAGCATCCTGTGCTGCTTTTTCTTTCTCTATTCTCCCTTGTGCTCCACCTTGCTTTATCTCATCATACGCATCACCCCATACTGATCTGGATATTACATCATGTGCTTTGCTTTTAGCATAATGTAGATATGCTTCTCTACTTACACCCTTTAAGGTTTCTAAGCCCATTGCCTTGGCTATGGCTTTACTTATTGGGTCTTTTGCACCACCATCAATCCTTCCTTTTACCTTATCCCAAGTTTCTATTCCATTATTATTTAAGATTTCACCGAAAGTTATCTTTGAACCAGTATGAATTTTTTCATCAAGGTTAAATGTCCCACCAGAGGAACTAGAATCTTTTCCTAAGAACGCAAGTTTAAGAGATAATGCTCCCTGCTGTTTATAGAATGGAGTTAATGATGGTTTTCCACCTACCATGATTCCATGTTTTTTTGCAATATTTAACATGTGAGGCTCTTTACCTAGCAACCTTTGATTCGATGCGGCTTCCAGAGCAACAGGATCAAAGTCTTTTAACGGCAGTCCTATACCTCTCAGTTCGGAAGCAAACATTGAAGCAGAGTCCCAATCCTTATCTTTAACAGCTTGCCTGAATCCTGTCATAGTCTCCTTATACAGCATCTGCTTATCAGCAGGTACAGATTTCTTTAGTTTTTCCGCTTCTAATTTCAGCTTGTTAGCCTGTAAATTCAATATCTCAATCTCCTTAATCTCTTTAGCAGACTTCTTTTGAGCGATGCTTAAGTCTCCGTCAGGGAAATAACCTTTTTCAGCCATCAAAGCAGCACGGTTTTCTTTCGATACATTAGGGAGTATGTTTTTAAAAAAGTGATTTCTGTCAATGTCTTTCCCCAAAACCGCCATGTCAATTACAAGACCGCTTCCTTGATACTGTACATATCTAGGCTCTCCATTTTCGTCCCTCAAGGCTTCCTTAGCTTCAAGCCACTCTGGGCCTTGCCCTTTTACAGCTTTTATTTCATCGACTACTGCATCACCCTCATCAGGTTTAAGTGTACTTATAGCGTCTCTAGCTTGATCTTGAGTAAACTCGTCAGGTTCATATTCACGTTCAAATTCTGGGCCTTTCCCTGACAATCTAGGGTCATCCTCTATAGTTGGCTGTTGTGAACGTGCAAACTGACTCTCTGCTTCTTCTCTACCTGCTTCGCTAGTATCTCTGATAGGTTCTCTGAGACCTCCTTCTCCGGGTCTTACCCCACCACCGGGGCTAAAAGTAGACTGTGCTTCTAATCTCTTTTGCTTCTCTTCCTCTTTCTGCACTTCCCAAGGAGCTTTCTGCAACCTGCCCCCTGCCTTAAATTTTGAATAGGCTTCTTCCATAACCTGACCATCGCCTGACAGGTCTTTTGGTTTTTCTCCAAACAGACCACCTACAAGGGGTAAGTCTCGTAAGTTCTTCTGAATGAACCCTGTCTTCTCTCCTTCATCTCCTGTTCCATAATGAACTTGTGGCCCTTCTTCTCTCTCTATACTTTCTTGCCTTACTCTCGCATCCCTTAATCGTTCTGCTTCAGCATCTAAACCAGTATTTCCTCCCGCTCCTAATTCTTTATCTCTCATTTCCCTGTCTCTATACGCAGCGTGTTGCGCCATTCCTTCATACTTCTCCTTGTCACGCTTCTTTTGAAGAGCAAGAGCCGCACCACCTTCCGCTTCTCTATCTCGTTCTCCTTGACCTTCAGATGCGGCAATCTTCATATATTGCTCATGTCCTTTTCTTGCTATTTCTTTTTTAACAAAAGGATCAGGCTCTGCTGCCATAGCAGCTTTAGTGTGTTCTTTTATTCGTTCTTTTTTTTCTTGTCCTCTCTGGTATTCACCTACAGTTTTGTCATATAGGCCGCTAAAAAATCCCTTCTCTTCATCTGATCTAGTTCCTGTTTGAGGAAAATACTTTGACCGTGCTTCTCTTTCCTTTCTTGCCTTGTAAATATCTGGATATGCCTTTTCTTCAGGGGTAGAATCCTTGAGTTGTGCTCTTAACTTTTCACTTCCTGCTGTTGCGGCTGCTGTTATTGATTTTTTAACTGCGCTTAGATCGTCTTGTCTTTTCTTCATGCGAGGAGGCGTGTAAATAGACTCTTTATCCCATCCACTATCTTTACCTCCTTTATAGGGTACATATTCACCAATGTCATTGATATACCCCCTGCCAGCTTTTACGTCTGCTTCTCGTCTTTTTTGTATAACGTCTCCTGACTGTAAACTTCTTTCATCTATATTTGGCATGTTTTACTCCTTTATGTTATTCTCTAGCGTATGGATTTAGTATGCCCTCGCCTTTGTAATCATCCTCATATAATGCTTTCAGTTCTGGGCTTTGTTCTTGAACCGTATCAGCATACTTGTACGCACCTTGATCTTCAACGTCATCACTTTGACTATAATCTTGCCCTTCAATTTGTGCTGGGGTAGTCGTTATTTTGTCATCCTTTTTTATACCGCTGTAATCCATTACGGTGGAACTCAAATCCAGTCCATCAATGTCTTTTCCGAAGTTCAAGAATCCATCTTTATACTCGTCAAATACTTTCCTGTTTGCCGCATCCTTTGCTTCTCTTTTTTCAGCAAAAGCCAACCCTGCCCTTACGCTTATCTTGTCCATCCTCGCTTGCATAGCATCATCTTTTGCAGACTGAGCATTTAATCTAGTTGATGCATCTGCCGTTCTCTTGCCAGTCATCATACCACTCATAACGGATGCCGCACCTACTATATCTCCATACTCATTCCGCTCATAATCTTTACCGCCCTGTATCTGTTGGTCAATCATTGCTCCCATACCAGAAGCCTCACTTGCCCCACCTGTGTAGTATGCGGCGGCTCCCCTTGCTACAGCACCAACGATCTTCCGTCCCATGCTTGACTTCTTCTTTTTAGATGCGGCTATAGCTGCCTGTCTCCTTGCTTCAGCTTCTGCTCTCAGCTTAGTTTGAAGTTTTGCTTGAGATACTCCTTCTAAGCCACGCTGTCTTAGCCGTTGGTGGCCTACATAGTCTATATTTGCTTGAAATGCCATTATACTACTCCTAATGCTTGCGCTTTTTTACGCTGTGCTTCTTGTTGTTCAGGGGTTAATTGTCCTTGTCCCATGAGTGCTTGCTGTGCCGCAGCCATACCACCTCCGGGGGCACCTGCGTTTTGTCCCATCAGTCCTCCCTGTTGAGCTATACCAGCTAGACCTCCCTGACCATAGGGGGAATCTCCATGTCCAAAACCTCCCACCATACCAGCTACACCGCCTCCGGCACCTCCTCCTTGAGCATCCTTCCATGATCCTCTTACTGCACCAGCTTGTCCCATTTGTTTAGTGAGTTCTGCCCTTGACTGTTCATTTTGCATCATGCCCTTTTGATTATTACCTTGTGCCTGAGCCATACCTGCCTGAGCCATACCTAGCTGTCCTGCCATCATACCTCCTTGCTGGCCCATTGGGGTTTGCGCTCCCATCATACCTTTGGATGCTTGTTGCCCCTGTGCCATTTGAGCCATTCCACCTCCTCCCTGACCTCCTTGGGCTTGTTGATAGGCATCAAAGTTTTTCTCCCATACTTGAGATTCTTGTAACTGCTGAGGGTTCATATTCTGCCTCTGAGCATTTAGGTTTGCCTTGACACCTTGTACACCTTGTGCAGAATTATTTGCTTGTGCCATGTCTGTTTCTGCCATCATACGACCTTGATTGGCTTGTTGTATCCCGCCGGGATGCTTCATTGTATTAACTGGTATATCGTAACCCTTATTAACACCCTGTGGCTTAGGGGCACCCTGCAAAGCAGGAGCCGCATTAATTCCTCCCGGCGATGCTGGTGCTGAAGCTGTTTGTGCTGGTGCCTGTACAGCATCTGCTGGCGGTGGCATTGCAGGTGCACCTTGAACTTGGGCTGGTGCAGTAGTTCCGGGGGCTTGTGGCGCAGTAGTAGTTCCGGGTACTACTGGTGTTTCAGTTGTAGCTGGCGTTTCAGTTGTAGTTGTTGTTGCAGGGGGTCTGTACCTTGGGTCATCAGGTGTCCCTTGAGCTTTTCTAGTTAGACGAGCCTGTTCCTCAGAGTAAGCCTGAGTTTCCTGTGCTACTACATCCTGAAGTTGTGCCTGTACATAGTTACCTTGCTGATCAATAAATCCACCTTGATCTTTAAGCCCACCCATCTGCTGTTCTCTTGCACCACCAGCCGCTTGTACTGCACCCATGCCTTGTCCTAGCATTGTACCTTGTTGTGCCGCTCCTGCCATTCCTAATTCAGCACCACCCTTTACGCCTTCCATTCTCATTCCTGCGCCAGCTTGAGCCATAGCTCCCTGACCTTGTAAGGATGCCAGTTGTGCCGATGTTTGTGCCTGTGCCCCCTGCATCGCCATAGCGGCACCCTGTCCTTTGAGTGCGGCTTGCTGTACAGCTAACCCAGCCTGTTTACCTGCCATGCCAGCCTCTTGCCCTTTCAACCCTGCGGCTTGTGCTAGTGCTGACTGTCCCATTTTTTGACCTTGAAGCTGTGATGATAGTGCTTCTGACCGTCCTGCCTGTTGCTGTTGGGATGCAGACTGTCTCTGGAACTGTGCTACCTTTTGGGCTATTTCCGAAGGAGAAGCTCCTGACTGTGCCAACTCACGGCGTAACTTCTCTTCGCTACCCTTCTGAGAAGCCATGCGTTGCTCTTCCATCCGACCCTTGAGCATTCCTGCTTCCCTCTGGCCTACATCTCCAGACAAAGCCTTCTCTGACATTCCTCTTACATCCTTCTGGAATCCCTCCTTACCAAATTGTCCCTTAACATCACCTACATCTTTAGCTCCTTCCCTAAATCCTGTCCTACCCTCAGCAGCGGCATCTACACTAGCCTGACCAGTTACTTGCTTATAACCTCCCTGCATTGTTGCGGAGGATGCGTCATACCCAGCTTGCCCCTCTGTTTTACCGAAAGCATCGGTCATAACTCCTCTTCCTAACCCCTCAAGTGCTGTAGCTCCTAAACCTGCCGCACCACCCTTAATGCTTGCAGTAGATTCATCATATCCAGTTTCTCCTACCTTTTTACCAGAGGCATCTGTCATGACACCGCCATATTGTGCTTGTGCAGTATCACCTCTAGCCTTTGCACCTGCCGCTATATCACCAAACTTGTCTTCATATTTCTCTAATTTTGTGACATCACCAGCAAATCCTCCTTGCATTGTGGCTGTAGTTGCATCATATCCCGCCTGACCCTCAACCTTGCCAGTAGCATCTGTCATTACTCCTTCAGTTAGTTTCTTGGCTCCTGCCCCAAGTCCCTTAGCTTCCTGCTTATATGCTTCATAAGAGTCGGTTGTGTCCCTTTTTGCTGTTGATGCATCGTAACCTTCTTCTCCTTCAAACTTACCAGAAGCATCCTTCATACGTCCTATTGTACTGGCTTCTCTTTCCCTTTTTAGATTCTTCTTATTTTCATAATCCTCTGCCCTATCGGCAGCATATGCCGCTGTTTTCTTTGCCTCCGCAGAATTTGATGCTGTTACCGCTCCCGGCCCACCCTGCTGTTTAATAGCATCTTGTGCTTCTTTAGGGTTATTCCTTAAATATTCCTGAATTTTTGCTGGGTCTGTTTCAAACCTAATATCCTTTGGTCTTTTTGCATCTGGCAAACTTTTGAGCCATCCCATTACATCAATTCTCTTTATGTTATCCCACGGAGATAAAGATTTATCATAATCGAAACTGTACTTTTTCTTCTTTGGTTTTGGTGGGGCTGGACGGCCTGTGCGTGGGCGTTGATCCCCACCTCCACCAGAATCCTGATTAACTTGTTGAAAAGTTCTCGATGAAATATCTCCAGACATACGGTCACTCTCACGCCTAGTTTCATCAGTTTCTTTTTCAGCACCCTGTACATTTCTATCAAAACTAGGTATTCCAAAAGAAGTCATCTGCCCACTACCACCATGCTGTATGAGTAAGGCCATCTCTTCTTGATTTAGAAATGCTGGGTATTCTTCTGGCCCTCCTCCTTCTGGCTGATACCGCTTAGGAACTTTAACCATCCCTTTTCTCTTAGCATTCTGTTTTGCCAATCCTAAAAATCCTGCTTCTCTCTTAATCATATTACTGCCCCTGTGGTGTTTGTTGCTGTGGTTGCTCTTGATCTAGTAGAGTCTGATCTGTTTCAAATAGTGCTATGTCGCCGTCTCCTCCAGTCTGTACCCATTGTAGTACCTGACCTGACGAGTTAGACGGAAAGTAGTCCTTGTGTGTTTTGTATCCCCCATCCTGCGGTATAAGTATCTCCGGTAGCCACTCCTTAGTAAGTAGCTCCCCATCCATAAAAAGTGCTAATTCTACGTTACCTTGATATGTAACCTGATACTCTGTGTGAGTCTTTAAGCCCTTGTAATACTTAACAGGTAACGCTACTGGTTTTGAGGATAGTATCTGACCCTTTTGTGCCGAAGATATAACTTGCTCAATGTGGGGGATATATCCATAACTAAGTGGAGGAAAGTACACCTTGACTGTATCCTGTATCCTTCCACTCCGTGGCTTCAAGGTAACAATCTTACTACTACTGTTATTGGGTTTTATTGAATCCTCATCCATGTACATCTTCACTTGTAAGCTCTTATCGAATGTTATTTCAAAGTAATGGAACAGTATGTTCTCACTAAAACTTGATTCCGGCTGTGACTCAAACTGGTACCGTGTTATATCTGTCAGACTAGAACTCATTTGGGCTACATATCCCTGTGACCCTTGAGGTAGGGAAACCCGTCTTGTCTGCCTGACCGTATGCTCCGGTAATGTCTTTCCTGTAGCAGTCAATACATTAGTGCCATCTACAGCAACCTTTACTATTGGTTTACCTTCATATTCAATTAGAAACGATTGGAATACCTGCCTATCTTTAATCATAATAAGTCTGTGTCCTTCTCAGTTTCTAGTGACAGTACCCTTGACTTTAAGGTTATTATCTCTTTCCGTAATGCTCTTAAATTGTCAAAGACCTGCCTTAGTGCATCAGTAGTTAATTCATCTTCAACCCCAAAAAAGTTATCTGCTTCGGTTGCTCCCATTGTGGGTGTTACAGCCATTATATAACCTCTGCATCAAAAACTGAACCGGAAACTCTACTTGTTTCTGTTTCATCTGCAATAATATGAGGTATATGCCCCTCTGTCATTGCAGGGAAGTATAGTATGGATGTCCCAGTATTCCCTGTGCCGGGGTCTATTAAAACTGTACTTGCTATCTTTTGAACTGAATCTACCTTGACAGTTACAGTTGGTGTACCTGTGTAAGAAATAGTAACGTAATTAAATCTCTTCTTCTGTTGCTCTGCAAGGACATCATACTTGATAGCTACGGATGTGATTTCCCCTGAACAGTCAACAAACTCAATACTAGCACGGTTAGCTACTGTTGCTGACGAAAGGGAAAGTGCCCTATTAAACTCAGCAGAGGGGGTACCGAAAGCATAAGTATCAGTAAGAGTTCCATCACATTTTATATTGACAGTTCCAGAAAAGTCCGAACCTGTCACGTATACTGTATAGTATGCCTTTTCTGAGGTAATATTACCACCTGTAAAGTCTTTTGTTTCAAACGAAAACTTATTTACAGTACCTCCACCTATATACCCTGCCTCAGTAAACAGTTTATTATTGACTGCCCTGTAATGAAAATTAGAAGCCCTACCTGATGTTTTACATATTTTAGGACTCTGTTTCAGGTCTACTTTCCACCCATCATTTCCACTTGAAAGGAGGTAATATGTATCGTCAATAACTCCAGATACGTTGTCCAAGGCATTCTCACTTGGTTTTGCAAAATTTTGAATAAGGTTATCAGTTAATACAGTCACATTTCTTCCATCAAACAGACATATACCTGTATGTGAAACGTAGATAATGGAGTCTTTTATTTTAGATATAGTCTTATGACCCCCTACAGGTATTCCGTGGATAGTAGGTACTTGTACCTTCCTCATTTCGTTATGTGCATTCCCATACACACGATATACACTATGCTCCGTAAACACGACTGCCTCGCCTCCACGTGAGACAATACCTGTAATTTGTCCATCAAAGTCTAGGTACCCATCTATTGCATAGTTATTAGGTTTAGCATAGTTACTTATATGCAGCCTTGTATCTACTGATCCCATAAAAAAGTTATTAAATTCAGTAAGATACTTAAGGTTATACGGTACATCCGTGGGGATGTCTACAGGTTCTATTTCGATTAAGGCTCTGGGAGGTGTAAAGTCAATAATGGAGCCACAACCGTCATGACTTGCAGAAGCGTTATCACCTAAAACAGTAGCAGCTACTAGATTACTACTGGCAAATAAGTACTCCCTTGTATCTACACTATATGCCACTCCTGTTATTGGACTTATATCATCTGAAGTAAACTTAACCATGAAATGCAGGTCTACAGCATGGCTGGCAGAGTTACCATATATACTCATTAATGCAGTCGTTGAAAGCCATGAGCTTTCTCCTGTGTAGGAGCGACTTTCAATAACCGCAGTTGCAGTAGCATTACCAGTAGTTGTAATTGCACTTACAGTAATCGTAGCTGTGTATGATGTACTTCCTGCATCTGTTAATACTATTGTATCGCTGACTGCATATCCAGTTCCTATTGTTGTAACAGTTACTGTAGGATTCCCAGACCCATCTGTGACTGTAGTAAATATTGCCCCTGTACCTGATCCAGAAGTGCTAGTCTGTATGACCCCAGTTTCTGTATTACTAGCTTCCCATGCTCCAGATGGAGTTGGTGTTGTATCTGATAAGGAACTTATTTCACCTATAGTTGTATCTGATGTGGTAATTGTTACGGCTGGTGGACTACTATATCCACTACCCTTATCTGTAATAATTACATTTTTAATTGAATTGCCAGTCAATACTGCTATTGCTGTTGCAGTCTTACCACTACCGCCCGGAGCCGCTATTGTCAAGGTAGGGACACCAGTTGTATAATTATTGTTTGTACCAGTAATAGCTATACTTCCTATACCACCAGAATGGTAGTCTCTACGCCCTGATGTCGCCCCATATCCATACCACTTGACCTTCCATTCTGCACCAGAAGGTATTCCTGAAACTGTTATATCTATATTACTTGTACTTGAAGCCCTTGCAACAAGGACAGACAGGGGTGAGCCGTCACTTTGGGATGTAAGAAGTATGTCCTGTACCTTCTTTATTACTGATGAGGTTCCACCTACACGGTATAGGGCAAACTTACCATAGCCTAGAGAATTGGCATCCTGCTTATTAATTTTAAATTTTACCATTGCTGGTACACTCGTAGTAGTGGAGGAAGAGTTAATATAAGAGAGACTGTCTGCTATGGGTGTTAGTTCTGATATACCACCTTCTGCACCAGTTGGTTCATCAAATCTCGCTATGCCCCATTGCAGAGGTATAGGGAAATTATCCGTAACCCATTTTACTGAATGGCCTTCTGCACGTTCCGTATTTGTACCGCTTAATTGTGACACAACAATACTGTGTGGTTCTGGTTTAGATAGCTCTATAGGGTATATCTTACTTAGTATACCGTCTATTATCCTTGCTGGAGAAGTCTCTATTGTTAGAGTAACACTAGAACCTGCTATTGTAATTGTTTTATCAATGGTTACAATATTTGATCCATAATCTATACTCTCTATCTTTGCTCCTAGAGGTATACCAGCACCAATTACACTATCTGAAACAATAACCTTTGCGACATCAGCAGCCGTAAGTGTGATTAATCCTGTATTGATTGCTAATGTTGTGGCTGTAATGGAAAAGGTTTCACGACCCATGTACAGGTCATCATTATATTCAACGAATGAGGTTACAGAACCAAGATTAAGTTCTGTGTCGTGGACTGTTATCGTATTTGCTACTGTACCTGATGTTGCCCATATGTTATGTATCCCACTACCTGTATCTAATATGTCAATAGCGGTACCACCTGAAGCTAATGATAATTTTAAATCAGCACCCGATGCACTTATAACATAATAAGACCTACTTGTAGGCCACAATGAATGTGTCCCTGACCCTGTATTTGTAATATCTAATGTTGTCCCACCAGAAATAGCCGATAAGGTCAAAGTTGTAGTAGATGGAACTGTTCCTACAAAGTATGTGGTACTAGCAGATAATCCGGCTGGAAGGGTGGTTGTTGAAGAGGCTCTAACTTGATCGCCTATGGAAAGGCCATGTGCAGAATGTGTTGTTATTACATCTGTTGCAGCAACGACAGTAAAAGTAAATGAAATACCTTTGGGTAACAATCCTGCTGATGATACTTGAACTGTACTGTCATTAGCTATTCCATGTGTGGCACTTGCAGTTAGTACATCAGATGTAGCGGCAGTAAATGTAAATAAGGTGCCTACTTGATAAGTGCCTGTCTCTGAAATTGTGAGGGGATTACCTAAATCTGTGTCAACTGTGTCTATGTCAGTAACTCCAGCATCCACTACTAGGATAGTATATGGATCGGCTGTATCAGTACCTACCCAAGAGTCACCTTTTTCATAGAAGAATTGTTTACCGCCACCATCGCCACCTATGCCTGTGTCAGGACGTACATCTCCGTGCGTGAAGTCTGTATTGATGGCTGCCTGAACCATGTTGTCCGGTATTTTGTGAGCAGGTAACCGTGTGTTCAAGCCTCCAGTAAAATCTATTTGTCGATCTAAAGCCATTCATCAAACTTTTATAATGTAATTGACTGCAATTATTGGTGATAAGATTGTGTGTGCAGTTCCGCTACCTGTACTAGAAGCTGAAGCATCAATAACGTGGTTATGTGTTTCCCCACCTAAACCTATTCCGGGTGCAGTTGCGCTTGTATTGGGGGTACTTGGCCCTCCTGTAGGATCAGGTGTTGTTGACCCAGAAGTACCAGATGGTACAGTTAGTCCGGCATGTGACCCACCGGAGTCTGTATTCGTACTTGCTAGATGTTGCCCATATTCTATTAATGTTTTTTTCGGTGCGTTTTCAACAACTGCTCTATAAGCAGTAACACCACTAATTCCATGAGTATGTGCTGCAATTGTACTTGTAGTTGATCCGGGTGTACTGTGAGTATGGGAATCTGAAGTATGCGTGTGACTACTAAGAGTGTGTATATGTGTGGGATTAGTAATAGTCTGCCCTGTAGCAGAGGCAACATTAGTATAGGTGTGGGTGTGTGCTGCTAACTCTGCTGTTACTAGAGCATGTGTCTCTTTACCAACTAATGTAGAACCATCTGCTATAGAAGTTCCGATACCTATTGTTCGTGCTGTAAGTCCAGTAGGAAGAGCATTCGCTGCTCCTGTGTGTACACCTACAGGAGACCTTGACCTAAAGTCTGGTAACTTAACTGTAGCACCACCCCACGATGGACTACCTGAATTACCCCAGTTACTATTAGCCTTTAAGAGGTTAAAAAGAGGTTGATAATCATTGCCCTTTCCATCTAAGTTATAGTGTGTTCCACCATCACCGCTAGTACTACTGATAGTATCACCATTACAGTATAACCATCCAGTAGGAGGAGCATCCGGCCCTTCATTACCTGCATACATCCGTATTTCCCCAGTAAAACCAGAGAAGTTATTAAATCCTGTTACCTTAGATATTAAATTAGCGGTATCTGTGGAAGCATTCCCTACTATAGTATTACCATTTAAGGTAGAGACTCCGCTAACAGTTAATGTGCCTGTTACAGTTAATCCTAATGTACTTGTAGCTTGCAGGTTAGTAGTAGCATTAGATTCAAGTACAATATTTGCTGTACCTGTATTACTAAGATGCTTTACTTCGTTTACCTTTACTGTACTCATTCTTCTCTACTCTCTTGTTTTTGTTTACGTTTATCCCTGTAGGGGTTACCATTTTCTGTCTTCTTCTTCTTCTTAGCCATGAAGAAGTCCTTTCTTATAGACGGTCTTTCCTTTTTCCTTGACCGCTGTCAACACCTGCATCCTATTCCCCATCCTGTTGTAACTACAATGTACCCATCCATCTCTAGGGTCTTTACCCGGATACTCTAGAATAAGCTGATCAAAGCAACGGTTAAGCATTATCCAATCTGCAAGCTCTGCATTACTCACAACAGCCTCAAAGTCTGCCGCCTCACCCTTAATATGGGAACTCCCATCTCCGCTACCTATGGCACGGTTCAAATCTAAAACTCTCAGTCCAGAATTAATACTAATAGAGCCAAATTTATCCCTGCACGGTTGCAGTATCTTAACTGTCAGGGCAACGAGGTTCATCAGTTGCTCCTGATCTGGTTCGTTCTTTATGCCCTTCCTTATTGCCGTCTGACTACGTGTCAGTTCACGTAAGGAAAAGTTCTTGCTTAGTTGCATTTTATTTCAAACTGTCTTCATACGCTTTTAGTATTTTATCATCGACCTTGTTGTCAGTAGATGCAACTAAACGCCGTAGAAGGATAAGTATCACCTGTTGAAGCAGCTTCTCTGAAAGCATACTCATACACATTGTCTTGACTGCACCGCCAATTAATGGTGCTAATAGACCTATCATATTTCTCCTTTGTTTAAAGTGTTATAAAACCCACATTACAATAACATACCCTATTGAAATTCCCACTAATAGAGGGGATGACCACCAGATTAATAACCTTAAAAATTCTTTTTTCATTTCTTAGTAACTAGGGCTACTAGGTTATCCATTGATTTCGTATTCGCTTCCAAATTTGCCGCCATTTTGTTGATGGCATCATTACTTGACTGCGCCAAGTCAAAGACTCGCTTATCATTTTCAGAGTCTCGTTTAGTAAAGTCATCTATAATCCTCTGCCTTTCTTCCCTTCCTCTTGTTGCAGCATCTTCTGCTTTGACAAACTGGAACTTGATGAACCATAGGGCTAGTAAACTGTAAACTACTGGTGCCCCTAAATTCTGTACTAAATCAATTATGTCCTTTGCGTTCATCAGGTTCCTCCTTCTCTTGGGTTTCTTTAGCTAATTCTTCTTCATATTGTAATTTTACTTTATTAGCCCAATCCTCTCCAAGATCAGAGTAATGCTCATTCCAGCACGGTATTTCAAATATACCACCATTACCCTTGTATAAGACCATCCTATTGGTGTCTTCATAGTACTTGTGTCCTACAACCTCTAATGTCTGCCACTCTCCTTTAATTTCCTTCCATTTAAAATTATATACTATATACTCTTCTTTTTCAGCCATCTTGTCTCCTATGTAAATGTTGGTGGTTTCTGTATTATAGGGTTACATTTTACTTTAAGTTCTTCCGTTAATGTTGCTTGATCCTCCCTTGTCATATTGTCTATTACCTGTTTCGGTGTATACTTTCCCCTCATATGATCCAAGTAACAGTCACATACTGGCATATATACATCTTGACCTATACCGGGATACTGAGTACGGAATGAGATACTACAGACCTGCCATAGTTCTCTCACTTGCTGGGTAGAGAAATTAGGTTCTACCCCTGTAAGGTACCCTGTAGGGTACCCTATTACTAAGAATACTATAATAATCAATGTTTTCAACTGTATCGCCATACTGTGGGTCTTGGTGCTTCTGCTGATGTCAGGCTATCCATGTGGATATACCGTTTACTTATTCCTATTCCTGTCATGTACTTCCTTGCTATCTTATAGAGTCTTTTAGCATCCTTGCCAGAAATAGCAATATCTATAGCCTTCCCCATTGTATGTGGCCCTGAGCCATCTTTTTGTGCGAACCTTGAAACATGCCGATTATGATTCTTACACCTGTATCCTGAATTTACCTTTAATCTTCTATTACTCTTACTGTACCACTCTTCCCTCACCTTCTCTAACCTGACCATAAAGTCTGCATCCATGTTACAGCCACCACATCCGCACTTACATATCAGTTCCCCTAGATTGTGCAGGGGCTTCCATGTTAAGTCATGAGCCAGTACAACTCCAGAAAACGTAAGTATTCCTGTAAGTATAGACGACTTTATGAACTTTCTACGCAGAATAAGGATGTTACCTTATTAGTTCTGGTTACTCTTGTAAGTCTCCGTTACTAAATATATTGTCATCTTCCTCCTTATTCTGGGTTATTATTCTTCTTCTTCCGTTGTACTTCTAATTTTCAATGTAGTATCGGACACTTTTGTCCGTTATTCAGATTCATCCCATGCTTGTGTGTCTTCATTCCAACTATACATTTTATCATCATCTGGTTTTGCAGTTGGAGGTTGCCAATCAAATGAAGCATCTAGTGTCCAACTTGGATAAGGCTTGGGTGAAATGAATACATCATTGGCTTTGTCGTATGTGTCTCCAATTCCAGCATATTGTTTTCTGAAGTTGTTGTTGTAGCTAGTTTGTACCCATAAGAAAGAATCACCAACTGCACCTGAATTTATAAAATCCTGTTCAGCCGCTACAACTTCTGTAACCATACTATCTTTATCTATTTTTGCGAAATGACTCATATTTGATACCTTATTATTACGATTCCTGAACCTCCAGCCAAACCAGCACCAGTCGATCCTCCTCCTCCGCCTCCTCCAGTATTAATACCTCCTGCGGTTGCAGAGCCACCATAGACTGCACCACTACCACCTCCACCATTACCACCAGCAATCACAGTAGTATTACCAACCCATGTTCCTCCTCCTCCACCTCCACCATAATATACAGTAGAACCTGTGCGATAAGGATTCCCGACTCCAACACCTCCCGGCCCACGGTGTCCATTGCTAGCAGGAGTGGTTCCCTCACCACCAGCACCGCCTCCACCACCAGCAGGATGCCAACTACCTGTAGGCCCACCATCACCACCATCCTCTCCATAAGCAGCAAAAGTCTGACCACCAAAAGTTCCAGTTCCTTGATTCCCAGTACCACCAGCTTGGCTGTAACGACCACCGCCACCAGAACCACCATCATCACCAGGCCCCTGTGGCGACCCTTGACTATCTCCCGCACCACCGAAACCACCACCATTAGCGGTCAATGTAAATCCAGTAGTATTACCACCTGAAGCACCAACAGCACCTCCAGCACCAATAACTATTGCGTAATTTGTGTGTGCTACAACTGTAGCTCCTACTCCAACCAAGACACCTCCAGCACCTCCACCAGCAGGAACATTGCCGTGATTCCCACCTCCACCTCCTCCAGCAACTAAAAAAGCATCTATATTGAAACCAGAAGAGGGTCGAAATGTACCAGACCCAAGAAATGTATGAGACACATAAAGAGTAGTACCAATATAATAAGTTTGTATA
>Ga0257112_10000244_pt1 | contig 23776 bp, 19 predicted proteins | sample LP_taG_5_FD_191565 | JGI IMG/M metagenome (GOLD analysis project Ga0257112, IMG submission 191565) | Marine microbial communities from Northeast Subartic Pacific Ocean, Canada - LP_J_2015_P26_1000m | ecosystem: Environmental > Aquatic > Marine > Oceanic | place: Canada: Northeast Subartic...
TTTAATAATTTACAGAAAGGAAAATATGTTTTAATTGCATTAAAAGATTTATCAGATGACTATTTATTTGATCCATTTTATGATAAAATTGCATTCTACGACTCCGTAATATCTTTACCTCAAGACTCATTAATTGACCTTAGGTTATTTAAAGAAGAAATACCTTTTAAGTGGGATGAGCCTTACTTTATTAATAGCGGTAAAATTGGATTTGGCTACTACGGAAAACTAGATTCAGAAAAAATATCAATAAAATCAGAAATTCCAGATAGTATTAATTTTATATTTAATAAAGAAATAGATAAGGATACAATATACTTGTGGTTATCAAAAAATATATTAGACTCTTTGGAGTTTCAACTACAAGAAATTGATACAATAAAAACATTGTCAATAAAATTTAATAGGGCAAAAGATACACTTATTGACTCCTTAAGAGTTTCTCAAAAAACTAGGTCAATAATTGACTTGAATGAGAAATTTAAATTATCATCTAATCTCCCAATAAATAAAGTTTCTGATTCACTAATTTTTATTAGGAATATTGATTCTATTTTAGTCCCTTTTAAATCTATTATAAATAAAAACTTAGATGAGCTAACACTTGATTTTAATGTTGAGCCTAAAGATGATTATTCAGTTAATCTTCTCCCTAATGCAATTATTGATATTAGAGGTGGAACAAATGATACAATAAATTTTAAAACTGCTTCTCAGTCACTTGAAGATTACGGTAATGTATACATAAATGTAATTCTAGATGCTAAATCTAAACATATTCTTCAAATGATTAACTCTAATAATAAAATAATTAAAGAATACAATAATATAACTAATGATGGAATCTATAACTTTGAGTTAATTCCCCCTGGAAAATATTTATTTAGAATGATCAAAGATGACAATGGAAATAAAATATGGGATACTGGAAATTATCTCCAAAAAATTCAACCTGAAGATGTTTATTATTTTAGCAATGAATTAGATATAAGAGCAAACTGGGATTTTAATGAAACATTTAATTTAAAAATGATTGAAATAGATTCAATAAACTAAATAAATAATGAAACAATATATTCTACTACTAGCCTTTTTAATCAATACAATAAGTTTAATTTCTCAGGAAAATTATTTCCCGCCCAAAGGGTCATGGGAAGTAAAGGCTCTTTCAGTTTTTGGAATTAATAATGAAATAATTAATGATGCAATTAAATATGCTGAGAATAATCAAAATGATGGAGATTTTGATCTTAGAGTTGAAATACTTAAAGGGTTCTCTTCAGAGCCATATCATGAAATACTTGGCCCAACTAAAAAGAGAGGCGCTTCAAATGGATTGATAATTAAAAATGGATATATCATCGCTTCATGGGGCGATACAGATAGAGTTGATATGACATTTAGTGTAACTAAAAGTTATTTGTCAGCTATTACAGGTATAGCAATTGATAAAGGTCTAATTCAATCAGAAAAAGACAGGGTGTCAAGCTATATCTGGGATAAAACTTTTGATGGAAATAAAAACCAAAAAATAACATGGGAACAGCTTCTTAATCAATCATCCAATTGGGCTGGAAATTTATGGGAAATCAATGACTGGGAAGATAGGCCAGACAAAAGGTTGAATATTGATGAGTGGAGATCACAAGAACAAAAAGAGCCAGGATCATATTATAAATATAATGATGTTAGGGTTAATGTACTTGCCTATTCACTTTTACATGTTTTTAGAGAATCATTACCCAAAGTTTTACAACAAAATATTATGAACCAAATAGGGGCTTCTGATTCATGGAGATGGTATGGGTATGAAAATTCATGGACAAATATTGATGGGCATATGATCCAATCTGTATCAGGTGGAGGCCATAATGGAGGTGGAGTTTTTATCAATTCTTTAGATCATGCCAGATTTGGACTTTTATATCTAAATAATGGAAATTGGAATGGAAAAACTATTTTAACAAAAGAGTGGATTGATAAATCTATTACTCCTTCTCCTTCAAACCTTGAATATGGATATATGTGGTGGTTAAATAAAAGAAACGGAGAAGATTACTGGAAAGGAGTACCTGAAAATGTTTATTATGGAGCAGGATTTGGAGGAAATTATATTGTTGTAATTCCGGAAAATAAAATTGTTATAGTTGCTAGATGGATGGGAAGAGGAACTATAGGCAAATTTGTAAAAATGATTATAGAGGCAGATTCAAATTAAATCTTTGCTTTTAGAAATTCCCTTTGAAAATGAAAAAGAAGGAGGGAATTTCTTCTTTTTTTTGCCAAATATTTTGCGTCTCAAAATAGTTAAAGGGTCATAAAATCTATCAACCACTCGTTCCTTGAGTGGAATAATTCCATTATCAGTAATATTAATATCTTCCGGGCAAACATCGGTACAACATTTCGTAATGTTGCACATTCCTGAACCAAATTCTTTTTTTAATTCCGGGATTCTGTCATTTATATCTAATGGATGCATTTCGAGGCTAGCCACACGAATCATAAATCGAGGGCCAACAAACTTGTCTTTTTTGTCATGGTCGCGAAGTACATGACATACATTTTGACATAAATTACACTCTATGCATTTTCGAAATTCCTGAACTCTATCAATATCTTTCTGATACATGACATAGCCCTTTTCTGTTTTACATTCCAGAGCGAGTTTAACAGGTTTTATTCTTTTATTTTGATTATAATTCCATGAAACATCGGTAACCAAATCTTTAATAACAGGAAAGGTTTTCATTGGAGTAATTATAATGGTCTCATCTTTTCTATATTCATTCATTCTTGTCATACAAGACAGCTTTGGCCTACCGTTAATTTCCATACTACAAGAGCCACATTTTCCTGCTTTGCAATTCCATCGAATTGCCAAATCATTAGCCTGTTCCGCTTGAATCTTGTGAATAACATCAAGCACAACCATTCCTTCCTTGACTTCTGTCTCAAAATTGACCAGTTCTCCATTTTTATTATCACCCCTATAGATTTGAAATTTACGTGTTGTCATTGTTTATTGATTACTTTCAAAATTAAGCTTTATAAATTATTTGTTCATTTGCTTTCTTTCTTCTATAATTTCATTTTCAAGATCTTCAATAGAAGATTCTGCAATGCGAACCAATTCTGGATTTGCGCTTGGGCGCTCTACTTTATTTAATTGCATTTTACCATCATCTCCTTTTTTAGAAATTATATTGTAATTAAGCCATTCTTTTTGTTCGCCCGGAAAATCAGCTCGGGTATGTGCCCCTCTGCTTTCTTCGCGAAATTTTGCGGCTCGTGCCACTGCTTCTGCCGTAATTAACAAGTTACGTAATCCTAATGCTTCATGCCAACCAGGATTAAATTGACTTGTTCCTTTTGCTTTTACGGATTTGTATTCCTCTTTGATTTTTTCTATTTCATCTATTCCTTTTTCAAGCTGATCTTTTGTCCGAATAATCCCAACATTCGCTTGCATATTTTGCTCCAGCTGCTCGTGCAACAGATATGGATTAGCACCTGATTTACGGTTTAATATCTCCGTTGCCTTTCGAATTATTATTTTTACTTGATCTTCATCAAAGTCTGAATGCTTTACATTGTTTTTTGCAAATTCAGCAGCATTTCTGCCTGCTAGATAACCAAAGACCAAAAGATCTGACAAAGAATTTCCGCCCAAGCGATTAGCTCCATGCATTCCTGCCGCACATTCTCCACATGCAAATAATCCCGGAACAGAGCTCATGGCTGTATCGGCGTCCACCCGAATTCCGCCCATAAAATAATGACACGTAGGACCTACTTCCATAGCTTCTTTGGTAATGTCTAATTCTGCTAAAATCTTAAATTGATGATACATGGAAGGCAACTTCTTTTTAATATCTTCTGGTGATCGTTGTGTAGCAATATTAAGATAGGCTCCTCCATGTTTTGAACCTCTTCCAGCTTTAACCTCTTCATTAATTGCTCTAGCTACGACATCTCTAGTTAATAGTTCTGGAGGACGCCTAGCATTGGGGTCCCCTGCTAGCCATCTTGCAGCTTCTTCTTCTGTATCTGCAGTTTCTGAACGAAAGCGTTCAGGAATATAATTAAACATAAATCGCGTGCCTTCACTATTTAATAGAACTCCTCCTTCTCCTCTAACACTTTCAGTAACCAAAACACCTTTCACCGATAATGGCCACATCATCCCAGTAGGATGAAACTGATTGAATTCTAAATCCATGAGTTCGGCTCCTGCCTCATAAGCCAACGCATAACCATCCCCAGTATATTCCCAAGAATTTGAAGTGACCTCCCAAGCTTTGCCGCCTCCTCCAGTGGCAAATATAATGGCCTTTGCTTTAAAAATAATAAAAGTTCCCGTTTCCCGCCACATACAAACTACACCTATCACTTTACCCTTTTCGTTTTTAAGTAAATCCAAGGCCGTACATTCCATATAAGTCTCAATTGCTTGGTGAACCCCATGGTCTTGTAAAGTCCGAATCATTTCCAATCCGGTACGATCGCCAACATGTGCTAATCTGGGATATCTATGACCGCCAAAATTTCTTTGATTTATTAGCCCTTTTTTAGTGCGATCAAATACTGCTCCCCATTCTTCAAGAAGGCGAACACGTTCCGGTGCTAGTTTAGCATGAAGTTCAGCCATTCGCCAAACGTTAAGAAATTTTCCGCCTCGCATGGTGTCCCGAAAGTGAATTTTCCAATGATCACGTTCGTCAACATTTCCCAATGCAGCAGCCATTCCCCCTTCAGCCATAACCGTATGTGCTTTCCCTAAAAGTGATTTCATCACAATACCAGTGCTCATTCCATGATTTGAAGCTTCAATAGCTGCGCTTAACCCAGCTCCACCAGCTCCCACAATTAGAACATCATGCTCAACGGTTTTAATTTCAGATATATCTAACATATATGATTCATTTAAAAATTCCATGTATTAGGGTCGTTAATATATCCCGTTGAGACCATTCGAATATATAAATCGGCTACCATTATCCAAACTAAACTAAGCCACGCAAATAACTCATGACGACGATTGAACCAACCAACAATCATTCCGTTTTTATGAGCTATATTACCTCCCAACCCACATGAATAGCAATCCCTGCTTCCACCTATAAGATGTCGGATAGAGTGACAACCATACATATAACTGGCTAATAAAATGGGGTTTCCCAATAAAAGTATACTTCCAAGGCCAACACCAAATTCTCCACCTCTAAAAAACGATAAATAGGCATCATAAAAAAAGACAATAACATATATTGATGCAAAGTACATTGTTATGCGATGTATATTTTGAACAACCATAAGTCCTGTTTCTCCTTTATATCCTTTTTTTCGTTTACGTGGTAAAGCACCAACAGCACAAGCTGGTGGTGTTCCAGAGAATGCTCTATAGTATGCTTTTCTATAGTAATAACAAGTGAATCTAAAGATTCCAGGGACTGCCAAAATCAACAACGACGGAGAGGGAGGAATCCAACTAGGCCACCAAGTGGGCCAGGGTCCAAAAATGGAATGGGCCATTGGCGCAGCCCCTTCAACACCTTCTTTAATAAAAAGAAGTGGAGAATAAAAAGGAGCGAGATATCCCCCAAATCCTTCTTGCCCGGCACTGTACCAATAAAAATCGGCTTGCCAAGCGGACCAAAATCCATAAACCAAAAAACTGGTTAGTCCAAAAACTACGAGGGCCGGATACAGCCACCAATTATCCTTACGTAAAGTTTTTGTAAATCCTTTGTCGTGAATGGCAAAAGAAGTTATTGTAGACATTAAAAAATTTTATTTAAAATTTTGTTTTTGAAATAACAAATATACTTCAAGGAATTAAAAAAAACTATTATATTTTAAATTCCTTCTCAATAGTTTTTTTGTTAACACTAATTAGCATCCTATAAGAACCTTTTTCTAAATAGTAAAAATTATCATCAGATTCAAATTAAATCTTTGCTTTTAAAAATAACTTCATATTAATACTTAGCCGATTTATTTTTAGTTATTGTTTTAAGAATAAAATCTCTCAAATCTTGATTAGACTTTTTTAAATCCTCACGTCTTAAATACATCATATGTCCACTTTCATATCCCTTAAATGTAAATCTGTCTATTAATTTTCCACTAGGATCAACTTGTTGAATTGTATACTTTGCCGCAGAAAATGTAGTTGCTCCATCATAATAACCAGACTGAATGAGAACATTTAAAAAAGGGTTTTCAGCTAAAGCTTCTCTAAAGTTCCTTCTTATTCTCAGATTATCAGAGTTCCATGGTCTAACAGATAATTCACCTCTTGCCCATGTATTGTATTTAATATCAGTTTCAAATTTTAACACTTCTTTTATATAGGAGTTAACAGCAGGAGTAAATGCATGATCCCATGCGCTCATTTCAGGGGCATACTCAAAATTATTACCTGAGTCTTTGCTATCAATGCCTTTATATCTAGAATCTAACCTTCCAATTGTAAATCCTTCATCTCTTAAAAGTTCTTTCCAAAAGAAGCTTGTCGAAATATTCAAATTATTTTTAATTATTTCATCATATTTAATTCCCGTTAGAATTTCAATTTTTCCAGCAACTTCTTTTTTTGTTTTATGATCAATAAACCCTCCCATAGCCAGAGCAGGCAATAATTCATTATATGCAAATTCTTCAGAAATTTTAATAACTTCATCTAAACTTTTATTTTGAAATTCTGAGTTTAGCTTATTGTGATACCATGCAGTTGCAGTAAAATATGGAAAATCTACAGTAGGTAAAATAATGCCTCCTGACTCATAATCTAATTCATAGTCAGCAGGCGAAACCAATACAACTCCATTTAAATACATCCATTGATTTTGTTGAAGTTCATATGCGAGCCCCATTACTCTTACACCACCATAACTCTCACCTACAAGATACTTTGGAGATTTCCATCTTTTTGATCTATTAACAAAAGTAGTTATCCACTCTGCTAAATATTTTGCATCTTGATTTACACCAAAGAATTTACTTGCCGCCTCCTTTTTAGACATTTTTTTAAGAATTCTAGAGTAACCTATGTTTATTGGATTAACAAAAACAATATCTGCGACATCAAGTATTGAATATGGATTAGATTTATATCCATATGGCTGTATAGGATATCCTTCATCATCAATTATCAAATTATATGGACCAGTATACCCCATATGCATCCATATTGATGCAGATCCAGGACCACCATTAAATGAAAATATTAATGGTCTATTTGAATTATCATCAATATCAGTTCTCTTATAATATGTATAGTGTAAGGTTGCAATTACTTCTCCATCAACATCCCAAATAGGTTGAGTACCAATTTGAGCAGAGTAATTAACTTTTTTATTTAATATGATCGTTGAATGTTTTGTTACTTTTGAAGTATCCGCAGTTATAATTCTTTCTTGGGAATAAACCCCAAAAAAGATTAGCATTGTTGTTAAAATTAAAAAATTATTTTTCATAGTATATTTATTTATATGATCTAGTCTTGACTTCAATATCTTCATACTTTAATTGCTCTTTATGCAAAGAAGATTTAATTAGAGACAATAATGACATCTATAATTCTTTAAAATTCAAAATTAAAGTATAAGAATTAGAAAAACTATTTTATTTTAAATTCCTTCTCAATAGAATTATTATTAACAGTAATTAATAATTTATAAGAGCCCTTAGCTAGATAATAAGAATTATCATCAGATTTTTTTAAATCATTCTTATCATATCTTAAGTTATAGTCAATATAATTAAAGCCTCTATCAAATATTCCATCATTTTCATAAACTAATTTGCCATTATTAGACTTTATTGAAAGGGTATATTTGTTTTGTGTTTTTGAAAATATGACTATTTCCATATTAGGAATAATATAATCACCCCATGTGCCCCATTTTTCGCCCCAATTATTTGAACGCTTGATATCTTTAATATCATAAACATGAAGCTGTTTATTTAATATCTCTGGATTTAATTTTTGTATTTTTTCTAATTCTGCTAAATAAATTGATCTACCATGTGTTCCCACCAATAAATGATTCATTTCTTTTTGAATTACAAGATCATGAACTGCTGAAGAGTTTAAGCCTTTTGAAAAAGGTTCCCACAATTCCCCTCTATTGAATGAAATATATACACCATGGTCATTACCAATAAACAAAATATCTTTATTGACAGTATCTTCAATAATTACATTAACAGGAGAAAAAGGTAAATTAGAATTTATTGAAGTCCATGATTTGCCATAATCTTCACTCATATAGACATATGGTTTAAAGTCATCCCATCTATATCCATTCATTGAGACAAATACAGTCCCTTCATTATGAGATGATGCATAAACCTTACTAACCCATAGGTCCTGAGGTAGATCATCTGATATTCTCGACCATGATGAACCACCATTTTTTGTAACATGAACTAACCCATCATCTGCACCAACATAAATTAATCCAAATTTATGCTGTGATTCAGAGATTGTGGTTATAGTTCCATATGGCACATTTCCTGGTTTACCTCCCTTTGTCAAGTCAAAAGAAATATTTTCCCATTTATCACCACCATTAAGTGATCTATGAAGGATATTACTTCCTAAATACAAAATATCTTGATTATGACTTGATAGAAGAATTGGAGTTTGCCAATTAAACCTATAAGGAGACTCTCCTAATTTATGTCTGGGTTTAATTAAAGTTCTCTTATTTCTTTTAAGATCTAGTCTATAATAGAATCCAAATTGTGATCCAGTATATACAATATTTGGTTGATTATTATCAATTTGCACTTCCATTCCATCACCCCCTAGTATTGATTTCCAAGGATAAGATCCGGACATTTCCCATCTTTTGTTTTCTATTGAATTATGTGGCCCCATCCAAACACCATTATCTTGAAGACCACCGTATACATTATATGGAGTTTGATAGTCGACATTAATAGAGTAGAATTGTCCTACTTCTGTTGAATTGTTTTTAATCCAATTCTTACCGTCATCATAAGTTATATTAACACCTCCATCGTTGCCATTTATTAAATGTCCACGTTTGTTTGGATTAATCCACAAATCATGATGATCTGCATGCACATTCTCTTTGCCAATACGATAAAAAGTTTTTCCACCATCATCTGAGGTTAATATTGGCACACCATAAGTATAAATTTTATCACTATCATTTGGATCAACATGGACTTTACCAAAGTAGTAGCCATATGTGTTATACACTCCATCTAAATGTATTTTATGTGTTTTATACCAGTTTTTACCACCATTATCACTTCTATAAATCTCTGCTCCAATTATAGGAGTGTCAAACATTACTGAATTAGCATCTACTATATATTTGTAAAGGTCTGATGGATTTATTTTATTTTGATTAATATCAGATTTTACAGATTTCGCTGTATATACAGCTGGGAACCTATTAGATCTTAAAAACTTATTAAGGTCTTTATTTTTTATCTTACCAAATTGTTTGATTGACATACTTTCAAATGATTCTTTAGTCAGCTCATTTGACTGTTTTTTATTTGATGTTTCTTTTCTAAAAAATTGACTATCATGGACTGCATAGATTATATTTTTATCAAATACCGCAATCCCAATTCGTCCAACTCCTTCACCTCTTGGAAAACCACTTTGATCTGTTGTTATTAAATTCCAGTTCAACCCACCATCTTGACTTTTATAGATTCCAGAGGATGATCCATCTTCATCAAGATTCCATGCTTTTCGATCTTTTTCCCATAATGTTGCATAAATAACATTGAAATCACCTGGTGTATAAGCCATATCAATAACACCTGTTGTTTCATTTAAATACAATGTTTTATCCCAAGTTTGACCTCCATTTTTTGAAACATAAACCCCTCTATTTTTATTTTTTGAATATAAATGACCTGTAACTCCTACTATAACATGACCGCTATCATCGGGGTTAACCAGTATTTTTCCAATATGGTGACTATCATGTAAACCTACATTTTTCCAATTTGAACCATCAGAATTAGTTTTCAAAATACCAATTCCAGAATATGAAGACCTTGATGAATTATTCTCACCTGTTCCTACCCATAAAGTTTGATTCTTCCAATCCATTGTTATTTCTCCAATATTTTGAGTAGGCCATTCTTCAGATATCGAATTGAAGCTAGTTCCATTATTTATTGTATGCCATACTCCCCCAGAAGCATATGCAACATAGAATTCATCTGGATCATTTGGATTAACTTCAAGTGCCACAACCCTTCCACTCATTATAGTAGGTCCTATATTTTTAAAATTGACATTCTTAACTCTTGAATTTTCAATAAGTTTATTTTTTATTTGATATGCTTCTACAATTTTTGAGTCTTCTGTTGGGTTAGGTTGACCAATAACTATCGAAGTAAAAAGCAGACAGTATAGAAACTTGAAATTTCTCATAATTGTTATTTTATACTTAAATTATAAACATTATTATAATTTTCAAGATATTTAGACTAAATTTTTAATTAAAAATGAGATACAAACCTCTCTCACCTAGCTTCTACAATATAAATAGGCGGAATTTTATGTCTATGATGAAAGGAGAAAGTATAGCAATCTTTAATTCAAATGATATATACCCTGTTAGCGCTGATACAGAATTACCTTTTGAACAACATCGAGATATTTTCTATTTATCTGGAATTGATCAGGAAGAGACTATATTAATTCTGTTTCCTAATGCAAAAGACAAAAAATCAAGGGAAATTCTTTTTATTAGAAAATCTGATGAACATACCAAAATATGGGAAGGAGAGAAATTAAGTAAGGATAAGGCAAAAAAAATTTCTGGTATTGAAAATATATACTGGGTAGAGCATTTTAAAGACATCTTCCATAAAGTTTCTATGGAGTGTAATCGATTCTATCTTAATAAAAATGAGCATTATAGAGCTAAAATAGTTGTTGAAACCAGAGAAGATAGATTTATCAAATGGCTTGAAAAAGAATACCCCTCTCATGCAGTTTCTAGAAGCAATCCAATACTTCAAAGACTAAGGTCAATAAAAGATAATGAAGAAATTGATAGAATTCAGCACGCCTGTAATATTACTATGAAAGGATTTGAAAGGATTTTAAAATTTGTAAAACCTGGTGTTTGGGAATTTGAAATTGAAGCTGAACTCATTCATGAATTTATCAATAATTCATCTAAAGGGTTTGCTTATTCTCCTATTATTGCTAGTGGTAATGACAACAATGTTCTTCATTATACTAAAAATAATAAGCAATGTTTAAAGGGAGATCTAATCCTAATGGATGTTGCGGCAGAATATGGGAATTACTCAAGTGATATGACTAGAACAATTCCCATCTCTGGATTATTTTCAAAGAGACAAAAGCAAATATATAATTCAGTTTTAAATGTAAAGAATCATGCTACAAAACTTTTAAAACCGGGGAACCTATGGAAAGATTTTCATGGTCAAGTTGGAGAAATTATGACTAAAGAACTTCTTGATATTGGCTTAATAGACAAAATCGACATAAAAAATCAAACTAAAGAAAGCCTTGCATATAAAAAGTATTTTATGCATGGAACTTCTCATCATCTCGGTCTGGACACTCATGATTATGGTTTACTTGATGATCCTTTTGAAGAGAACATGGTTTTCACAGTTGAACCTGGAATATATCTACCTGAAGAAGGATTCGGTATTAGATTGGAAGATGATGTTGTGGTTCAAAAAAATGGAGACCCAATAAACCTAATGAAAGATATTCCTATTGAAGCTGAGCATATTGAAGAACTTATGAATAATTAACAGTCACAATCCTTACCACAATCTGATCCAGATGAAGATTTCTTTTTAAACACAAACCTCTTTAATAAATAGTATATAGACAAACACGCAAAGAGTATAACTAAAATTAATTGAAGGATTTCCATTAAATTAAAATTTGATAAGTAATTAATGATGCAAAGTAAGCTAAAATTGTCATGAAAATCAATTGAATTATTGGCCATTTCCAACTATTTGTTTCTTTTTTTACTATAGCTAAAGTGCTCATACATTGCATTGCAAAAGCATAGAATATCATTAATGAAAGACCACTCGCAAAGTTAAATATTGGACTTCCATCAGGTTTAACCTCTTCTAGCATTCTCGTTTTTATTGTATCTTGATTTTCTGAACCAACACTATAGATTGTAGATAGCGTTCCAACAAAAACCTCTCTAGCTACAAAAGATGTAATCAGTGCAATTCCTATCTTCCAATCATAACCCAAAGGAGAAATAACTGGTTCTATAGATTTTCCTAGTAATCCTATATATGAATTTTCAAGACGAAAAGCATTAACCTCCAATTCAAGATCCTCTTCAGAGATATTAATCTCTGAATATTGATTTTCAACAATTTGGTTTGCATTTCTAAAATTATCTCCTGGGCCTGTCGAAGCAAAAATCCATAATAAAATAGAAATTGCAAAAATAATTTTTCCTGCTTCAACTATAAATGACTTAGTTTTTGTCCAAATATTTAATAAAACATTTTTTATTAAAGGGAGTCTATAATCTGGCATTTCCAGAACAAGATAACTTCTATTATCAGATTTAATAAATAGTTGTAAAATTGATGAAGATAAAATTGCCATTAAAAAACCTAATATATATAGTCCAAGGAGAGTAAGACTTTGATAGCCTATTCCAAATATTTTATCATTTGGAATAACTAAGGATATTAAAATAAGATATACTGGAAGTCTTGCTGAACAAGTCATAAATGGAATAACTAAGATAGTTATTAATCTCTCCTTCCAGTTTTCAATACTTCTTGTTGACATTACTGCAGGGATAGCACATGCAACACCAGAGACTAATGGTATAAGACTTTTACCAGAAAGCCCAAATCTTTTTAACGTCTTATCCATCAAGAAAACAACTCTACTCATATACCCAGTTTGTTCAAGTATTGATATAAAAAGGAATAACAACGCGATTTGAGGAATAAATATTAAGACTCCTGCAATTCCTGGCAATACACCCTCAGAAATTAAATTTGTAAATACTCCTGGAGGAAAACCTGATTTTACACTTTGACTTATAGAAACAAATGTTGAGTCAATAAAATCCATAGGGATACTACTCCAGTCAAAAATTATTTGAAAAATTAAAAGTAGGATTGAAAAGAAAACAGCATACCCCCAAAACTTATGAAGTAGAATTCTATCCAATTTATTTCTTATTCCATGCCCTTTAGCAATATCTTTTGAGTAGCTCTCTTTTAAAAGATTGTTAATCCATTGGTATCTTTTTATTGTTTCTTTTTGCTGAAGTTTCTTTAAATATGACTCCGTTTGAGTTTTAAAATTGCCTGAAGTTTCAATTGTATTTCTTTGTATTTTTGAAAAATTAATGTCCTGGCTTATCAATAACCAAAGTTTATATAAGGACTGTTCAGGAAATGTTTGATTAAGATTTGTAAAATACTCATGGTCAATCTCCCTAATATTAAAAATAGGTTTATTTGAGAGGTTTCTATAATTAGTAATTACATTTTTTAATTCTTCAAATCCTTCGTTTTTTTTAGCACTGATTAAAACAATTTTGGTATCAAGTTTTTGTTCAAGTTTCTTGATATCTATTTCAATGCCTTTCAATTTTAATTGATCTGACATATTAATAGCTAAAATTGAAGGTATTTCTAGATCTTTAATCTGTGTGAATAATAAAAGATTTCTTTTTAAGTTTTCTACATCTGAAATTATAACTACCAAGTCTGGAAAATCCTTATTGTTTTTATTTAATAATAAATCAAAAACTATACTTTGATCAAGAGACTTTGTATTTAAACCATATGATCCTGGCAAATCTATTAGTTGCACATCGGTAGTTCTATTAATATTAAAAGAGCCAGTCTTTTTTTCTACTGTAACACCAGGGTAATTTGCTACTTTTTGTTTTAACCCAGTAAGTGAATTAAAAATCGAAGACTTACCAGTGTTTGGATTCCCAATTAGCGCAACTGTGATTGTTTTTACCATTGAATTATTTTAGCTCAACAAGAACTTTACTAGCTGTAATTATATCAATTGAGATATGAGATTGGTCTACCTTTAAATAAATTGGTCCTTTTTTTGAAGCAAGACCAAGAATTAACAGTTCATTTCCAGGTAAACAGCCCATCTCCAGAAGTGCTAAGGGGACTTGATCAATGAGTATATCCTTTATAATAGCTCTATCTCCTTTTTTCAAAGTATTTAAACCAATCATGTTATTTATAATGATTCTAAGTTGACAAATGTAATAGTTTAATTTGAAATTTCTTTCTTTAAAACTTTTATATCATATATCAACGCATTCATTGATTCTTGATCAGTCCCATCATAAAACCCTCTTATTCTTCTTTCAGGATCTACTAAAACAAAATTTTCAGTGTGAATCATTTCAAATAACTCGGATTCCTCAATATCTTCAGCTACCAAATATGATTTTCTGGCAAGATTATAAATCTGCTTCTTATCTCCTGTAACAAGATTCCATTTAGAATCAATTACACCTTTTTCTAAAGAATATTTCTTTAATACTTCTTTAGTGTCTATTTCTGGAGTTACAGTATGAGATAATAAATAAACTTGATCATCGTCTTTATATTCATCTTGAAGAATAATCATATTTTCTTTCATAATTGGACAGATTCCCTGACAGGTTGTGAAGAAAAAATCAGCAATATATATTTTATCTCTATAATTTTCGTTGGTTACCTTTTCACCATTTTGATTTACTAGGCTAAAATCTTTAATCTTATGAAACCTTTTAACATGTTGCACTGTACTATCAACTAATTGAAAACTAACCATATTAGGCTGGTAAATTGGCAGCTTTTCTTCTGGCTTTAACACATTATAGAACATTAATATTGCCGCAATAGATACTACTGCAATTGATAAAATAAATACTTTATATTTTTTGATCATTATTAATACAAATATACTTCAAGGAATTAAAAAAATATTAAATTTGCAAGTCAAAATTACTATATGGAGGTATTTTTAATAAAAGCATTTCAACTAATATTATCACTGGCAATTCTTGTAGTTCTTCATGAACTTGGCCATTTCATTCCTGCAAAAATTTTTAAAACTAGAGTAGAAAAATTTTATTTATTCTTTGATGTAAAATTCTCTTTATTTAAAAAGAAAATAGGAGAGACAGTATATGGCATTGGATGGTTGCCACTTGGAGGATATGTTAAAATAGCAGGAATGATTGATGAAAGTTTTGATAAAGAGCAAATGAGTAAACCTCCTCAGCCATGGGAATTTAGGTCAAAACCAACATGGCAAAGATTAATTATAATGCTTGGAGGGGTTATTGTTAATCTTATCCTTGGATTCGCACTATATATGATGATCTTATTTGTATGGGGAAAAGATATTATTCCTCAAGAAAATATGCCAGATGGTTTTGATCCATCTCCAGTTGCTATAGAAATTGGTTTTGAGCAAGGAGATAAACTAGTTGATGTTGATGGCAAACCTCTAGAAAATGTTTTAGAAATAAATAGAAATTTGTTACTTAGACCTGTTGAATATGTTACTGTTTCTAGATCTGATGGAACTATTGACGAGATCAATATTCCTGAAGATTTTGGGGATAAAATGTTCGACAATGGGGAGTATAATCCGTTAACTCCTTTAATAAGTGCGACTATAGATTCCGTTTATGGATCTCCTGCTCTTGATGCTGGCATTAATGCTGGTGATAAAATTGTAAAAATCAATTCTGATAATATTAAAACCTGGACAGAATTTACCAATTGGATATCTAATAATGATGATGATGTTATAAGTGCTACTCTACAAAGAGGTAATAGTATTTATGAAACTACTATTGAAAGAAATGATGATGGTACAATTGGTGTTGCGAAACTTTATACCGGAATTGAACCAGTCCATAGAGACCTTAACTTATCTGAAAGTATAGTTGAAGGTTTTGATTATGGGTATTGGATGCTTTATGATTATGTTGCTCAGTTTCAATTTGTTTTTACTAAAAAAGGAGCCTCACAGCTTGGTGGGTTTGGGACTATCGGAAATTTATTTCCTGCTAAATGGGATTGGAAAAATTTTTGGTCGACTACTGCTCTAATTTCTATTATTTTAGCTTTTATGAATATTCTTCCAATACCTGCTCTTGATGGTGGCCATGTTATGTTTCTTTGCTATGAAATGATAACAGGTAGAAAACCTAGTGATAAATTCTTAGAATATGCGCAGGTAATAGGGTTTTTCTTATTAATTGCATTGGTTCTATATGCCAATGGAAATGATCTTTTTAGATGGATAAATGGGTCTTAATTTTCTGAACTAAAAGACGATAATGGAATTTGATTTATACCCTGTCGGTATTTGATATCAGTATTAATTGAATTATATTTGCCGCCTATATTCCTCCTTAGCTCAGTTGGTTAGAGCATCTGACTGTTAATCAGAGGGTCCTAGGTTCGAGTCCTAGAGGGGGAGCTAACCACTATAATACACTAATAAAATAAACCCTTCAAGTCCTTTCAAATAAGTAAGACTAACATTAATTGATGAGTGTTATTTCAAGTATAGTGTCTATATTATCTATATTCTCTTTTTGTAAATCAATTTTTAAAGTAGATCTATTATAGCTGTAATTCACTTTTTTTCCAGAGTCGAAGTAGTTTATTTTTTTAATTTTTTCACTAAAATTTTCAATTACTAATTTTTCTTTAGAGGAATCTAGAACATGAATAAATATTTTATTTTCTTTTCTTGTTGAAACAACTTGATCAGTTGGGTCAATTGGACCTTTTCTTGTTTGATATATTGTTTCGCCATATTGTTTAACCCATAGTCCAATTTTTTCTAATGATTTGATGTGTTCTTCTTGAATTTCTCCATTAGGCATCGGTCCAACATTTAAAAGAAGATTGCTGTCATATCCTGCAGCCTTAATTAGGTATTGTATCAACTCTTTCTCTGATTTATGTTTTCTGTCCTTAAGGTTAAAACCCCATGATCCATTAATAGTTTCACATACTTCTAACGGAAGATTACCAATGTCATCTTTTGATGTAGCAAAGTCTTTGGTCCCTTTACCTGGCAGGTCTTTTTCAAACATTTGAAAATCTTCACCTGGATTAGGGGTTAAATGATGATTACTGCCAATAAGGGCTTGAGGTTGAAGTTCATGTATTAAGTCATAAACTTCCTTAAGTTTAAAATCCACATTAATTTTTCCAAATCTTTTACCATCCCATTCGTGTTGATCCCATTGTCCGTCAAACCAAATTCCACCAATAGTTCCATAATTAGTCAACAGTTCAGTAAGTTGAGCTTTCATGAAGTTTATATAATCTTCCCATTTACCTTCTCCTCTTCCAGTTATTCCATTACCCGTTCTGCCCCTTGGAAAATAATCGTCTCTATACCAATCAAGTTGAGAATAATAAAAGAATAACTTAATGTCATGTTTTCTACATGCTTCAGCTAGCATTTTTAAAACATCTTTACCGTAGGGTGTTTTGTTTACAATATTATAGTCAGAAGCTTTTGAATCAAACATTGAAAATCCGTCGTGATGCCTACTAGTTATGGTTATATATTTCATACCTGCATTTTTGGCCATTAAGACCCATTTTTCCGCATCATATTTTGTAGGATTAAAGAATTTTGGTAATTGTTCATATTCTTTAATAGAGATATTCTGATTGTTCATTACCCATTCGCCATCACCTAGAACACTATAAACCCCCCAATGAATAAAAAGTCCAAATTTTGCGTCTTGAAACCATTTTCTTGCCTCTAAATTTTCTTTTGATGGTTTATATTGAGCATTAGCAAATATGCCAGTAAAAAGAAGAATAATTAAAAAAAATTTTTTCATGATAAAATAGTTAATTGTATATTTAATTCGATATGAAAATACTAAAATGGATTTTGTTTGTCATATTTTCAGTAGCCTCAGTTTTAAGTTTAGTCGTAGTTTATTTTATGTATAATAATTTATCTTTTATAGATTATCCATATGTAATATCAGGTTTAGTGTTTTTAATTTTCGCTTTAGTTACATATAACTACAAAGTAAAATAATCCTAATAAATAACTTACCTATTTGATTTTTTTTCTTTTCTATAGAAGTAAATGGATATTAAATATACTATAGGAGTCATTAAAATCCAACTTGACTGTGCTTGTAAGGTAATTGATCTTCCTGCTATTTTGAAAATTGTAGGGTTGAACCAAGATCCTAGTGGCTGTAATGGAGCCCATGAAAGGTCACCGTTAGAGCCTAATTGAAAATTATAAAAGAATGCTTCAATATAAATATTTTGAATAATAAACCATAAAAGAAAAATTGAGAAAGCCCCCCAATTCCATTTTAAAAAAGGAGATTTTTTATTTCTATAAAAGAGCTTTACTAAATATAACCCTACCCAAACAACTAATACATCAGCTAATGAATTTAAAAACCAATTTAAATTAACAGGTATTGCACAAGTTAAAGCAACACTTCTTCTCAGGTCTACAGAAAGCCCTCCTCCTAATCCATAAGTAAGCCATAACTCCCAGCCAACAGAAGCTATTAAAAAAACACTAATTAAAGTCAACGCAACACTATATGAAACCTTGTTTTTAATTATGTAATATATTGATAGAATTATTGGAAGTGATGCGGCTATATAAAGACGTATAACAAGCCAATGCTCAATGTCATTTAAATCACAAAATTTGAAGAAATTTTCCATTATTATTTATGAATTTATTCTAAACTAAGCAAAAAGTCCCTCATTTGAGTAGATTTATTCTAAATAGAGAACTCAATCCCCACCGATTCCATTTTACGTCATTAATTATTAAATTAGAGATATGAAAAATAAGTATTACACATATCTTATAGTCTTAATTCTTGCTGCAGAGTCTATATATATTTTACCATATGTATTAGCTAGAGTTTTTAGACCAACATTTTTAGATGTTTTTGACCTGACAAATCTTGAACTAGGAACACTTTTTTCAACATATGGTGTTGTAGCATTTTTTTCATATTTATACGGAGGAATTCTAGCAGATAGATTTTCTCCTAGAAAATTACTGTCAATTTCTCTAATACTTACATCTTTAGGAGGTTTTATAATGATGACTTATCCTTCATACATAGTAATGCAATTTTTATTTGCATATTGGGGTTTTACTACTGTATTTCTATTTTGGGCACCCATGATTAAAGCTACTAGAATGATTGGTGGTTCAAATAAACAAGGTAAAACCTTTAGTTTTCTTGATGGAGGTAGAGGAATTGTGGCTTCTTCAATTGGTGTTATTGGAGTAATTATTTTTTCAATCTTAATAACGACAGATATTTCAAATGCTGATATTCATGAGAAGCAGAATGCATTTAAGTATGTGATAGGTGTATCATCCATTATAGTATTTCTATGTGGGATAATAGTATATTCATTTTTAAGAGTTGAAATTTCTGATGACGAAAAGATTGGCGACTTTAATAACATGAAAAAGCTTCTTAAGTCAAAATCAATATTTCTAATCTCAATAATAATTCTATGTGCATATATGGGATATAAAATAACTGATCTATACTCTTTATATGCTGCTGAAGTAATGATGTATGACCAAATTAATGCTGCAAAGATTGGAGCTTATCAACAATACCTTAGGCCTATTGTCTGTATATCTGTAGGTTTGTTCTCTGATAAAACTGGAAATATTAATAATATATTTTATGGATTTGTAATTATGTTGATAGGATCAATTTTATTTGCAAGTGGAATAATTAATTCTTCAGTTAATACCTTATTTTTTATTTCATTAATTATTGTAGCTGTTGGAACATATGCTATAAGAGGACTATATTTTTCAATTTTAAATGATGGAGATATTCCCATTGCTCTTTCTGGAACTGCAATTGGCATTGTCTCAATAATTGGTTATTCACCTGACATCTTTGCAACCCCACTTTATGGATATTTGTTAGATACTTTCCCAGGAATAAAAGGTCATCAGTTCGTTTATTTAATACTTGCAGTTTTTTCAGTATTAGGATTGTACACAACTTTAAAATTTAAAAAACTAATTAAATAATTTCTTAATTAATCTAATAATAAAATTTAAATTTATTTTATTTAAAATTAAAAATAATTGGGAATAAGAAAATAACAACAGATGTCCAGATAACATAAATTGGTAGATAGCTAACAATACTATTTAATACATTATTTGTATTGACTTTCCTAAGAATTAACAAAAATAGTTGCTTAGATATGATTATAAGATGAAAAGAAACCAATAGGTTTAATCCTGTCAAAGCAAGTCTGTTGGGTGTTATTCCAAATTCAAAAAGACGAGAACTTATAGCAAAAAGAACAATTAAATTATCTATAATTGAAATAAAAGAAAGGGAAAATAGTAAAATAAATTGAAATTTGTTACTACTATTTATATGGCTTAAAGAAAATAATATCAATGCCAGCACTGCAATAATAATAACATTAAACATCAGCAATAGTTCTCTGTCAACTAAAATATTTTTATCTGAAAAAATTATAGCAAATGAAAAAATAAACAAAATTAAAAAAACAAAAGGAGTGAAAATTTTTGCTATTAGTGGTGATATTTTACTGACTAAATCTTTATTATTAAAAATCCAATAAGAAGCAATTAAAGGAATAGCTGGAAGTCCCCAGACCACAACGTTTTCAAAATAAAAATCTTCTATATTAAATCCAATTTCTTGAAATAGGCCAATAGTAATTACGGTAAATAATCCTCCAGATATAAGCAATAACCCACTCATAATTATTAAGTCTCCGCAGTAATGAAGGAAATCTATTTTTTTATTGTTTTTGCCCCTAATTCCTCCTATGTATACTAATCCACAAATAGAAAGCAAAAAGAATAATGAATGCGTTGATGAAAGAAAAAATGTATCACTATTATCACCACCAGGGATTAAATTCAAGAAAATTATTGGAATAAATGATATTGCTAAATATATCAACCAACTATATAAGTTAAATTTATACCGCAATGATAAATAAGTAATTAAAGTTGGGAAAACAATAGTTCCTATGTTGCGAGGATAAAATAACTCAGGGTCAATATTAAATAAAAAAGGAACTTTGGCGATAAACCCAGAAATCAAAACTAATATAGAAAAGAGAAGTATTTTTTTCATATCTCTAATTTAGTAATTAATGACGTAAAATGAATTGTATGGATATAGAGTTCTCTACTTAGAAAATTTCAAGTTTAATTTAAGGAATTTCAAACTGACATTAATGTTGAGAAAATTAACCATAAATCTTAAAATTTTAATTTTTCTTAGATAGTTGTAAATTAGAGAGATGAAATATGAATTTGAAAAGAAATTTCTTGATAAGGGTATATTATTAACTTTTGCCTTTAATAGAAGATATTGGTTGTTAAAAAAATTAGGACTTAATGGGTATACTCTTTTAGTAGTTATTATGGTTGCAATAGTTACCATTATTATTTATGAATTTATTCTAAACTAAGCAAAAAGCCCCTCATTTGAGTGGATTTATTTTTGATGAACCTTACGGTCCTTATTTCGAACTTTTTTTCAATTTTTGCATGGCTACACCAAATACTAAACCAAGACCTATTCCTAAACCTATATTATCAAAAGCAGCGCCTAAAGCTACACCTAAACACAAACCTATTCCAATATAGTATTCTTTATCTTTCTTTTTTATTTTTTCTTCCATTTCGCAAAGATATAAAAACTCACTCATTTACATTTAGGAGATAATTATATAGGATTTTCCATTGTTAATTTTGAATATCAATGTAAGAGTTTATCCTTTGTTCAAGAATTGAGAGTGTTACTGTTCCCTGTTCAAGGATTACCTCATGAAATTCTCTTATATCAAATTTTGAACCAAGTTTCTCCTTAGCCTTTTTTCTTAGTTCTCTAATTTTTAATTCTCCAATTTTATAAGATAAAGCTTGACCAGGCCAAGAAATATATCGATCTGTTTCTGTATTTACTTCATGCAAGGATAAGGCTGTATTTGAAGCTATAAAGTCGACAGCTTGTTTTCGAGTCCACCCTTTAGAATGAATTCCAGTATCAACTACCAATCTGCAGGCACGCCACATCTCATAGGTTAGCTTTCCAAAATGTTCATAAGGTGTAGTATACATACCCATTTCATCAGCTAAGAATTCTGTATATAGCCCCCAGCCCTCACCATATGCAGATAAATATAGATTTCTTCTAAATTTTGGAATGCTATCCCCTAACTCATTATTTAATGCTCCTTGAAGATGATGTCCAGGAACTGCTTCATGAACTGTTAATGATGGTAATGTATATAATGTTCTACTTGGAAGATTATAAGTATTAACCCAGTAATATCCTGGTTCACTACTATTTTTTGAGGACCCCACATAACGTCCTCCAGTATATTTAGGTGCAATAGCATCTGGGACAGGGGCAACACCATAAGGTTTTCGCGGTAATGTTTTAAAGAATTTTGGGAGTTGCTCATCAGCTCGTTTTGCAATGTCTCGAGCAATCATCAATAATTCATCTGGAGTTTTAGCATAGAATTGTTTATCTGTCCTAAGAAATTTTAAAAAATCTGAAAAGCTCCCTTTAAAGCCTAGTTCATCAATTATATTTTCCATCTCTGCTTTAATTCGTTTTACCTCATTCAGTCCTATTTGATGAATATCTTCTGGAGAGAACTCATTATTTGTTGTATAGAAGTTAATTCTGTTTTGATAAAAGGCCTTTCCATTTGGTGTGTCAGATACACCAATTGTAGTCCTTGTATTTGGAAGGTACTCTGTTTCAAAAAAATTCTTTATTCGTTTAAATTGAGGTATAACAATATTTTCAATAACAATTTTTCCTTCAGTTAATACTGAGTCTTTTTGGGATGAAGTTAGACTTTCTGGTAATTTTTTTAATGGTGAATAGAAATAACTTTCTTGGAAATCATCTACAATATGAGTTTCATATGTTGATTCATAACCCTTAAAAATAATCTTAGGTTGAGATACTCCCTTATCCAACCCTTCTCTAAGATTTACAAAATACTGATCAACATAATCAGGTATTGCACTTAGCTTTTTTAAATAGTCTTTTACACTATTATAATTTTGCAAAGATTTTACCATAAAACCTAGATTAATATGAAATCCGGAATCAGACAATAAAGGATTTAAAAAGCGTTCAAATTCATAATAAGCTATCTTATCTTCTAGAACAAATTTTAGAAGTTCAGCAGAAATTTTATCGGTTTCAGGCAAAACATCTAAATTTATTTCTGATAGTTCCTCTAGTTTTTCTTGTGCAAAATCTGCCTCGGACTTATAATATTCTCTAGTGAAAAGACCTAAGGGATACTTTTCTCTGTCATAGCCATTGTGATCTTGATAACTATGTATTAAAGAATCAAGTTTTTTAATTGATCTATTTGAGTTGACTTGATTACAACCAAAAAAAATGATTAGTAAAAGTAGGTATGAAAGCTTGTTTATATAAATCATATATAAACTTAAAAAATAAACCCCTCATTCACTAATTAGGGATTACCCATTGTCCTTTTTCACTATCAATTGACCCATTTAACTGGGAGGTTACAACTTTATCAATAATTAGTAAACCTTTATCTGCCATATTTGTGAATGTATCAATTCCAGAATTGGAAAAACCTTTTCTTGTCCTATGAATATTAAATCTATTTGAAAACTGTATTTGAAAACTTTTTTCAA
>Ga0257112_10000249_pt1 | contig 23573 bp, 28 predicted proteins | sample LP_taG_5_FD_191565 | JGI IMG/M metagenome (GOLD analysis project Ga0257112, IMG submission 191565) | Marine microbial communities from Northeast Subartic Pacific Ocean, Canada - LP_J_2015_P26_1000m | ecosystem: Environmental > Aquatic > Marine > Oceanic | place: Canada: Northeast Subartic...
CCGAGCTCAGGCTGGCCTCGTCGTCGCCAATGACCACCTCGACCTGACCGCTGTCGAGGGCATGTGCGATATCGGCGACCAACTTGGCCGGCAGGACCGCCACACCATCCTCTTGGCCCCCCACCTGACAGGTCACCCGAACGGTCAGGTTGCGGTCGCTGCCCGTTACCGACAGGGAATCGCCCTCCAGGTGGAGGTGGATGCCCCCCAGTACCTGCAGGAAGGAACCTCGAGTGGCAGCAGCACGACTCGCGACCGACAGCGCCCGGTCGAGGACATCACGCTCACAACGGAACTTCACAGGGTACTCACCTTCGGCTTAGCCGGGATCTCATCAGGTAGTAGGAAGAGTAGGCGTGTGGATTGTGGACAATGTGGCATTCTCGCAGGTAGGAGTGACATTCCGCGTCCACCGGATTTCCACGCGCTTCAACAGGCCGGACCCGAGCCGCGCTCGAGGTTGTGGAGAACAGGGTGGGCGTCCACATGTTGTCCGATGTCAATCCCCGGTCTTGATGGCGGCGGTCAGGTCTGTCACCTGGTCGTAGATCTCCTGGCGAGATAAAATCAGCGTCCGGATCTTGTTGACGGCGTGGATGACGGTCGTGTGGTCGCGGTCGCCGAATTCCCGGCCAATGGCGGGGAAGCTCAGGTCGGTGAGGTCGCGGAAGACGTACATGGCAATCTGTCGGGCCTGGACCAGTGGGCGCCGGCGGCTCGGACCGATGAGGTCCACGAGCGAGAACCCATACATCTCCGACGTGTGGCGCAGGATGACCTCGGAGGTGATCATCCGTGGCTTGTTCGAGGTGACGAGGTCCCTGAGCACTGTGCGCGCCAGTTCCTCGGTTGCCGTGACCTGGTTGAGGCTGGCGTAGGCCGTGATCCGGGTGAGGGCGCCCTCGAGTTCCCGGATGTTGTTCGTGATGTTCTCGGCGATGAAGACCAGGACCTCCTCGCTCAGCAGGTTGAGATTGGTTGCCTCCTCACCCTTCTTTCGCAGGATGGCGAGGCGGGTCTCCAAGTCCGGTGGCTGGATGTCGGTGGTGAGGCCCATCTTGAAGCGACTCAGCAACCGTTCCTCGAGGGTGTTGATCTTGTCGGGTGGCCGGTCGCTGGAGAGCAGGATCTGTCCGCCGGCCTGGTGGATCGAGTTGAACGTGTGGAAGAACTCTTCCTGGAGGCCCTCCTTGCCGGCGAGGAACTGGACGTCGTCGACAAGGAGGACGTCGACTTCCCGGTAGCGCTGCTTGAACTCGGGCAGCGTCCTGTTCCGGATCGCTTCGATGAAGCGGTTCATGAACTCCTCGCTCGAGACGTACCTCACGCGAAGGCTCGGGTACTGGTCGGTCACATAGGTGGAGACGGCGCGCAGGAGGTGTGTCTTGCCGAGGCCGGCGGAGCCGTAGATGAACAGGGGGTTGTAGTGCTTTGCCGGCTCACCGGCCACGGCGAGTGCGGCGGCGTGGGCGAACCGGTTCGAGGTGCCGATGACGAAGTCGTCGAATGTGAACCGCACCGGTTGTGTGTCGGTGTCCACCAGAAGCGGATCGGCTTCGAGGGAAGTGGCGTGGTGACCGTTACCCGAAAGGTGCAGGTCGTCGATCGGTGTCGTCACGATCGTCTGCTCGGTGGCCGGGCCGATGGGGTCGAACGCGACGACCCCGAGGAGTTCGTCGTCGTGCTCCGCCGCCTGGCGGACCTCGATGCGGGGACGCAGGTGGTCGTCGGTGGCCTCGGCGACTGTCTCCGCGATGATGTCCTTGTAACGGCCCTCGATGCGGTCCCTTGTGACCGAACTCGGGACGGTGAGCACGATCTCGTCGTCCTCGATACCGGAAGGCCGGATCGAACTGAATGTCATCTGATAGACGATTTCGGAGACCTGGGAGCGAACGGCGGCTGCACACTGTTCCCACACCTCGTCGGCATCCCACACCTCGTCGACGTTCCGGTTAGGCGTCTGCGTCACGTTCCTGCTCCGATCATCTTTTCCACAGGTGTGGAACCTGCTGTGGAAACCGGGCAGAACAGGCGCAACGGTGAGGAAGGAGTCCACGCCGCCCGGTTGGTGGGCGGGGCAACGTAGCACTGTGGACGACCGTCCGCGCAAGGCCGAATCACGCGCGGGAAAGATGCTGGTCGATCCCTATTTTTGCGCGCGTCGGCCCGCGACGATCGCGTTTTCGACAGGTCCAGCGTGCCGTGATCGCGTGCCGTGGTCCGACCGGTGGCCCTGTGGATAACCCGGTTCGACGGGAGCGGCCGAAGGGTTGGGGACGAGTGGTGTACGCAGGGGTGGTTGGCGCGGGGACCGGGGCGCCCGTAGCCTCAGCAGGTCGCCACGCGCCTTCGTGTGGCGCGCGTGGCCTGCCTTCACGGGTCGGCCGCGGATCGACCGCCGTCCGTTGCGGTTCGAACCCAATCGAAGGCACACCGGGTGCTCCATCCTCTCCTGACACCGGGTGTGCCAACAGGAGTCTGCGATGAAGCGTACTTATCAGCCGAACACCCGGAGGCGTGCCCGCAAGCATGGCTTCCGCCGACGCATGCGTACCCGGGCCGGGCGGGCCATCATCAAGGCCCGCCGTCAGAAGGGCCGGACCCGTCTCTCGGCTTGATCAGCCGACTCTCCCACCGGGACGACTTTGATGCCCTTCGACGGCACGGTCGGACGGTTCGGCGCGGCTCGCTTCGCGTGCGCTACCTCGCCGGATCTCGGTCTGAGGCAAGGGTGGCGTACGGCATCGGACGATCCGTCGGAAACGCGGTCGTCCGCAACCGGCTCCGTCGACGCCTCCGTGCGGTCATGAACGGCGTCGACGCACGTGGAAGCCTCCCGGCCGGCGACTACCTGGTTCGGGCCGAGTCCTCGGCGGCCGGGGCGACGTTCGCCGAACTGCACGATGACCTCGCGGGAATCACCGGCGAACTGGGGTCGGAGGCCTGATATGGCGGACTTTGGAGCCCTTGCGGTCCGCCCGATGTTGGGACTCGTCCGCCTGTACCAGCGGCTGGCCGACGGCCGCCCGACCCCGTGCCGGTACGTCCCGACCTGTTCGAACTATGCCCTCGATGCCCTCGAGGGCCACGGTGCGGTCCGTGGCGGCTGGCTCACCCTCCGACGCCTGTCCCGCTGCCATCCCTGGGGCCGCAGCGGTTGGGACCCGGTACCCGCCACTTCTGGCGATCCGAGCCCATTGACCGACGAGGAACGTCACACATGTTCGACCTGATCGCAAAGGTCCTCGCCTGGTTCTACGAGCTGTGGCCCTCCTTCGGGATGTCCATCGTGCTGCTCACGCTCGTCGTGATGGTGGTCCTGACGCCGCTGACCATGAAGGGCACGCGGTCGATGATCAAGATGCAGCACCTGCAACCCGAGATGAAGAAGATCCAGAACCGGTACAAGAACGACCGGGAGCGGATGAACAAGGAAATGATGGCCTTCTACCAGGCCAACAGCATCAACCCCATGGGGGGTTGTATTCCGATGATCGCCCAGGCCCCGGTGTTCATCGTCCTCTACAACGTGCTGCGGGGGCTGACCCGCCGCCGGTCCGATGTCGGGGAGGTCGTCGGCTGGGCGGCCGGTCGACTGTCGGCCGCACAGGATCTTGTCGGGGCCCCTGATACCGCCCGGACCTTCTACCCGGACTACCTGCCCGAGGATTCGAGCCTCTTCCTGGAACTCTCCGAGAAGACCGAGATGGTGTCGTGGGGGTTCGACCTGTCGAGGTCCCTCAGTCATGCGTTGGGAATCTCGATCGTGGCGGCGTTCCCCTATCTCGTCCTCGTCCTGGCCGTGTTCGTCACGTCGTGGGTGATGAACAAGCAGATCCGTGGCCGGAACAAGGGTCAGTCCACGAACCCGCAGCAGGAAATGATCATGAAGGTGATGCCCTTCTTCCTGCCGGTCATCTCGTTCGGTCTCGACGCCGCCCTCGTCACCTACTTCGTCGTGTCGAACCTGTACCGCACGGGCCAGCAGTTCTACATCACCCGGGCCATGTATGGCGATGGCCACGAGGCTCCGGCCGTCGTGGTGCCGGCGCCGATCCAGGAGTCGGAAGACAAGCCGAAGTCCGGCAAGGGCGGGAAGGGTGGTCCGAGCGGGAAGGCGGATCGCCGGCCGTCCGGGAGCGGAGGCGGAGGTCGCAATACGGGTGGTCCCGGACACGTGTCCGACGAGGCCCGAAGTCGGCGTACACGAGCCGGGGGCAGTGGTACGGACGGCCAGAGCGAGAAGAAGGCAACGAATCCCCGAGAATCGGAGTCGGTGCAGAAAGAGGGACCGATCAGCCGAGGTTGGCGGAATAAACGGAGCAGGGCTGACGGTTCGTCAGGCGTGCCCGGCCGTCGGGTTCGGCGTCGGCGAAAGTCCGAAGAGCCGGAAGCCAGCGACGGGCGCCCACCGGCGGCCCGCCACGGTGGTGGTCGGACCACCCCCCCGGGTACGGCCCGGGCACGGGGTGCGAGCCGCAAGAACAGGAAGAAGAGGAAGTAATCCATGGAATGGATCGAGACAACCGGAGCGACAGTCGACGATGCCAAGGAGCGGGCACTGGACCGCCTGGGCGTGGCCGAGGACGAGCTGGAGTACGAGATCCTGGCGGAGGCTTCACGGTCGATGCTGGGACTAAAGAAGACCGATGCCCGGCTGCGGGCACGGGTCCGTCCACGCGAGCCTCGTCAGAGGGTCGAGCGCAGGGACCGGGATCGCAGTCGAGGCCGTCGAGGTGACCGGTCTCGGGCCGGCAAGGGGAACGGGCGCAACGACGGCGGGCAGGGCGACAGGAACAAGCAGCGCGGCGACCAGGCGAAGAAGGGCAACGGGAACAAGCAGCGCGGCGACCGGGCGAAACCGGGTGATGGGGACAGCAAACGCGCCGATCGGGCGAAGCCGTCGGCGGGTTCCCCGGACGGGGATTCGAAGGAGACGTCGTCGAGTCGACGCCGGGGAAGGGGCTCTGGCGTTTCGGGGGAAGCCGGGACGGGCGTAGAGTCCACCAGCGATGATCGGGCCAGTGCCGGTCGGGACGAAATCGCGCCGGATCCGGCGCCCAAGGGAGAACAGATGGAATTAGAGACCCAGTCGGAGATCGTCGAGGCCTTTGTCACGGGCCTGCTCGACGAGATGGGACTCGATGCCCGTGTCGTAAGCACAATCGAGGACGATCGTCTCTCGGTCGAGGCGCAGGGCCTGAACCTGGGTCTCGCTATCGGCCATCGCGGTGAGACGGTCCGCGCCATTACCGAGATCGCCCGCACGATCGTCCAACGCAGGTCCGAAGGAGATGCGGTGGGCTTCCTGAGCGTCGACGTCGGGGGCTACCGGGAACGCCGCCGGACCTTCCTCGAGGAATTCGCCCGGAATCAGGCCGATGCGGTCCTCGACGACGGACGGGCACGAGCACTCGAGCCGATGGGCTCTGCCGATCGTAAGGTCATCCACGACACGGTCTCGGAAATTGACGGCGTCGAGACCGAGTCCGAGGGCTCCGATCGGGATCGCCGGGTGGTGATCCGGCCCGTCGTCGACTGAGTACAGCAATGGACGGCGGTGTCGGGCGGGTGCTCGACGCTGCGGTCGACGAGGGCTTCCTTACCGCCGGTGCGGCGTCCGAGGGGTTCCGTCACAGTTCCGGCTTCCTTGTCGGCACTCCCCTGCCCGCTGCAGGCCAGTCCGCCGTGGATCTGGGCTCCGGTGGCGGTCTCCCGGGACTGGTGCTGGCGACCCTTACGAACTGCAACTGGTTCCTGGTGGAACGCAGCGAGCGCCGTTGTCGCTTCCTCGAATGGGCGACGCGGTCCCTTGAGATTTCCGACCGCGTGTCGGTTGTGCACGCCGACGCCACGGAGGCGGGACGGAGCGAACTGCGCGGCTCGGTGACCCTGGTGACTGCGCGGGCATTCGGCCCGCCGGGCGTCACCATCGAATGTGGGGCGCCGCTCCTGGCGGACGAGGGCCATCTGGTCGTGAGCGAACCACCGGAAGATGGACGGGCCCGCTGGCCGGAGGATCCCCTGAGAGAACTGGGCCTCTCCGATGCGGGTGCCTGGGAGCACGAGGGAGCCCGATTTCAGGCATTCCGGTCGGACGGGCCCTGTGGCGACCGGTATCCGCGTGCCTGGAAGGCGATTGAACGTTCGCCAGTGTTCTGACACTTGCCTGGGAGTGGGGTCCTCGGGAGAATTTTGAGGAATGGCCCATGTTTTCGGGGATTTTGGTGGATTCAGCCGATGTCGAGTTCCCCGGAGAGGTCGGAGAGCCAGCCCTCGAGTTCGAGCAAGGCCTGCCTGGCCTCGGCCCGTTGATGGGCGCTGAGGGAACGCGGCTCCCTGGCGGTGAGGCGGGTGTCGATGGTGTCGGACCAGGCCCTCAATAGTTCGGGCAGTGCTCCCCCACCGTTGCCCGCGCGCGGCGTTCCGGAACGTCCGGCACTGGCGCCGTCGCGCAGGAGTTGTTCGAGGGAATCCACGGACACCTTCCAGGGGGAGTTCTCGGTCGGGCCCTTGAGGCCTTCGACCCGCTCCTCCTTGAGCCATCGTCGGATCGTGGAGGCCTCGTAGCCGAAGCGCCGTGAAGCTTCCTTGAGGGAGACGTACTCGGCCATGGAACTCCGATTGTGGGCTTCGACGCATGTGATTCGACGGATCGGACGGGTTTCGAAATGTTACCCCGATGGACAACGATGGGGAGCGATAGTTGGTCATTGGTGTCGAATTCGGCGATCCCGTTTTCCCGGTGGGCAGTTCTGTCGGTCGCCTGGGCCAGGAGCGGGACGAGGGGAGGCGGGCAGGGGACGAGCCTCGGAAGTTCCCGGATGGTTCCGAACAGTCCGGAGGAGTTCGAAGAGTTCGGAACCGTTCGGATCCGGAGGGTCCCGGATCGGGAAGGCCCCATTCGGGGGAGGGTCGACGCCGGGTCATCGAACTCGCGGAGTACTAGGTAATCGAGCCCGCCAAGGGGATCGGGTGCAGTCTTTGGCCTCCGTGGTGGTTGAACAGGTTCCCAACGGATCCTTCGAATCCTTCGAACAGTTCGGAGTATTCCGAACCCTTCGAACTGTCCGCCACGGCGCGGTCTGCCGGCACTACGGTCGGCACCATGGATCCTGCGCCCACATCGTCGACCTCCACCTCCTCGGCCGACGCCGTTCGGCGCGGTCCTGCGGGCGAGGACGAGTTGTACCTCGACGAGATCCTGTCCCTGACGCCCATCAAGCGCACCCGCCTGTATACCTTTCGGGACCAGGGCCGGTTCGGGCCCGTGCGCGAGGCACCGGGCCCCACCTGCCCTCGCCCCGTCTTCCTCCTCGAGGGCGTTGCTGGCGTCTGCGAGGAATTGGGGTATCCGATCCCGAGCGTTGCCGACATCCTCGCCTTCCGTAACGCCGGAGTGGCAAGGGCCAGCGGTGACGACATTGTCGAGACCGCATGGCAGGACTCGTCGGAGAAGGCGTCTCCGGAAACCAACGTCCATCCCGGTCGCGCCCGGGTCTCGGGCCTGGAATCCGTCCCCGGGACGGCGCAGCGCCACACCGAACTCGAGTTGGAGCAACGTGGGGACATGCCTCGAGCCCGCGATCCCGGCCGTGGCCTCAGCGCGCCCTCCGAGGACCCCAACAGGCAGGCGATCGAAGCGGCGCTCCACGAGGAGCGGGCCCGACAGTTGGAAGAGGAGCACGAGGCCTTGCGCGCCGAAAGGGATCGGGCACGGGCCGAGGAAGCGGCGGGTCGGGAGCGTGTCATCACCCTCGAAGCCGACCTCCGGATTACAGACGCGGCGAGAGAGCGGGCACTGGAGGACCTGGTGGCCCGGGATTCCCGCATCAGGCGCCTGGACAGCGACCTCGAGGAACGGACGGCCGAGGCGCATCGCTTGAATGCCGAACACCGTGGTGTCCAGGGAGATCTGCGGCAGGCGGTTGCCGAACGCGATGCGGCCCGGGGGGAGCGCAACGACCTCCGCGGCGATCGCGACGCCCTTCGGGAGGACGTAAGCGATGCACGTGAGGAGAATGCTGCATTACGACCTGAGGTCGAACTGCTCCGGGCAAACACCACGAGGGGATTTCGGCGCCGTCAGAGGCGTCAGGCGAAGCGCGACTCGAAGCCCGGCGTGGACACCGCATCTGCTGATGAGGCCGAGGCCTCGTCGACCGACGAGTCGGCCTGAGAATCCCGGCTGTCTTTTGGGGGAGGCCACACAAGGGCCTCCGGGTTGGTGCTCAGGCGTCCGGGGAGGTGGTGGGGTCCGCTGCCCAGTCGGACACTGCCACAGTGAGTTGATCGGCGAGTTCGGCGGTGGCGGGAACCACCGACGACGGGGGAGCCAGTGTGCATAGCACCGCCGGCATCCGTGTTCGACGCAGGATCGGGAGCCTCATGCCGCGGACAGCGACCTCGGTACCGGTCATACCGTCGGCCAGCACCTGTTTGAGGGCTGCGGCGCAACGTTGGGCCAGACGGAGGCCGCCCTCGCTGTGGAAGCCCTCGGTGGCGAAGTATGCAACCTCCGGGGCGGGCAGGTTCTCGATGCGGAGCCCGAGGTAGGCCTCCGCCTCGAACCGGTTGGCCGTGGCGGCCTGGGTGGTGTCGTCCGGATGGTCGAGGGCGACGACGTTTGCACCACGGGTTCGCAGACCGCGCGACAGTGCGGCGGCGAGGGCGCCGCAGCTGCCGAAGTGGCCCAGGGCGATCCGCCGTTCGTCGAGGTCGGGTCGGCTGCGCAGAAGTAGGTCGAGTTCTCGGACTTGGGCCACAGGGGTGGTGCCGGCTGAACGGCTGGCCAGGTGGCGGAGGGATCGGACCGTGGCGGCGCCGGCGATGGCGTCCAGGATGAGGCCGGAGTTGCGCTGGAAGTCCCGAAGTGCGGCCGATGTGTCGGTCCCGAAGATCCCGTCGATCCGACCGGCATCGAATCCGAGGCTGCCGAGCCGCAACTGGAGGTCGGCCACGTCGTCGCCGCGCAGCATCGGGGCATGCAGGTAGAGGTTGCGGTCACCCAGTCGGTATCCGGCCTCGATCAGCGACGACAGCGTGTGTTCGTCGACGAGGCCGTGTTCATGGAGGCCGCGTTCGGCCTGGAAGCGGGCGACCTGGGCCGATGTGTCTTCTCCGTAGTGGCCCGCGGTGGCCTCGGCAGGGGCAACGGGATGTCCGGCCGTGTCGAGGCGGCGGTGTAGATCTCGGACGCCCTCGCCGGTGTCACCGGGCCGGAGGGGTTCACCGATCGGGGTGGTGTCCTCGGGGACCATCGGACGGTGCGCCGAACCGCTGGTCGGGCGGGGCGTTCGAGATGGCCTAGAGGTGGGCAGACAGCTCCTCGAGGAGCTGTGCCTTGCCCTTGGCGCCGACGATCTGAGCGGCGGGCTCGCCGTCGCGAAAGAGGATCATGGTGGGGATGCTCATGACCTGGAAGCGTCGGGCCAATTCTGGGGCCTCGTCGACGTTGACCTTGGCGATGCGTAGCGCACCGGCCTGTTCGTCGGCGATCTCCTCGAGGATCGGGGCGACCATCTTGCAGGGCCCGCACCACTCGGCCCAGAAGTCGACGAGCACGGGCTCGGTGGCGGAGCCGATCTCCTCGTCGAAGGTGGTCTCGGACAGGTTGCTGATGGCTCCGGCCATGGCGTGCCTCGCTTGCGGTCTGGAGGATTGGGTGTCGGTCGGGCGACCGTGTGGCCCCTTTCTACCCGTTCACGGAGGCGACGGGGGAGAGGGGCCGGTGGTCGCCGGTCACGCCTTCAGTCGTGGCGGCTCTGGAGCCAGCGCTCGGCGTCGATGGCGGCCATGCATCCGGAGGCGGCGGCGGTGATGGCTTGGCGGTAGGTGTGATCCTGCACGTCGCCGCAGGCGAAAACGCCCTCGATGTCGGTGGTCGACCGGTCGGCGTGGGTCAGCAGGTAGCCGTTCTCGTCCATGGGGAGTTGGCCGATGAACAAGTCGGTGTTGGGCTGGTGGCCGATGGCGATGAACACGCCGGTGACTGCCAACTCCCGTACTTCGTCGGTGCCGGTGTCCCGCAGTCGCAGGCCGGCGACCTTGTCGTCGCCGAGGATGTCGTCGACGACCGTGTTCCAGGCGAACTCGATCCGGGGGTTGTCGAAGGCTCGGTTCTGCATGATCTTGGAGGCCCGGAGTTTGTCGCGGCGGTGGATGACGGTGACCTTGCTGGCGAACTTGGTGAGGAAGGTGGCCTCCTCGAGGGCCGAGTCGCCGCCGCCCACCACGGCGATCTCCTGGTCGCGGAAGAAGAAGCCGTCGCAGGTGGCGCACGTCGAGAGGCCGTGGCCGATGAGCCGCTGCTCGGCCTCGAGGTTGAGCATCAGGGAGCGGGCACCGGTCGAGATGATGACCGAATCGGCGGTGTGGGTGGGTTCGGCAATGTCAGGGTCGCCGACCCAGATGCCGATCGGCCGTGCGGAGAGGTCCACCCGACTGGCCTTGACGGTCTCGATCTCGGCGCCGAAACGGGCTGCCTGGGTTCGCATGTCGACCATCAACATCGGGCCCATGATCCCCTCGGGGAAGCCGGGATAGTTCTCGACGTCAGTGGTGAGCATCAGTTGGCCGCCGGGCTGGTCGGAGTTCGACGACGGCTCGCCCTCGAGCACGAGTGGGGCGAGGTCGGCACGCGCCGCGTAGATGGCGGCGGTGAGGCCGGCGGGGCCGGAGCCGATGATCACGACTTCTCGGTGCGAGGGGGGCATGGAGGCTCCTGGGGAACTCGTGGAAGAGGTGGTCAGTCGGCGGAGCGGGTGCGGCGGGACCACAGCCAGGCGCCTGCTGCGACGGAGGCTGCTCCGAGGACGAGGTGGGCCGACCAGGACTCTCCCGGCAGGGCTGTGTCGAGGAGGCGGAACAGGCCGATGCCGACCAGGGCGAGGACGGCGGTGCCGGCGATGGCGATGAAGGTTCCGAGCACGATCGCCCGAGTAGCGGTGAGGAGCGGTTCGGTGGTTCGGGAGCGCACGGTGCCGACGGCGTCGACGATCCGGTCGGTGGCGCGGGAGGCGAGGTCGCGCGGTTCTTCGTCGGAGGAGGGGGTATCCGCATCGGCCATGGAGCGTGAGCCTACAAGGGGCGTTCGCGGCCCGATCGGGGGTCAGTCGTGGGCTGGCGGCCAGGTGAAGGTCTCGCAGGTGTGCGCCTCTACGAGTGCCCACGAAGTGGGTCCGACGTAGAGCAATCCGAAGACCGGGAGATCGCCCTGGAAGAAGAGACTAGTTGTGCCCAGCACCTCCTCGCCGTCGAGGATCTCGGCCTCGTCGATGCCACAGTCCGGTGGCCAACCGCTTGCGGGTACGGGTCCGGCGGGGATCGCTTCGCCTGCTCGGATGATGGATGCCAACTCCTCGGCATCGGGGAAGAGGAACGTGAAGGTGTCGAATTCGGAGTAAGCGGAGCCTGTGGAGGCCTGGGCGTCGTCGAAGGCCGACATGGTGTCGCCGTCAGCGGAGCCGGCGGCCAGACGAGACTCGGTGCCGCCAACCCCTTCGAGGGTCTCGACCTCTTGGAGCGACGCTTCGCCAATTTCCGACCCATCGACGCCGGCTGCATCCGCGGTCACGATGGCCGAGAGATCGAGTGTCGTGGCGGGTACATCGTCGGTCGCGGGGGCAAGTGTTGTGGCGGGTGCATCGGTAGCCGGGAGGGCGAGTGCCTGGACGGGAGCCTCGGCTGCCGAAGGGACCGACTTCTCTGAAGCATCCATGGTGGCGGTGGTCGCGACAGCGGTAGCGGATACGGAGGGTGGGGTGGTCTCATCGGGGTCCGAAGCCTGCACCTTCGCCGTCGGTGCCGTGGTAGCCACGACGGCGACGTCCGTCTCGCCGGCATCGTCTCCGGAGCCCATGATGCCGATGCCGACGAGCAGTGCGATTGCCGCGGCGACGGCGGCGGCCGGCACGGCACGCGCTCGGCGACGGCGCGTGGCCAGGGAGTGGACGTCGGTGCTGGTGGCCGATGCCCCGAGCGCCGCGGCGACCCCCGCCTCCCGGACGGAGGCGGTCGGAGGATCGACCGGTGCGGCAATGGCGGAGCACGCGGTTCGCATCGCCGCCACCCGTTCGACCAGTGCCCGGTCGGCATCGGCGGGCAGGACGGCCTCACCATCGACGATGGCGGAGGCCAGTTCGTCGAGGGCGTTGAGTTCGGCCGGGATGTGCGGTTCGTTCATGGTCACTGGTTCTGACGTTCGTCGGGGGCCTCGGGGTTCCCGAGCCGGTCGGCAAGTGCGGCCCGCCCGCGCGCGATGCGTGAGCGCACGGTGCCGGGTGGGAGGTCGAGCGCCTCGGCGATGGCGGCGTAGTCGAGGTCGCAGAGGTCACGTAGGACCACGGCGATGCGGAAGTCGTCGGGTAGTTCGGCGAGTGCGGCGTCGATGTCGAGCCGGTCGGCGAGTCCGGCGTCCGACGGATCCGCCTCGGAGCGGGACAGGACCTCCTCGACGGGGACCGGACGACGTCCCCTTCGGCGAAGTTCGTCGAGGCAGGCGTTGGTGGCCACCCGGTGGAGCCAGGTCGTGAACCTGGCTCGGCCGTCGAACCGGTCGAGGCGCGTCGCAATGGCGATCAGCGCCTCCTGGGTGGCGTCGGCGGCGTCGGCGTCGTTGCCGGCCATCCGGCGACAGATCGACCAGATCCTGTCGTGGTGGCGACGCAGGAGTCGGTCGAGGGCCTGTCGGTCGCCGGAGCGTGCCGCGGCGACCAGGTCGTCGTCGCTTGGATCGTCGAAGGGCGGTGGAGCGGCGATGGCCGGAAACTAGTCCCAGCCGAGCAGGCTCCACCCAGCACCCAGGAGGGCGGAGGTGATAACCACGGCGGCGACCAACGTGACGAGGAGGAGGAGTCCGAGCACGGTGGCGGAGATTCGGCTGAGGGCACGGTGGCGGTTTTCTACGGCGTCGAGTTCGGGCCCTGCTTCCACAGGCCGCAACGCCATCCGGAAGTCGAGCACATTCGTGGGACGATCGGCCTCCGGTGCGGTCAGCATCCGGTCGACGAACTGTCGGAGGTGTGCGTGGACCTCGGCACGTGGGCAGTGGGCCAGCAACTCGGCCAGCAGGACCACAAGTGCTTCGAGGTCGGCCTGCGGGTCGAACGGCCCGGGCCCGCCCTCTCCGGTTCCCCGGAAGTCGGTCAGGAGGATTGCGCCGTCTGCGCGGACGAGGACGTTCGAGGAACGCAGCGCACCGTGGGGGACCCCCGACCGGTGGGTGGTCTCGAGCACCCTGGCCACGGCATCGATTAGGGCGACGACGTCGTCGGAGTCGAGGTCGGGTTGCCGATCGAGGAGGCGGTCGAGCGGCGTCGCATCGACCCGTTCGGTCACGACCACGGCGAGGCCGTCATGGTCGGTGACGTCGAACACGGCGGTGACGCCGGGGAGGGGGAGGTGGGCGGCACCGGTGGCGACGTCGCCGGCGTGGACGAGCTTTACGGTGACGGGTCGTTCGAGCACGGCATCGTGTCCTGCCCACACCTCGGTGCGTGTCGTGCTGCCGAGGAGTTCGTCCAGGCGATACCGGGCGGCGATGATCGCCCCGGGTGCGCCACCGCGAGGGTGCTGCAGTGCCATCGCCACCGACGGTAACGAGTGGCCCGTTTCCGGTGGTGTATGGCTGGTTCGGCCCGGTCGGGCCCCGGTCCGGTCAGGCCTTCAGGACCATGCCCACGCCGACGAGGCCCGGGCCGCCGTGGCTGGCGACGACGGGGCCGACCACGTCCACGCGGATGTCGTTGCGGCCGGTGTCTGCCGCCACCTGGGCGACGAACGCGTCGATGTCGTCGGCCATGGCGTGGGCGATCGCCAGGCGGTCGATGTTGTCGGCGTTGTCGGTGACGGTCGAGCGCAGCCACTCGAGGGCCTTCTTCCGGGTGCGCTGCTTGCCGGCCTCCTCGACCTCGCCGGAGCTGAAGTCGAGTAGGGGCTTGATCGACAACATGCTGCCGAGCAACGCCTTGGCGTTGCCGATCCGGCCGCCCTTCTTGAGGTTCTCGAGGGTGTCGAGGACCGCATAGACCCGGGTCCGGGCCGAGAGGTCGGCGACGGCAGCGGTGATTTCGTCTGCGGATGCGCCATCCGAAGCGGCCTGGGCGGCCGCAAGCACGATCGTGCCGAGTCCGCAGGTGACCGACCCGCTGTCCAGCACCCGGATGTCGCCGTCGATGTTCCGTGCGCCGGCCTCGGCGGCCTCCATCGTCGCCGACACCTTCCGCGAGAGGTTGACGCAGACCACCTGGTCGGCGCCGCCGTCGAGGGCACGGCGAAACGCCTGGTCGAACTGTCCGGGCGATGGCGCGGCAGTCTGTGGGAGGTGCTCGCTGGTCGCCATGCGGGCGTAGAACTCGGTGATGCTGAGCTGCTCGCGGTCGATGAGCTCCTCGTCGCCGAAGCGGATGCTCAGGGGCACGATCTCGATGCCGTACGACGCGACTTCGTCGTCGGTGAGATCGCAGGCACTGTCGGTGACGATCCTGACGGTCATGGGTCCTCCCCGGGGTTGGGCGCAGCGTAGTCGTCGGACGGATCGGGTCTGCTGTTGCGGGCGGATCGGAACCACCACACACCGAGGACCAGCAGCGCCCCGGCGAGGAGGAGTACGCCGACACCGGAGAGTTGGGTGCTGCGCACCAGAAGTGTCGACGACTGGAGTTGTAGGAGTTCCGAGGGGTCGGGCGAGCGGACCGTGATCTGGAGGCGGGCGTCGCCTGAGGTCCTGGCCTCCACGAGGATGGAGATCCGGTTGCTGCCCGGATTCAGCGTCGCATCGAGGGTGTCCCCGTCCGGGAAGTCGAGCCGACCATCGGATTCCAGGTGCAGCCGGACATGCACAGGCACGGAGAGGCCGTTATCGACCGTGAAGGGGACGGTTGCCCGTCGGGACGTGAGTCGGACGTTCTGGTCGTCGGGCGCCTCGAAGGCGTCGAGGACCACGAGGACGGCGTCGTAGACGGCACGAAGGTACGGCTCCCCCTGCCCGGTGTCGAGTTCTGCTGCTGCAGTCGCCTCGAGCAGGTCGTCGAGGTGTGCGATCTCCGGCCGCCGTCCCCCGACGAGCGATTGGTAGGCCTCGATCGTGATCTCGACGAGGCCCCGGTCCCGGACCTTTGCTGCGGCGGAGGCGACCGGCTCGGGCCACAGGGTCTTCAGGGGGATCGTGTCGGGGTCGAGGGTGGCGATCGAACTGAAGAGGACGGGGAGCGGCGCCAGGTCGACGAACGGAGCTTCTTCCAGCCCTCCGAGCAGGACGTCGAGGAGGTGGGCGTCCAGCGCCGAGGGATCGGAGATGGTGATCACGGTCTGACGCGGGACGACAGGCTCGGTCCAACTGCGTACCGCCAGGTCGGCGAGCAGGTGCTGGACGGCGGCCACGGGTCCGTCGGGGCCGACGAGGTGCTTGCTGAGATCGGGGTCGATGACGAGGGCAGTGAACGGCGAGCCGCTGGCGCCGCGGAGCCGGACGGGCCGGGTCATGGCCGCCAGGTCGTCGGGGCGGGGATCGAGGTGGTCGGCGCCGACGATGAAGCGTTGGCTACCGAGGTGGCTGAGGAGGTCGAGGGTCTCGTCGATGCCGGTGGGTGGAAGGTGGACGATCGACCGGTCGGGGGTGGTTCCGAGTTCGTCGGCGAGTGCGAGGTCTCCATGGTCGAGGATGTCTCGATAGATGTCGGGGCGTTCGGCTTGGCGCCAGGCCTCCGGATCGGCGGTGACGAACGGTGACGAGGCCAGCCGGATCCCACCTCCGATAACGCCGATGAGGTCGTCGAGCAGTCGGGCGTGGGCGGCGTCGCCGGACTGGGCGAGGGCGACGACGGTCGCCGGCGGCATGCGCAGGTCGGTGGCCACGAGTGGGTGGTCGACGAGGGCGTCGACGACGGATCGGAGGCTGCGGACGGTGTCGGGGTCGATGCGGTTGGCCCCGTCGGATTGGAGTGGTGGGGGTCCGGTGATCTCGATGACGAGGGCGGTCAGGAGCGGGAACGGGGGCCTGCCGTCGGGGAGGTGGAGCACCATCGTGTGGACCCGGTCGAGAAGTTCGCCGTCGAGCGTGGTGAGCAGGATCGAGAGCGGGTGCACCGATCCGGGATTCGTCGGGAGGTCGTTCCCGGGTCCGATGTCGAGTTCGAGGGAGGCCACGCCTCCGGCGCCGAGGTGGTCGGCGAGTGGGAAGGTCACCGGAGAGCCCACCGGGTCGGGGAGTGCCTCGCCTTCGACGTGTACTCCGCCGAGGAGCCCGCTGGCGCCGATGGGCTCGTGGAGGCGGAAGGTCAGGAGCCCCTCGTCGACCGATCCGGTAACCCGGAGGTCGATGGCGAGTACGCCCAGGCTGTCGACCCAGGGCGACTGGCCGACCAGGGTGATGCTCCCGCCGGCCTCTGCAGCGCCGGCCGGCAGGGGCATCGTCGATCCGAGCAGTGTGAGGGCGCCGAGCAGGGCGGCGGCGACCGACGAGGCGAGTCGGCCCGTGGGCGGTGGGGGGGTCACGAGGATCGGGATTCCAGGCGGAGCACGGAGAGGCCGCCGGGCCGATCGGTGAATCCCGCCGATCGGTAGAGGTCCAGTGCAGGGTCGTTGTCCGGCTGGGTGTTGACGAGGACCGTCGTGGCTCCATGGTGCGCCAGCCAGTGGAGGGCGTCGTCGAGGAGCATCCGACCGATGCCCCTGCCCTGGTGGTCCGGGTCGACGGCGAGGCGTTGCAGGTAGCCCTGGTCGCCCGATCGCCCCGTGACGGCATAGCCGACGACCTTCCGTCGTGTTAGGCCGCCGACGGACACGACCCGCCGCCGACAGGAGGGCGTGGCGGTCCGGGCCTCGTCGAAGGCGATCCGGTCGAGTCGCCAGAACGGGGAGAAGGCGGCGGCGTCGATGTCGAGCACGCGCGACAGGTCGCGACGTCGCATGCGACGGGTGGTGCGGGTGCCGCGGCGGCGGGTGGTGGAGCCGTCGACCGGACGGGGATCTGCGAGGAGGAGGTACAGGTCCTCCTCGGTCCGGAAGCCGGCGTCGAGGAAGGGTCGCTGCTCGTCGGGGGTCAGCGCCGAGGTGAGGATCGTGTCGTAGCCGTGGGCCCGGACGTGGTCGACGACCTCGGCAACCGATGGCGGGTCGAGCAGCCCGCCGCCGAGGGGGACGACCTGGGCCTCTGGGCAGTCGCCGCGACGGGGGCCGAAGCGGAAGCGGACGCCGGTGGAGGCGGTGAACATCCGGGATCGGGCGGGCGACCGGGATGACCGGGAGACGGATGACAGCAGGGCCATGGCGATGGGCCCACACTACGGCGAGTGGGTGGTGGTGGCCCGTCGCAACCGGCGATGGGCACCGCCCGTCGGGGGTGTGGCACGGCACCCCGGGCGCCCGGACGCCGGGGGGTACGCTCGCCGCGGTGAGCGTCCTCGTGGTGACCGACGAACGCTTCCTCGACCACCGGCCGGGAGACTTCCACCCCGAGCGGCCGGCGCGGCTGGAGGCGGTGTGGTCGGGCCTCGACGCGGCCGGCCTCGGCGATGCGGTGGTTCGGCGGCCGGCGGTGGCTGCGTCCGAAGAGGACCTGCTGCGGTGCCATCCGGCCTCGCACCTCTCCTCCCTGATCGAGCTCGACGAGGCGGGTGGTGGTCGGGTCGACGCCGATACGGCGATGAGCGCCGGCTCGTGGACTGCGGCGCGCCTGGCTGCCGGGGCGGGCCTCGTGGCCGTGGGGGCCCTGCGCGACGGTGAGGCGGACACGGCCTTCTGCGCCGTCCGCCCGCCGGGCCACCACGCCACGCCGACGCGGGCGATGGGCTTCTGCCTGCTCAACAACGTCGCTGTTGCAGCGACGGTGCTGGCCGACGGTGGCGAGCGGGTGGCCATCGTCGACATTGACGCCCACCACGGGAACGGGACCCAGGACGCCTTCTACACGGATGACCGGGTGCTGTACGTCTCGTGCCACCAGTGGCCGCTGTACCCGGGCACTGGTGCGCCCGACGAGGTGGGTGAGGGGGCGGGTACCGGGTCGACCGTCAACCTGGCCCTTCCGGCCGGCGCAGCCGGCGACACCTACCGGTATGCGTTGGACGCCGTGGTGATCCCGGTGGTCGAGCGCTTCACTCCCGACTGGCTGCTGGTGTCGGCCGGGTTCGACGCACACCGTTCTGATCCACTCACCCAACTGGGCCTCACCGCCGGCGACTTCGCCGACCTGACCGCCCGACTGGTCGGCCTCGTGCCGACCCGGCGCAGCATCCTGTTCCTCGAGGGGGGCTACGACCTCGACGGACTGGCTGCCGCCTCCGGGGCGGCAGTGGCCGCTGCGATCGGCGTCGACTTCCGTCCGGAGGCGGCCAGCGGAGAGGGTCCGGGTAGGGCGGCGGTCGACGAGGCGGCGGTGCTGCACGGGCTGGTGGAGCGATGACTGCGGCATCGACGGGTGCGCTCTTCGGGGCGCAATGTGCGGTGGTCGGCCCCCTGGCCAGGCGGTTTGCCGCCGACGGCCAGCGGCTCTACCTCGTCGGCGGAGTCGTACGCGATGTGCTCCTGGGCCGGATCGGGGACCACCCCGACTTCGACCTGACCACCGACGCCCCGCCGGACCGCATCCGCCGGCTCATCGAGGGGGTGGCGGACGCCGTCTGGCTCCAGGGTGAGAAGTTCGGCACCATCGGAGCCCGCCTGGGGGGACACACCTTCGAGATCACGACGCACCGGGCCGAGGCGTACCTGTCGGATTCCCGGAAGCCGGTGGTGTCGTTCTCGACACGGCTCGAGGACGACCTCCTGCGACGGGACTTCACGGTGAACGCCATGGCGTTCGACGTTGTCGACGAGACCCTGCACGATCCCCTGGGTGGGCAGGCAGACCTCGACGCCCGCCTGTTGCGCACCCCGCTCGCACCGGAGGAGTCGTTCTCGGACGATCCGCTGCGCACGCTGCGCGCCGCCCGCTTCCTCGCCGGCTACGAACTGACGGCGGCGCCGGGGTTGCTCGAGGCCGCCGGGTCCGTGGCGGAGCGGCTACGGATCGTGTCTGCGGAACGCATCCGCGACGAACTGTGGCGGCTGTTCGCCTTGCCGGATCCCGGGGTCGGCTTTGCCTTCCTAGACGAGGCCCGCCTGTTGCCTCTGCTGCTCCCGGAGGTCTCGGACCGGTCGGCCGAACAGCGGGCCGAGGCATTTCGCCGGTCTGTGGCGGCCGAGCCGGTGCCCGAGGTACGCCTCGCTGCGCTGCTTCTCGAAATGCCGGCTCCGGAGTTGGACGGGCGTCTGCGGGCACTGCGCCTGTCGGGCGAACAGCGGACGAAGGTGTTCGGACTGGTGTCGGCCGTGGGGAGGGTTCGAGAACGGACGGACGACGGTTGGTCCGACGAGGCGGTCCGGCGACTGGCCGCATCGGCGGGCGACCAGCTGGCGGCGACGGTTGCCCTGGCGACGGCCGCCGGTGCGGCGACCGGGATATTGCAGACGCGTCTCGGGGCCCTGCGCGCCGACGGCGAACTCGACGACCTGGGCCCGGCACTGGGTGGCGCCGAGGTCATCGACCTGCTCGGTCTCGAGCCCGGCCCCGACGTGGGTGAAGCCCTGGCCTGGTTGGCAGACCTGCGGTTCCGGGAGGGCCGGCTGGATCCGGACGAGGAGGGGCGTCGCCTCGTGGCCTGGTGGGAGGGTCGCTGACGGGGGACTCCTTCGCCGGGGTGCACGTCGGGAGGCGCCGGAGTGTCTTGCGGACATGCCCTACAGTGGAGCATGGCCATCGGACCGGCGACCAGGGGACTGGTGCCGGATCCGCGTCCCGCCGACGTCGACTACCGACTGGTCCGACAGGGCAGGCTCACGGCCTTTCGCAACGGCGTCCTCGCCCGCGACCTGGTCTGCGACGCCCAACCGATGCTGCGGCGCAATGCCCACCACTGTGGCAAGCGCACCGGCGAGACCTGTCCGGTCTGCGAGGAGTATGAGTTGGCACACGTGGTCTACGTGTTCGGGCCCCGTCTCCCCGCCCACGGTCGCTGCCTCTCGGCGCCCGGCGAGCTGGCCCGCTACGACGCCCGACCGGGCACCTTCGCCGTCTACACCGTCGAGGTGTGTGCGGCCTGCGCTTGGAACCACCTGGTCCGGGTCAGCTCGATCGGCCGCGGCTGACCACGTGGGAACCGGCGCTCCGTCCTTCGACGGCGCCACGCGTCACACGGTTCGCAATCGATGCTCGCCGAGGACGCTGCTACGCTCCTGATCGACCGCCGGCAGCCACAGCGCGCTGGACGGGAAGGGAGGCAGGAAATGACCCAGCAGATGACGGTGCCCGCCGTTCGGGCACGCAAGGCGTCGGACGGCGCCGATCCACTCGTGATGCTCACCGCCTACGACGCCCCCGGCGCTCGCATGGTCGACCAGGCTGGCGTCGACCTGATCCTGGTCGGCGACTCGGTGGCCATGGTGGTGCTCGGCTACGACGACACGCTCCAGGTGACGGTCGCCGACATCGCCCATCACACTGCTGCGGTGGCCCGTACCCGGCCGGAGGCGCTGATCGTCGCCGACATGCCGTGGATGAGCTACCACGTGTCGGTCGAGGAGACCGTCCGCAACGCCGCCGTCCTGATCCGGGCGGGCGCCCAGGCGGTCAAGCTGGAGGGCGGCCGTCGCCGGCTTCCGATGATCGAGGCGCTGGTAGCTGCCGAGGTTCCGGTGATGGGCCACATCGGCCTGACGCCCCAGTCGATGCACGCCATGGGGGGCTTCAAGGTTCAGGGCCGTGATGCCCAGGCGGCGCTCGGACTGGTCGACGACGCCAAGGAGCTTGCACACGCCGGGTGCTTCGCGATCGTGCTGGAGGGCGTCCCGGACCGGGTGGCCGCCCGGGTCACCCGAACCGTCGACGTGCCGACCATCGGAATAGGCGCCGGCCCCGATTGCGACGGACAGGTGCTGGTCTTCCACGACGTCCTGGGCCTCGAGCACCGGGTGGTGCCGAAGTTCGTGCGTCGCTACGCGGACCTGCACACCGAAGGCGTGGTTGCGCTACGGCACTTTGCCGACGACGTGCGGTCTGGGGCCTTTCCGACGGTCGACGAGAGCTACCGCATGGCCGACGCTGAGGCGGAGGCCCTGGGACTGTACGGGGCGGCCTGATCCCGGCGGATCCCTTCCGGATCATCAGTTCGGGTGCCCATTCGGCCCGCGGCTGGGGGACTGTCACACCCCCGGACGACACTTGTGGTGATGAAGGACGCAACGAGTAGACACGCTGGCAACGGGCACGCGAGTGGTCGTGGTGCCGATAGCCTCGGCACGCTCCCACGGGAGCACGACAACCCGTTCACCCTGCCCCTGACGAGGGGCCCCGGGCCAGCATCCGTGCCCCCGGGACCAGAGGAGGTGAGTGCCTGCCATGCGGGCCTATGAACTGATGATCATCTTCGACGGCGACCTCGAAGAGGAGGCCGTTGCGGCCAGCCTGTCGAAGGCCACCGCCGCCATCGAGGCTGAGGGCGGCCGTGTGGTCAGCATGCTCGATACCGAGCCGTGGGGCCGTCGTCGCTTCGCCTACCGGATCAACAACAAGTGGGAAGGCGTCTACGTCGTCCTCGAGGTGGTCACCGAGGCCAACGACCTCGCCACCATCGACCGGAATCTCCGGCTCGCGGACCGCAGTGAGGTGGTCCGCCACAAGATCATCCGCCTTCCCGACTCGGAAGTGGGCCGACGCGGCCTGCTCGGCGAGGGCGAGCCGGCTACCGCCGGTTGACGAAAAGGAGTATTGAAATGGCATACGACAACACCGTGACCGTTGTAGGCAATGTGACCAGGGACCCCGAACTGCGGTTCACCCCAGGCGGCGCCCCCGTGGCCAACTTCGGCCTGGCCTGGAACCGTAAGGACCAGAACGACGAAGAGGTGGTCTCCTTCTTCGACATCACCTGCTGGCGCAACCTGGCCGAGAACGTCGCCGAGTCGATCACCAAGGGACAGCGGGTGATCGTGTACGGCCGCCTCGACCAGCGTTCTTGGGAGAACCAGGAGGGCGAGCGTCGTTCGAAGGTCGAGATCATCGCTGATGACGTGGCCCCGAGCCTGAAGTGGGCGACCGCCGAGGTCACCAAGATCTCTCGCGACGGTGGAGGGTTTGATTCGGGCGGTGGCTCGGGCGGTGGCTCGGGCGGTGGCCGGCCGGCCTCCGGCGCCGGCAACTTCCCGACCGATGAGGAACCCTTCTGATGGCCCGACGCCCACCCCGCCGCACCAAGCCCCGCAACAAGCGTCGTGGGCGCAAGAAGGTGAGCCCGATCGTCATCGGTAAGGTCGAGTACGTCGACTACAAGGACACCGAGCTGCTCAAGAAGTTCATCTCGGACCGGGCCAAGATCAAGGGCCGTAGCATCAACGGCAACAACGCCCGACAGCAACGTGATGTCGGCAGGGCGATCAAGGTCGCCCGTGAGATGGCGTTGATCCCCTTCACGAACCGGGTCACCACGCAGCGTCGCGAGCGTCGCAGCGACGAGCGGGACGAGCGATCCGATGGTCCGCCGTCACGTCCGGCCATGCCGCCTCCCGGCGGATTGACAGAGGACGACGGTGTCGTCGACGAAATCGGGGTCATCGCCGAAGGCGGCCTGTCCGAGGAGACGACCTTCGAGGAGACGACCCTGGAGGACGCCGGCGAGAGCGACGATGGTGCTGCCGTGGACGATGGTGCTGCCGTGGACGATGGTGCTGCCGTGGACGATGGTGCTGCCGTGGACGAGGCCCTGTCGTGAAGGTCCTCCTTCGTATCGATGTCGAAGGCCTGGGTCGGACGGGAGAGGTCGTCGACGTGGCCCGTGGCTACGCCCGCAACTACCTCGTTCCCAAGGGCATGGCCGTCAAGGCCACGGCCGGCATCGCGGCACAGTCCGAGGCGATGCAGCGCAAGCGTGTGAGGCAGGCCAGCGAAGAACGTGCGGACGCCGAGGCCATCGCCGGGCAACTCACGGGCGCGGTGCTGACCGCCACGGCGAAGGCGTCCGATGAGGGCCGCCTCTACGGCTCCGTTGGTTCTGCCGAGGTGGCAACGGCCCTGGTCGAACAGCTCGGCGTCACGGTCGTTCAGCAGCAGGTCGAGGGCGAGGTCGCCAAGGACGTCGGCACCCACGAGTTCACCGTGCATCTCCATCCCGAGGTGACCGTGCCGGTGACCATCGAGGTCACGGCCGAGGACTGAGCATGTCGATCGTCGGTCGTCCACAGACGTCGGCGGTTGTCCCACTTTTCGTCCCCAGCGTCGTCCCCGCCGCCCGGGAGGGATTACCGGGTATTTCCACGGGCTGTCCACTGGCGGCCCACAGGTCCCTTCCGGCAGGCTGTTCGCAGCGGCGGCAGGTGGCCGACAAAGCGACACGAGGCACGAGAAGTGGCATGAAACACGTCTTTGGGACAGGGCACGACAGCAGTGGTCTGACAATCCGATGGTGACCGGCAGCGACATCGTGGGCATGGAGCGGGGCGGGTCCTCCCGGTGAGCGACGACGCCCCACCGGTTGACGACGCCCCACCGGTTGACGACGCCCCACCGGTTGACGACGCCCCACCGGTTGACGACGCAC
>Ga0257112_10000251_pt1 | contig 23482 bp, 15 predicted proteins | sample LP_taG_5_FD_191565 | JGI IMG/M metagenome (GOLD analysis project Ga0257112, IMG submission 191565) | Marine microbial communities from Northeast Subartic Pacific Ocean, Canada - LP_J_2015_P26_1000m | ecosystem: Environmental > Aquatic > Marine > Oceanic | place: Canada: Northeast Subartic...
AAAGAATATCAAAGGTTAATAGAAGTATTCAAAGCTCATAATATAGGGTACTTTTTTTATAATGGTGGAAATGATTCTGCTGATACTGCACTCAAAGTATCGCAAATTAGCAATAAATTAAATTATCCATTGCAGTGCATCGCTATACCAAAGACCGTTGATAATGATCTGGCTATAACAGACTGTTGCCCGGGTTTTGGTTCGGTTGCTAAATATGTTGTAACTTCAACAATTGAAGCTGCTTTGGATGTCGAATCAATGTCAGAAAGCTCTACAAAAGTTTTTATTCTCGAGGTAATGGGACGGCATACTGGCTGGATAGCTGGCTCAAGTATCCTGGCTAAAGAGAGCCACCCAGGAGCACCACATATTATTTTGCTTCCAGAGATAAAATTTAATCAACAAAAATTTATAAAGAAAGTCAAAGAAACTGTAGCAAAGAATGGGTTTTGTGTAATCGTGGCCTCAGAGGGAATTAAGAATTCAAAAGGAAAATTTATAGCTGAGTCCAGCATGAAAGATGCTTTTGGCCACAACCAGCTTGGGGGAGTTGCTCCAATGCTTGGAGATTTAATTAATCAAAAACTGAAATTAAAAACCCATTGGGCTGTAGCAGACTACCTCCAACGAAGCGCAACTCATATATCTTCAGATGTTGACAGAAAACATGCGTACGAAGTTGGTAAAAAAGCTGTCCAATATGCGCTCAAAGGAATGAATGGAATAATGCCAATTATTAAAAGGACAAATAACCACCCCTATCGATGGAAAGTAGTTCCTGCTTCTCTAACAAAAATTGCAAACGTTGAAAAAAAACTTCCTAATAGTTTTGTTTCTAAAGATGGCTTTAGTTTAACTAGCAAAGCAAAGGTTTACTTTAAACCCCTTATAGGTAGAAAAATATCTATTCCAAATAAAATAATTTATCAGTCAGGTAAGATGCAAATGGTTCCAAAAAAATTAAAACCCTGGAACGAAAGCGTTTAAAATAATCCTATGGTCACTCGTTCAGATTTTAACCAATTTATGATGCCGGTATACAAACCTGCAGAATTTATCCCATCAAAAGCTAAAGGCTCATTTTTATGGGATAAAAATAATAAAATATATATTGATTTCGCTTCAGGGATTGCAGTTTCAAGCTTGGGACATTGTCACCCGTTACTTAATAAAGCTCTTGCTTATCAGTCAAAAAAAATCTGGCACCTCTCCAATGCCTTAACCAATGAACCAGCTTTAAGACTTGCAAAAATTTTTTGCAAGCACACCTTTGCTGAAAAAGTATTTTTTTCAAACTCTGGAGCAGAGGCCATAGAAGGCGCAGTAAAAACTGCTCGTAAATATGCTTATTTAAATTTTAGTAAAACTAAAAATGAAATAGTTGCTTTCTCAGGTGCATTTCATGGAAGGACAATGATGGCTATTGCTCTCAACGGATCAAACAGAATGACAGAAGGTTTTGGTCCTATGCCAGGCGGAATTAAACATCACCCATTCAATGAAGAAAGAAACCTAGAAAAAGTAATTAATAAAAAAACCGCAGCGGTTGTGATAGAACTTGTCCAAGGTGAAGCTGGAATTATTAGAGCTAAAAAAAACTTTGTGCAGAAAATTAAAAAGCTATGTAAACAACATAAAACTTTAATCATAGTGGATGAGGTCCAGTCTGGAGCAGGAAGAACAGGATCATTGTTTGCATATGAACAATTTGGTCTAAAGCCAGATATTATGTGCTGTGCAAAAGGAATTGGTGGCGGTATTCCTATTGGAGCTATTTTAACCTCATCTAAAATTGCTGAATCTATGCAAATTGGATCTCATGGTTCTACTTTTGGAGGAAACCCTCTTGCTTGCGCTGTATCTGAGCAAGTCATGAAACTAATTACTACAAAAAAAATACTTAATGGCGTAAAAAAGAAAGAAAAATTATTTGTAGATGGGCTGAAAGAAATAAACAAAAAATTTAATTGTTTTGAAAGCATAAGAAGTGCTGGTCTTTGGATAGGCTGCACATTAAAAGTCCAGGAAAACTTTAATCTAGATACCATGATGAAAACATGCTATTCAAAGGGGTTAATGATTTTAAAAGCTAACAATAATACTATTAGAATTGCTCCAAGCTTAATTATTGAAGATAAATTAATTATAAAAGGGTTGAAACTTCTACAAGAAGCTATTCAGGATCAGCTTCAGTAGCTTTTATAATTTCTTGAAGTTTAATTTGACCATTATATCCGCTCGGAAGAACTTTTCCTCTTTTGGCTCTTACAGAAAAATATCCCTCTAATTCTTTAAGGGTCCAAGATTTACCACCTGTCTTTCCTTGGTGATGGATATGTAATTGGCTATCTTCAGCTAAACAACAAATGTCCATCATGTATTCTTTTTCTTCATTAAAACTTTTTGTTGGGATGTTAATAATTTTATTTCCTTTGCCTTTTGGAAGAAATGGAAGTTCCCCTATATTAAAAATCAGCATTTTGTTAGATACTTTCTCTTTATTATCTCGAACTGAAAACACTGCTGCTAAATACTTATGATCTTCATTCATTAATATTGGTGGTAATACAGATGATCCTTCTGGGGCTTTCATAAAAGCTTTTCCCTTTTTTTGGTTTGAAATAGCATTGGATAAATTACTGATAAAACCATAACCAGCTGAATTTGCAATTAATATCCTTGATTCATCTCCACCAATTGCTACCCCCTCAAAAGTTACACCTGACTCAGAAGAAATTCTTCCTGTTAGGGGCTCTCCAAGACCCCTAGCAGATGGGAGCGAATGAGCTAGAAGAGAAAATGCCTTGCCTCTAGAATCAAAAAATACTGCTGTTTGATTATTCCTACCTTTAGCAGAATGTTGAAGACTATCATCGCCTCTAAAAGTTAATCCTGCTGGATCAATATCATGGCCTTTAGCTGATCGAATCCATCCACCTTTAGATAGGACTATTGTTACAGCTTCTGATGTAACTACTTCTTCCTCAGAGAATGCTTTAGCATCAGAGCTTGATTCAATGGGGGAATTACGCTGATCACCAAAATTTTCTTTAATTTCTTTAAGTTCTTTTTTAATGTAAGTCTTTAGTCTCGCCTTAGACTTGATAATCTTTTCAAGCTCTCCTCTTTCAAGCTCTAAGCTCTCTTTTTCCTCTTCAAGTTTAATTTGCTCTAATTTTGCAAGTTGCCTAAGTCGAATCTCTAAAATAGCATTAGTTTGAATTTCAGAAATTTTAAATTTTTTCATTAATTCTCTTTTAGGATCATCGCTATTTCTAATGATGTGGATTACCTTATCAAGGTCTACATAAACAATAAGCAATCCTTCTAGCACATGCATCCGATCATCAACTTGATCTAAGCGATGCTCTAATTTACGCATCACGGTTTGCTGTCTAAATTTCAACCACTCTGAAATTAAATTATTTAATGCAAATACTCTTGGCGAACCTTTCAATCCAATGAGATTAATATTGGATCTGTAATTCTTTTGAAGATCAGTTGTTGCATATAAGTGATTCATAACCTCATTTGCATCAATTCGATTGGACTTTAAAGAAATAACCAGTCGAACTGGCTCTTTGTGATCTCCCTCATCTCTTAAGTCAATAACCATTGGCAATTTTTTCTTTTGCATTTGTTCAGCAATTTGCTCAAGAATTTTTGATCCAGAAGCTTGATGGGGTAAGGCATTGACAACAACATCATTTCCCTCCTTAACCCAATGAGCTCTGATTTTAAAGCTTCCTCTGCCTATTTCATACATTTCAAGAAGTTCTTCTGAGGAAGCAATAATTGGAGCTTCATTGCTAAAATCTGGACCTTGAATAAATTTAAGTAAATCCTTTGTTGTTGCTTTTGGGTTTTCTAAAACATATATACAAGCATCTAAGACCTCTTCAATATTATGTGAAGGAATGTCTGTAGCCATTCCGACTGCAATTCCAGTAGTTCCATTAAGTAAAATACTAGGAATTTTTGCTGGTAAAATTGTTGGCTCCAATAAAGAGCCATCAAAGTTAGGTTGCCAATCAACAGTTCCAAGTTTTAATTCAGAGAGTAGTAGATCAGCGAAGCCTGTAAGCTTTGATTCTGTATATCGCATTGCAGCAAATGATTTTGGATCATCCTGAGTTCCCCAATTACCTTGCCCATCTACCAATGGATATCTGAATGAAAAATTCTGAGCCATTAGAACCATGGCTTCATATGCAGCGCTATCTCCATGAGGATGAAATTTACCAATGACATCTCCGACGGTTCTTGCTGATTTCTTATATTGAGAACCTGCATTTAAACCTAACTCGCTCATTGCATACAAAATCCTTCTTTGAACAGGCTTCATTCCATCACCAATATGGGGCAGTGCGCGATCTAAAATGACATACATTGAATAATTTAAATACGCTTCTTCTACGTATTCTTTAAGACTCATACTATTTATATTTTTATTCATAATTAAACACTGACAATTTTTCCACGTCTTTCAAGCCATTCTTTTCGAGCTCCTGCATTCTTTTTAGACAGGAGTAAATCCATCATACTATTTACATTTTCAGAAGGTCTCACAGTTAACTGAACTAATCTTCTTGTCTTGGGATCCATAACCGTTTCTCTTAGCTGAGATGGGTTCATTTCTCCAAGTCCCTTAAATCGCTGAATCTCAATCTTTGGCTTCCCTTTTTTTAACTTTAGTTTCTTTATGATTGAGTCTTTTTCAGCCTCATCAAGAGCATAAAAAACTTCTTTTGCACAATCAATCCTAAATAATGGTGGCATAGCAACATAAATATGTCCTGCAAGAATAAGCGGTTTAAAGTGTCTTAAAAAAAGAGCGCATAATAAGGTTGCGATGTGTAGCCCATCAGAGTCTGCGTCTGCTAATATACAAATCTTTCCATACCTAAGGGAATCAATATCTGGGCTTCCAGGATTTACACCTATAGCAGTTGCAATATCTTTAATTTCTGCTGATTTAATAATTTCTGAACTTTCAAGATCCCAAGTATTTAGAATCTTACCTTTCAGAGGCATAATTGCTTGAAATTTTCTTTCTCTGGATTGCTTTGCAGAACCTCCAGCAGAATCTCCCTCAACAAAGAATAATTCTGTTTCATTTAGATCAGTACTATTACAGTCCGAAAGCTTGCCAGGCAAAGCCAGACCTTGAAAAGATTTCTTTCGATCTACAACTTTTGTTTCTTTTATTCTTGCCTGAGCAGATATAATAGCAAGTTCTGCAAGTTTTTCTCCTTCTTCAGTATGTTGATTAAACCAAATACTCAAGATATCTTTTGTTGTTGTAGCAACAAAGGCTTGGTGATCTTTGGAATCTAGCCGCTCTTTTGTCTGGCCTGAGAATTGTGGGTTCGTTAACTTAGATGAAACTACAAAAGTGCTGTATTGAATTACATCATCTGCGGTAATCTTTAATCCTTTGGGTATTAAATTTCTAAATTCACAAAATTCTTTAACTGCATCTAGTAACCCCCCTTTGAACCCATTTAAATGAGATCCCCCTTGAGTGGTGGGTATTAGATTTACATAAGATTCACTCATTAAGTTCTTTACAGGTTGAGTTGACCAATTCAAAACAAAATCAAGCGCATTGTCATCAGCTATCTTACTGCAGGAAATAGATTCTTCTAATAACAAATCAACCCCCTCAGAGGATTCAACTAAATAAGAAATTAATCCATTCTCATAATTCCATGAGATTCTTTCTGCTTTTTTCTCATCAACATATTTAATAGTAAGCCCAGGACATAGAACGGCCTTAGCCTTCAAGAGATGTTTGAGACTCTCTTTGTTAATCTTGACCGTTTCAAAGTACTGTGGGTCTGGTTCGAAATGAATGGCTGTTCCAGTGTTTCTCGGTCCAACTTCACCAACTTGTTTAAGATCTGATTTCTTCTCTCCCCCTTCAAAAAACATCTCAAACTGCTTGCCATCTCTTTTAATTTCTACTGATAAATTTTTAGAAAGCGCATTCACAACAGAAACACCAACACCGTGCAAGCCCCCTGAAAAATTGTAGTCCTCGCCTGAAAATTTTGCTCCTGCATGAAGTTTACACAGAATGAGTTCTACACCAGTGAGTTTATGTTCAGGGTGTTTATCTACAGGCATGCCGCGACCATCATCAAAAATTGAAATGCTTCCTTGCTTTGATAAAATCAATTTAATTTTTGAACAAAATCCTACAAGAGCCTCATCAATAGAATTATCAATAACCTCTCGGATTAGATGGTTGGGTGAAGATATATCAGTGTACATTCCAGGTCTTTTCCGAACAGGATCAAGACCAGATAGAACCTCTATAGATTTTGAATCGTAATCCTTTGCCAATCAAACCTTCCTATAAAGATTGTGTCCAGACTCAATAAATTCTTTGGACTTTTCTTGCATCCCAACTTCAATAAACTGAATCTCATCTCCATGTTTCTTTTTTATATCTTGTGATATTTTCATTGAACAAAATTTCGGACCACACATTGAACAAAAATGTGCAGTTTTACTTGAATCTTTTGGAAGCGTTTCATCATGATAGCTTCTTGCTATTTCTGGGTCTAAGCCTAAATTAAATTGATCTTCCCAACGAAATTCAAATCTAGCCTTTGATAATAAATAATCCCTTACATAGGCTCCTTTATGACCTTTAGCTAAGTCTGCAGCATGAGCAGCAATCTTATATGCCATCATTCCCTCCTTAACATCTTCTTTATTTGGCAATCCTAGATGCTCTTTTGGAGTTACATAACAAAGCATTGCGGTGCCATATCTTCCAATTTCTGTTGCTCCTATTGCCGAAGTAATATGATCATAGCCAGGTGCTATATCTGTTGTTAGGGGTCCCAATGTATAAAATGGAGCATCATTACATAGCTCTTTTTCTTTAATTACGTTTTCTTTTATTTGATCCATAGGAACATGTCCCGGACCCTCAATCATGACCTGAACATCATGCTTCCATGCCTTTAAAGTTAATTCGCCCAAAGTTTCTAACTCTGAAAATTGCGCCTCATCATTTGCATCTGCAATAGACCCTGGTCTCAAACCATCACCTAAAGAAAACGAGATATCGTATGCTTTCATTATCTCGCAAATATCATCAAAATGAGTATAAAGAAAGTTTTCTTGATGATGGGACAAACACCAACTAGCCATAATAGAACCACCTCGAGAAACAATTCCAGTTAGTCTATTAGCTGTCAAGGGGACATATCTAAGCAATACCCCAGCATGAATGGTGAAATAATCAACCCCTTGCTCGGCTTGCTCAATTAATGTTTCTCTAAAAACATTCCAATTTAGTTCTTCAGCTTTGCCATTAACTTTTTCGAGAGCTTGATAAATAGGAACTGTTCCAATTGGTACTGGAGAATTTCTAATAATATCTTCACGAGTTTCATGAATATTCTTTCCAGTTGAAAGGTCCATCACGGTATCAGCACCCCATTTTGTAGACCAAACTAATTTTTCAACCTCTTCCTCAATAGAAGATTTCAATGCAGAATTTCCAATATTAGAATTAACTTTTACTAAAAAGTTTGTTCCTATAATCATTGGCTCTAACTCAGTATGTCTAATATTTGCTGGGATAATAGCTCGCCCACTTTTAACTTCTTCAAGCACATAATCTGGAGTTATCTCATTGGGTAAATCAGTAGGCTTATTTGAATTAATATTTAGGTGCTTGGCCTGATCTAGAAGAGCATTCTCTCTAACTGCAACATATTCCATTTCTTCAGTAACAATTCCTTTTTTTGCATAGTGCATTTGAGTTACATTACCCTTTCTGGATTTAACCCATTCATTCCTTAGTTTCCTAATACCTTTAAAAGAAGGTTGAAAGCTCGGATCAGATAATGGTCCAGATGTGTCATAAACAAGTAAGTCGGGATTCTGAACGACCCCATCCTCAGATATAGTGTTTGTTTGGGTTATCTTTTTAAATGGCACTTCCAGGCCTGAGTATGGACTTTTTATATAGACTTTAGAGATAACTGTTTTGTTTTTAGTTAACATTTAATTAAAGTGAACTTTAAGATAATATTCTACTCTAACTAAATTGAAAGAAATGCATAAATTTTAGAGAATTTACCTATAAACTAAAATAATTTAGTTGACATTAGATAGTGAAAAGAGTTCTAATGTTAGCACTGTAAACATTATATATTATGAAATCAAAATATTTAATTGCTCTTCTCTTATTTGTAAGTGGCTACGTAGCACCAGATAGTTTACTCGATATATATAATGATGCCCTAGAAAATGATCCCCAATACAAATCTGCAGAATTTTCTTATCTATCTGGAAAAGAAATCAAAGTCCAAGGGCGTGCTGCCCTGCTTCCAAATGTCACTCTTAGCGCTCAAACAAATTGGAATGAATACTATCAATTGGGAGAACTTCAAAATGAATACAATAATTTTAGTACTGCGGCTCGAATAACTCAGCCATTAATTAGGTTGGATAGTTGGTTTAAATATCGTCAATCAAAATTTTTAACAGATGCTGCTGAGGCAGATTTTGCATATTCTCAACAAACATTGATTGTTAGGACGGCTGAACTTTATTTTGGAGTTTTAAGAGCAATAGATAATCTAAATGCTGCTCGATCTGAAGAAAGAGCTATCAAAAAACAGCTTGACCAAGCTCACCAAAGATATGAAGTGGGTTTATCAGCTATAATGGAGGTTCAAGAAGCTCAACTTGCATATGATCTAAGTCTAACGGCAAAAATTAGAAGCGAAGGAGCAGTTTATACTGCAAACGAGTCCCTCAATGCATTGGTTGGAAGGGAAATAGTTTCTTTAGATGGCCTAGTAAATGATTTAAATGTTTCAAACCCAGTACCTGATTCTAAAGAAGAATGGACTAAACAGGCTATTGAAAATAACTTTAGATTAAAGGCTGCAACCTTAAGAAAATTTGCATCCAAAAATAACGCTCGAAGCGTCGCCTCTAATCATCTGCCAAAGATAGATATTGTTGGAACTAAAATTGAATCAGAGACAAACCAATATACCTTTGATGGAATAAATACTGGGGGCTTATTTAATATCACTATTCCAGATGAAACTCAGAGAGATACCTACAGTCTGCAACTTTCAATGCCAATCTTTCAAGGTGGAGCCGTTATTTCAAGAACAAAACAAGCATATGCAGAATCAAATAAATCTTCTGAAGATGCGCTATTTACAGAAAGAAGTGTTATTCAAGATGTCAGAAGCCAATATTCTAGTGTTGTCACCTTAGTAGCAAACCTCAAAGCTCAGAGGCAAGCTGTAATATCTGCAACCAGTGCTCTAGAAGCTACTAAAGTAGGTTATGAAGTTGGAACACGAAATATTGTTGATCTTTTACAGGCTGAAAAAAATCTTTACAGCGCAGAGAAGGACCTATCCAATGCTAAATATGATTACTTAATAACAACCCTCCGCTTGCATCTAGCTGCGGGCACTCTAAGCCCAGAGAATTTAATAGAAATTAATAACTTACTAAGTTAATGCCAGAACTGCCTGAGGTAGAGACCTCAGTTCAAGCAATTCAAGAATTCAACAACCAAAAACTTCAATCTATACAGGTTTATAACCCCAATCTTAGGTGGAAAGTAGATATAGCATCTCTTCATAAGATTAAAAATCAAATGGTTTACAAAATCAGCAGAAGAGCAAAATATATTTTATTTAATTTAGAAAAATCTCAACTACTTTTGCATCTAGGTATGAGCGGCACAATAAGAATTTCTCAAAAAAATTCAAATCTTTACAAAAAACATGATCATATTGAATTAGTCTTTAAGAAAGGAAAAATAATTTTTAATGATCCAAGAAGATTTGGTTCAATTCATCTAATCTCCAGTCCATATAATCATTTCCTGCTAAATAAACTCGGTCCAGAGCCTTTATCAGAAAACTTTAACGGTGAATATTTTTATCAAAAAATAAAGAACTCAGTTGCCCCAATTAAATCTGCACTTATGAATCAACATCATGTTGTAGGAATAGGAAATATTTATGCTAATGAGGTACTCTTTGATGCAAGAATTCGCCCAACTAGGAAATGCCGAACCTTAACAAAAAAAGAAACAATCTCTATAGATTTTTCAATAAAAAAAATATTAAACCGAGCAATTGAATTGGGTGGTACAACCTTAAAGGACTTTCATCAACCTGATGGCAACAAAGGTTATTTTAAAATTGAATTATCTGTTTATGATAGAGCCAACAAAAAATGTAAAGCATGTAAAAAACAATCTATCAAAAAAATAATTCTAGCTCAAAGAGCAACTTATTTTTGTAAAGATTGTCAGAACTAAGAAGACAGTTTTTGTGTTAAAGCCTCTTTAACATTTGGACTCACAAAACGAGATACATCTCCTCCAAATTCTGCAATTTCCTTGACAAGGCTAGAAGAAACATAAATCAAAGTATCCTTTGGAGTAAAAAAAATACTCTCTATGTCAGGTGCTAGACTTCTATTCATGGTCGCAAGCTGAAATTCATATTCAAAATCAGCAACAGCTCTTAAACCTCTAATAATGGCAATTGCATCATTTTCTCTTGCAAGATCTACTGTTAATTTATTTGAATATCCAATAACTTCTATTTTTGAATTATCTTTAAAAATGGCTTCAATTAATTCAATCCTTTCATCAACATTAAAAAGAGGGTCCTTTAATTTACTTCCTGCCACACCAAGAATTACCTTATCAAAAAGAGCGCAGGATCTCTCAACAATATCTATATGACCAAAAGTAATGGGGTCAAATGAACCAGGGTATATTGCGGTTTTCATTCGCGCATCATACTAAATATTTTCCAATCATCAAAATATCTAATCTTTGAAGTTAAAAAAGATCGTTATTCATAACTTTATTCCAAGCAGAAATAAAATCTTGAATAAACTTTTCTTGTGCATCATCACTAGCATATACTTCTGCTAATGCACGCAGTTGTGAATTAGAGCCAAACGCAAGATCCACTCTTGTTGCTGTACTTACTTTTTCTCCTGAAATACGATCTAATCCCTCATATGAATTTCCAGTTCCATTAGGCTTCCAAGCAACAGACATATTAAGCAACTTAGGAAAATAATCATTAGTTAATTTTTCTGGATTATCGGTAGAGATTCCATACCCACCATTACTAATGCCTAAAGATCTCATTCCGCCTAGGAGCACTGTCATTTCTGGCGCTGAAAGTCCAAGCAGTTGTGATTTATCAAGCATCATTTCTTCAGGAGAAACATTCGATGAAGATTTCATGAAATTTCTGAATCCATCAGTAGTCGGCTCTAGCACTTCAAATGACTCTACATCTGTCTGTTCTTGAGAGGCATCACCTCTTCCAGGAGTGAAGTCAACTTTTGCACCTGAAGCCTTTTCAATACCTACATTTCCTGCTAGAACAATAATATCGGCAATCGAAGCACCGGTCTCATCAGAAATTGATTCATATACAGAAAGTACACGAGCCAGTTGTTCTGGTTTATTTGCCTCCCAATCTTTTTGAGGCGCTAAGCGAATTCTAGCTCCATTTGCTCCGCCTCTCAGATCTGAGTTTCTAAATGTTGAAGCACTTGCCCATGCAGTTTCTACCATTTCTTGAATAGATAATCCTGCATCAGAAATCTTGGCTTTGACTAAATCTACATCATAATCAGTATTACCTGCTGGGACAGGATCTTGCCAAATTAAATCTTCTTCCGGAACTTCTGGCCCAAGATATCTAGATTTTGGTCCCATATCTCTATGAAGTAACTTAAACCATGCACGAGCAAAGGCATCAGCAAATTCCTCAGGGTTCTCATGAAAACGTTTTGAAATTTCTCTATACGCAGGATCTTCTCGCATCGCAATATCTGCTGTAGTCATCATGGTTGGGACGCGAACTGAAGAATCCTCAGCATCTGGTGCCATGTCCTCTTCTTTCTGATCTATCGCGTGCCAAACAATCTTGCCCGCAGGTGTTTCCACCTTCTCCCACTCATAACCAAATAGAATGTCGAAGTACCCGTTGTCCCATTGCGTAGGATTAGTAGTCCAGGCTCCCTCAAAGCCGCTGGTTATTGTGTCGCTACCCATGCCTGTTGCATGGCTACTCTGCCAACCAAAACCCATGTTTTCCAATGGTGCTCCCTCCGGCTCGGCCTGCACATGATCTTCAGCCCCGGCACCATGACCCTTACCAAAGGTGTGTCCACCAGCTACAAGAGCAACAGTTTCTTCATCATTCATGGCCATTCGACTAAATGTTTCTCTGATGTCTTTACCGCTTGCAACTGGGTCTGGATCACCATCCGGACCTTGTGGATTAACATAAATTAATCCCATTTGAACAGCTCCAAGTGGATTAGCTAGATCTCTTTCTCCAGAATAACGCTCGTTGGATAGCCATTCTGTTTCCGCACCCCAATCGATATCTTCTTCTGGAGCCCAAATATCAGGCCTGCCGCCTCCGAAGCCAAATGTTTTTCCGCCCATTGATTCAATGGCTACATTGCCAACTAAGATAAATAAATCTGCCCAGCTTATTTTCTTGCCATATTTTTGTTTGATAGGCCAAAGAAGCCTGCGAGCCTTATCTAAATTGCCGTTATCTGGCCAGCTATTCAAAGGAGCAAAACGTTGATTGCCTGTATTTCCTCCACCGCGACCATCTCCAGTTCTATAAGTTCCGGCAGCATGCCAGGTCATTCGAATAAATAAGGGGCCATAATGACCATAGTCTGCTGGCCACCAATCCTGAGAATGAGTCATCAGATCATTCAGATCTTTTTTTAAAGCTTTGTAATCTAATTTCTTAAATTCTTCACTATAATCAAAGCTTTCATCAAAAGGATCGCCTTTACGATCATGCTGATGAAGAATACTTAAATTTAATTGATTAGGCCACCAATCTTTATTTGATGTACCGCTAGAACTGTTGCTGGTTAAACTGCCGTGCATCACAGGACATTTACCATCTGATGTTTTGCTGCTCATCTTATCTACTCCCCAAAAAAATAAAATAAATTATTTAGAAATTATAAAATAAAATACTTGAAAAAAAAAATTAATGACTTCTTTATAAAGAATCTACTATTTCAGTCTTTTGCCACTGTAAATTAAAATTCCTATTTACGAATTTAACTTGATTGCCTCGGCGCTCAAGCGTATCTTCATAAATTATTCCCAAATCTAATTTTTTAGTCTTACCATTATCTTCAAAAATATGACTTGCTATGCAATATGTTTTCCCATGAAAAGTATTTCCTTCCCATGTACCTTCAATATTCCCTATAAAATGCATTGTTTTATCATATGTGGCTACAAGATAATCCATTGCTCCCATAAAACCCTCAATCCCTTTAAGGTCGTAACCCCCTGTCATAGTAAAATCAGGCCACATAATAGAATCTAACTCATCAAACCTTCTTGAATCTATTATTTCTGCATATTGATATATAACTTTTTTAGCTTCATTGTTAATTTCCATATTATTTGCTCCTAGAAAAAGTACGGGACTTAATAAAATTAACAAAATAGTTTTTTTCATAAATCTTCTCCTTTTTATAAATTTGTTAATTCACTAATGGTCTTTAATACTGGAACTATGTCATCTTTAGAGCGAACAAAATTAATTGGAAAAATCTCTATCTCGGTTAACCCTGATGCAATAGATTTTTCTGCTTGTTTTAAAGTAAGCTCAAGATTTGGGGCCCCAGAATCATCAAGTTGTGTGGGCAATTGACCCCTGATCCTTGGCGTGTCATCTTTATTGTTTTCTTTGAAAGCTTTGCTCAATAACTCACTTCCACTAGAAATAAATTCTTCATCAGTTTTTATTGGAATCCAACCATGACCAATCTGAGCTATTTTTTGAGCATTGCTAGCAGTCATTTTTAAACCAAACAATAACGGTAAGTCTGCTCCCTGAACGGGTTGAGGTTGGCACCAGATATCATCAAATTGATAGATCTTTCCATTATATGAGGCTGGGCTTTCCCTCCACAATAATTGACAAATTTCTAATGTCTCCCAGAATATTTCTGCTCTTTTTTCAAATGGAACTCCCGCTGTAAGATACTCCTCTTCCTGCCACCCCATACCAACTCCTAACTCCAATCTACCTCTCGATATAGAGTCGATCGTTGCTGAAGTTTTTGCTAGCAAGGCTGGGTTTCGTAATGGCGTAATTAATACCGCTGTGGCTAAATGTAAATGTTGAGTATGAGATGCAATCATTGTCAAAACCGTTAAAGGCTCATACCATGGGGCCTCTGAAGGCAATGGGAAAGATCCAAAAGGATACTTATGAAGGTTTTTTCCCATTACTACATGATCAGTAAGACTAATTCCGTGAAAGCCCATTTCTTCAATAGACTGGGATATTTCTATATACGAATTTATATCTCCATCATAAAAATTATGAAGCCCAAATAAACCAACTATTAGTTTCATATTAATTCTCTTTTTATTAACTTAAATTATTGTACGAAGATTTTGACATTAATGCACTTACACAAAATATTGCAGCAAATAACAATGCCAAGAAAGACAAAATTATAAAAAATAATTAACTCGACAGACATTTAAAAGGTATGTTTTTTTTATTTTAAAGGATTTAAAATGAACGCATGTCCAATTTAGATAATATCATCGAAAATTTAACCCTAAAGGAGAAAATTACCTTAGTAAGCGGTTTTAATTTTTGGTACACAAATAAAATTGATAGAGTAAATATTCCAAGCATTAAAATGTCAGATGGTCCAAATGGAGTCAGGGGTGATTCTAATTCTGGAAAATCTTCAGCATGCTTTCCATGTGCTATTTCCATCGGATCACTGTGGGATCTTGATTTAATTAAACAACTTGGGATTGCTTTGGGTGAAGAGGCTAAGGCTAAAGATGTAGATGTATTATTAGGTCCAACAATTAATATTCATAGACACCCTCTTGGGGGCAGACATTTTGAAAGTTTTTCAGAGGATCCTTTTTTAAGCGGAAGAGTTACAGTTGAGTATGTCCAGGGAGTTCAATCAACGGGCGTTGCGGCTTGCTTAAAACATTTTGTTGGAAATGATACAGAATATGAAAGACATTCTATAAGCTCAAACATAGACGAAAAAACTCTAAGAGAAATATATCTATTACCTTTTGAGATGGGTGTTAAAGAGGGTAACGCAAAAGTGGTTATGAGCGCATATAACAAACTAAATAATATTTATTGCAGCTCAAATCAAGACTTATTAATAAACATTCTAAAAGATGAATGGGGGTTTGATGGGTATGTAGTTAGCGATTGGGGTGCCGCATTAGAAACCGAAGAAAATGCCAATGGAGGTTTAGATCTAGAAATGCCAGGCCCCGGGAATGTATGGGGCGATAAATTATATGATGCTGTTCAAAATGGGAAAGTTAATGAGATCTTAATCAACGATAAGGTAAAAAGAATACTTAGTATTGCAAAATTTACAAAGCGCTTTCAACATCCGAACTTTAAACCCGAGGAAGCAAATGACCTAGAATCACATAGACACCTTCTAAGAAAGTCTGCTGCAGATGGAATGGTACTTCTTAAAAATGATGGGATCCTCCCCATGAATAATAAAATTAATAATCTAGCAATTATTGGTCCCAACGCAAAAAATGCTCAAATTATTGGAGGAGGAAGTGCTAGCCTAAAACCTCACTATCAAATTCATCCATTAGAAGCTTTTCAAAATAAACTAGGTCCCTTGACTAATATCTCATACGCAAAGGGATGCCATACTCACAAGTATCTTCCCAGGATTAATGAAAACCTAATGAATCATAATCCAAAAGATCAAATGGGTTTTTTAGTTGAGTATTTTGAGGGGTCTGATTTTGATAAAAATCCGATCCTACAAGAGAACTTAATTGGCAATAAGTTTTGGGTGTTTGAGGGTTTTGCTAAAGAGATTATTTCAAGATTAGAAAGGCCAGATATTTTGGTAAGATTTTCATGCGCGTATACACCTAATATTTCAGGAGACCATGAGTTTGAAATTTTTGGTATTGGAGGATGTAAATTGTTTATTGATGGCAAAGAGCTCATTGATAATTGGACAAATATTGAGCCTGGTGAAGCATTCTTTACTTTCGCCTCGGCTTCAAAAAAGGGTATTACTGAATTTAAAAAGGGGGAAACTTACCAAATTGAAATTCAATATAAGTTTGAAGGAAGTTTTCCTGCAGTATATATAGGATGCCAACCACCCGATAAGGTTGATCTATTTGAAGAAGCAAAAAAAATTGCAAGCGATGCTGATCAAGTAATACTAATTGTGGGAACAAATTCTGACTGGGAAACAGAGGGTAGCGATAGGCTTGATTTCAATTTACCTGCAAACCAAAATCAAGTAATTGAGGGAATCTTAAAAAGCAACTCCAATACAATTGTTGTAATAAACACAGGTTCTCCAATTAATATGCCATGGGCATCTAAAGCCAAAGCAATACTCCAAACTTGGTTTGCTGGTCAAGAGTTTGGTAATGCTTTGGTCGATGTTATAACCGGAAAAATAAATCCATCTGGAAAACTGCCCACCTCATTTCCTATAAATATTGAAGATACTCCAGCATTTAAATCATACCCTGGTAAAAATTTACAAATGGATTATGAAGAAAAACTTTTGATAGGTTATAGATGGTATGACCGCAGGAATATTGATCTTCTTTTCCCATTTGGGCATGGTCTTTCGTATAGTAAATTTAAATACAGTGATCTAAGGGTTAAAATCCAAGATACTAAAAAAGTCTCTTGTAAATTTTTTATAGAGAATATTGGTGAAATAGCTGGAGCCGAAGTCGCTCAGTGTTATATCAGCCGCTTAGAAGCAGATGATCATGAACCACTCAAAACTCTCCAAGGTTTTCAAAAAAAATTCCTTCATAGCAACGAAAAAATGGAATTTGAAATTAAATTAACTCCTAGAAATTTTTCACAATGGAATATTGAAAAAAAAGAATGGGGAATCAAACATGGGTCTTATCAAATTCTTATTGGATCCTCCTCTGCTGAAATATTTTTAGAAGAAAAAATTACTCTTTAGTTAACTCTAATTAAAAAAATTTTCCTGTAATTTAAGCTCTGTGAATGTGAACAATTTGATTGTCTATAAGATTAGTGGGCCAATGGAGGCAAAGGATAACTCACCCCCTTCATTACTGTTCCAACAACTGCAATGCCCTTAATGTCAGTGATTGGAACTGTTAAAGGATTTTTTTCAAGAATAGTAAAATTTGCATATTTACCTATTTCAATAGACCCATACATTTTCTCTAGTCGAAGAATATAAGCTGAATTTATTGTAACGGCCCTTAATGCTTCTAGGGCTGATATTCTTTGTTCGGGCCCCGCTACTTTATTAGCAAAATTTGTTCTATTGACCGCTGAATGCATTAACTGCAGGGGAGAAGCAGGCGCCATTGGCATATCAGAATGAAGAGAGACAATGATGTTCTCTCTAACCACATCTCCAAGTCTGACCATTTCCTGTGATCTCTCATAACCCACTCCTTGCCGACTATATAAATCTGATAATGTTGTTACATAATAAGGGTTTGCGCTAACAACAACACCTAAATCTTTCATCCTTTGGAGTTGGTCTTTTGCAGAATAACCAAAATGAACAACTGTCGTGCGATGATCTTTTCTAGGGTTGTTAATTAAGTTTTCTTCTAGGTTGTTTAATAATCTGTCCAAAGCGGCATCTCCATTTTGATGAATGTGAATTTGATAATTTGCATCCCAAAAAAGTTTAAATAGTTCCCTATAATTTTTGTTGTCCATCAACCAGACTCCCTGATGATTATCCAAATACCCCTCTCTCATCATCATATTTTGGGAATACATAGCCCCATCCGTAAAAAGCTTTATGTGATTGGGTAAAAAATTAACTTTTCCTTCCCCCCAAGAAGTTTGCTCTTTGGCAGCATTAAGAATTTTATTTAATTCAAATTGCTCGGAAAGATTTAACCCACTCGGGAAAAAATATGACTCAAAGGGTGTATCTAAACTACCAAGGATGTAGTTTTTTGCCATTTGAATTTCCCGACTGTACATTGAACCAGGATTACCAATGATGGTGATGCCATTGCCATGAATGTATTCTTTTGTTTTTTGAAGACCTAGCATTAATTTCTTGGGAGCTGCCAGGACAGTCATTAAATTAGGCAAAACAACAATAGCTCCCCTTTCTGAAAAATGGCCCTCTTCGAAATTTGCTAAATGCTTCTCTTCCTCAAGACCTGGAAATGCATTGCGGCTAATTCCTAATAATTTCATCGCCGGTGTATTCAAAATAAATTCATGAAAAGATCGATGCACAACAATGATTGGTCTGATCGTAGAAATATTATCTAAGTCATTTTTAGTTAAGCGACCATGAAAATAGTGATGAAAACCCCAAGAGACTAATGGTTGATCGCTTGGGTAGCTTGCCTCAACTTCGCTTAGCCTATTCAAATAATCTTCTCTATTTTTAACACCCTTAGAGACTTTTCCCTGCAGGACCCAATCATCAATAGCAATAATCTCAGAATTCATTGTCACGGCAGCCAAGAAGGGGTGGATATGGTGCTCAATAAAACCAGGAATAATTACATGGTCTTGATAATCAAGCACAACATCTGCATCAGGATAAGATGTTGATAATTTTTCTGCAGAACCAACATCAATAATTTTTGAATTCTGTACTGCTACTGCCTCTACCTCATCATTTTTTGTGTTAAGCGTAACAATCTCACTGGCAATATAAATCTTAATTGCATGCTCTTCCTCGGAGACAATTAAAAGTGAAGTGAAAATAAAGATATATATAAAAAAAGTTTTCATAATTAGTCTCTTAAGAGCTCATTGATGGCAATAGGTTGCTATTCCCAAACTCTCATTAGCCCCTCTTGAGAAGTAGAAGCTATAAGTTTACCTGACTTGGTATATATTGATCCTCTTGAGAATCCGCGAGCATTCTGAGATATAGGGCTGTTAATATGATACAAAAGCCAGTTATTAAAATTAATCTTTCCATGGAACCACATGACGTGATCTAAACTAGCGCTCTGAAAATTTTTAGACATAAAGTTTACCTCATGAGGGTTTACTGCAGCTCCAAGCAATCCCATATCAGAAACATACAAGAGTAATGCTTGATGAATTCTCTCATCTTGAGGAAGTTTCCCTGTTGGCTTCATCCAAGTATTTCTATAGGGTGGCAATTTTTTGGGCTTAAGTAAATCGTATGATTCAACCTGCCTCATCTCTATCTCTCTTTCTCTAAGCCACATTGGTAGATACTCTTTTGCTATTTTAGATTTCATCTTATTGCGAATTTCCCATTCACTTTGAAGTCCTTCAGGACCTAAAACATCAGGCATTTTAATTTGATGGCTCAAGCCTTTCTCTCTCTTTTGAAAAGAAATGGAGCAACTAAATATTGCTTCTCCATCTTGAATAGCATTTACTCTTCTTGTCGTAAAGCTCTTCCCATCTCTAATTCTGTCTACATCAAAAATAATGTTTTGGTTAAAATCACCGGGTCTAAGAAAATATGAATGAAAAGAATGTGCAGTTCTTTTCTTTTCAACTGTTTGGTAAGCTGCAACTAGGCATTGAGCCATAATTTGACCTCCAAAGATTCTTTGAAAACCTACACTTTTTCCATTCCAAGTATAAATATCACGATCAATCCTATTTAATTCAAGCAATTTAAGGGTTCTAGTAAGGGCTTTTGTCATAGCAATAAATGGCAATTAATATAAAATTTATCTTACATGGATTCAATAAAAACTAGAACTTTATCTCATCAAAAGTTAGCATAGACCCTCTCAAAACTAAAAACATAACAAATGATAGATTCTGAAAAAATAAATCTGCCAAACAAGCCTGATCAAAAAATTAATGTTCAAAAGACATTTGGCATAGAGACAAAGCTTAATGTGCTTGGGTTTAAAGAAAAAACTCAATGGGTCCCTACCATTGATTTAAATTATGTATTTGATAAAAATACAACATTGGCTATATTGGCTGGATTTGAACACAATAGAAGAGTAATGATTCAAGGTTATCATGGAACAGGAAAATCAACTCATATCGAACAGGTTGCTGCCAGACTAAACTGGCCTTGTGTGCGAATTAATCTTGATAGTCATATTAGCAGAATTGACTTGCTCGGAAAGGATGCAATTGTCTTAAAAGATGAAAAACAAGTTACTGAGTTTAAAGAAGGTATTTTACCATGGTCAATTCAAAACCCCGTAGCAATTGTTTTCGATGAATATGACGCTGGAAGACCAGATGTTATGTTCGTAATCCAAAGAATACTTGAGGTAGATGGAAAACTTACTTTACTTGATCAAAATCGTGTAATCTCACCCCACCCATGCTTTAGGCTCTTTGCAACCACTAATACTGTGGGGTTGGGAGATGTGACTGGTTTATATCATGGAACACAACAAATTCACCAAGGCCAAATGGATCGCTGGCATATATTATCAACTCTAAATTATCTTAAAAGAGATCATGAACTAAGTATTGTAATGGGAAAAGTTCCAGAATTTAAAACTACAAAAGATAAAGCTCTTGTTATAAATATGATTCAGTTAGCAGATTTAACAAGACAGGGATTTATTAATGATGACATCTCGAATTTAATGTCTCCAAGAACGGTAATTACTTGGGCTCAGAATTTTATAATCTTTAAAGATATCAAACATTCTTTTCAAATAACCTTTTTAAACAAATGTGATGAATCAGAAAAGCCTATTGTAGCTGAGTACTTTCAAAGATGTTTTGGAGAGGATTTGACTGAAAGCCATAATCCAGAAAACAATTAATGAGCTGGATTAAAGATCGCGAAGAATTTAAGCAAGCTGCTCTTTCTGCTGTTAAAGCTATATCTAAAGAAAAAGATCTCTCAACTAATTCAAAACCCTCTAATCGTCCACCTCTTACTTCAGAAATTTCTTTAAACCACCCCCCTCGATCCTCTGCCCAAATAAATGCATGGCGTGGTGAAGCAGACTTTCAAGCATTTTGGCATGTATTTCATAAAGATAATAATCATTTAGAAATGTCCAAACTTACTAGGGATTTCTTGGGAGAGCTTGAACTATCAAGAGTTGAAATCTTGGGAGGAAAAAATTTTCCTGGAGCTCAATTAAATATTCATCAATACTTAGATGCTGAAGCAAAAAAAACCATTAATAATAAAGTACCTGCTATTAACCCTTTAGCAATCAATCTTTGGCTAAAAAGCATTAGCGGTCAAAAGCTTTTACAAAATAGCTCCAAATTAGTCAAAGCATTTCTGGCTACTGCCCCAAACAACATTAAAAGCTCTGGTAAAGACTTAATAAGAGCTCAAAAATCGCAACAAGATTTTCAAAATCATGCATTGAGGCTTCTAAAGAATTTAAAGCTCATGCAAGAGCTTGATTCACATGGTGAGGGTTCTTCAATAGAAGACCCAAACACAGAAAGTCAATCTGACATTGAAGATGATATAAATGAAAAAATTGAAGACACTCAAGAAATCCAATCAGCTGAGTTTCAAACTGAAGATCAGCTTGATGATAATTCAGAGATTGTAGAAGAAACTCAAGTTTCAATAGACTCAAGTTCAATAGACGAAGAAATTGATTTAACAAGGAATTTTGATAAAGAAATGGATCAAACTAACTATGAAGACTATAAGATCTTTACATCTCACTTTGATGAAATTATTAATGCTGTTGATATAGCAACTCCTGAGGAAACTCAAAGATTACGACAACATTTAGACCAACTTATATCACCTCATTTAACAACTATCGGAAAACTAGCAAATAGGTTACAAAGGCTTTTGCAGGCACAACAAAATAGAAGCTGGAATTATAATCTTGAAGAAGGTCTATTAGATACATCACATCTTCATAGAGTGATAACCAAACCAGGAAATTCGCTAAGCTTTAAACAAGAAAGTGAAAGCAAGTTTAAAGATACTGTAGTATCTCTATTAATAGATAGTTCTGGCTCGATGAGGGGCAGGTCGATGAGCTTAGCAGCAATCTGCGGAGATATTATTGGAAGCACTCTAGAGCGATGTTATGTCAAGACAGAGATTCTTGGATTCACTACCAAGCATTGGAAAGGCGGGGAATCTAAAAAATCATGGGTTAATCAAGGCAGTCCACCCTCCCCAGGAAGATTAAATGATCTGCGTCATATAATTTTTAAATCTGCAGATGACAATTTTAGAAGAGCAAGAAAAAGTTTTGGTATTATGTTGAGAGAGGGGCTTTTAAAAGAAAATGTAGATGGTGAAGCCTTGGCATGGGCGCATCAAAGACTGTCTAAACGGAATGAAGACAGAAAAATTTTAATTGTAATATCCGATGGTGCTCCTGTAGATGACAGCACACTTTCAACTAATCATAGCAATTTTCTTGACAACCACCTTCGTCAGATCATTCATACAATTGAAACTGAAAGCAATGTAGAGCTTCTTGCAATTGGTATTGGTCATGATGTAACTAAATATTACGAAAGATCTATTACCATCAATAGAGCCGAAGAATTAGCTGAAGCCTTACTAGAAAAACTCACCGAACTTTTCAATAATTAAATAAAGGTTTATACTAGGCATGTTTACAGTGTAAACATCACTTACTTTTTAGGAATACGTAAATGAAAATTACTAAGACCGATGGCCCTCCAAAGGACATTTTACAATTTGAAAATTTTGACAACGAGCTAGACCTAAAACCAAAGCATATTGAAGATATTTGTGAAATATTTCAAACACCCCTTACAGGAGCATATAACTGGGATTACACAGTAGCGGACACCAGAATAAAAAAGCTTTATGAACTAGGCAAAGAACTAAATTGGAATGGGTCGATAGATCTAAATTGGGACTATACTCATCCAGCCGATGAATTTATTACCGAGGCTGATGAAGATCTTCCCCATCAAACTCTTGAAGCTTATGAGGCGCTATCAGAAAAAGAAAAGATAGAGTTTGATAGGCATGATAATGCTGAACTTTTAAGTCAATTTCTCCATGGCGAACAAGGGGCTTTGTTGGTGGCATCCCAGCTTACTTCATGCGCACCCACATACAATGCAAAGTTATATGCAGCCTCCCAAACTTTTGATGAAGCTAGGCATGTTGAAGTTTTCAATCGCTACTTACAAGAAAAAATTGGTATGCATTACCCAATAAATCCAAATCTAAAAGCACTATTAGATAAAATTCTTACTGACGAACGTTGGGATCTAAAATTTATAGGCATGCAAATTATTATAGAAGGTCTTGCTTTGGCGGCTTTTCAAATGCTTAAAATACTTTCTAAGGACCCTCTTCTTACCCAGCTTCTCCATTATGTCATCAGAGATGAGGCAAGACATGTAACATTTGGTATTAACTATCTTCAAGACTTCATTAAAACTTTGAGCCCAGAAGAAATTGAAGACAGGGCTGAATTTGCCTA
>Ga0257112_10000263_pt1 | contig 22879 bp, 18 predicted proteins | sample LP_taG_5_FD_191565 | JGI IMG/M metagenome (GOLD analysis project Ga0257112, IMG submission 191565) | Marine microbial communities from Northeast Subartic Pacific Ocean, Canada - LP_J_2015_P26_1000m | ecosystem: Environmental > Aquatic > Marine > Oceanic | place: Canada: Northeast Subartic...
TCAGCCCTCGGGCCAATATTTTTAATGGGGTACATCCAGTTAATTTGATATTCATTGTCAGCTATTTCATCAATAACAAGGTGTGCTGGGTTAAACTCATGGGCGCTCAGACAAGGAGAAAATATAATTATGAACAGTAAACTGCACAGCCTAAGATTAGACATCAAAACTTTAAATTCGGATTAATAATGATCCGGTACTCAGATTTAACATTATTAATATATTGATTTACGGCATTCTCTTTGTTCAGGGTAAGATAATCACTAAGTACTTGATCTCTTATTTCATTAAAAGACGGATAAAAACCATCCCGATAATCCTTTAATAACACTAAGTGATGTCCAAAGGATGATTCAAAAGGTCCTGACCACTTATTTAGCTCCATATCATCAAAGGCGATGATGAAGCTATTACCAAAGTTTCTGGCAATTTCCTCAAGGGTTTTTTCTGTGAAATTCTTACCCAGAAGATAAGGATCTGAATCTATAGATTTTTTATCAGCCAATAAGTCATTCAATGCTTTAATTGATCGTGCTAGAGAGTCCGTTTCTTTTGTAAAAAAAAGGTGGGTAAAGCTATAGACAGGTTTTATAAAATACTTTTCTTTATGCTCATCGTAAAATTGTCTTAAGACGTCTTGATTGGGATTATCAGGAAGAGTTTCTTGTTTTAAGAATGTTATTTTTTGAGCGAGCCTTCTCTTTATTATCCTATCTTCTTTATCCAGCCCCAATAATAGAGCTTCCCTATAGAGAATTTCTTCTTCAACTAAATTATTAATGATTTTAACAATTTCTTCATCAGTTGGGTCTCTCCCTACTTGAGATTTCCAAGCTGAAATCAGACTGATTAATTCTTGGTCAGAGATGTAGATGTCTTTATTGTCTTCTTCAGGGTTTAAAGCTATATCAATAAGATAGATAAGAAATCCGACAAGCAGAAAAATTAATATTCTTTTACGCAATTTAGTGGGAGCTACAAGTAAATACTAATCCTTTGCAGATACAGACCCTGCTAATGGGATTATATCTAGATTGTCTTTTGGTGGGACATACCAAATAGGAGACGTCCATGCCCTTTCCTGTATGGTTTGGTGTAAACCAGCTCTAGGTTTTAAACCTGCCTTAATAGCGTCCCATGTTGACCATCGACAGGTTGGATTTTCTAAAACTCTAACATAGTAAAAAGATTTTGCCTTTGGTTCAAAATCTGGATCAGACCATGTGGCTTTAAGTTCTGCTGAACCAACACCTTGCGTGATAGAACAATCATTAATATTTACCCTTGCCCCATTATCAGGGCATCTATTGGTTACCGGATCGACACTCAATCCATCTGAGCACACAACATCATAGACTATTTCATGTGGCACTGAATTTCCGGGATCTATCCAACCTTTGATGATTTGAATTCTTTGTAGAGGAGAACCATTTTTATCACGCTGTGCCCAAACGATAAAATCAGGAGAATTTGTTCCTTCAGCCATCAAGTCAGCACCCATAGGTACGCCTTTTGCATATGCTTCCTTAATCAAAGATTCAGAATTTAGATCTATAGATTGCATGTCATAGCCTGCAAAAAACCGGACAGCCGCCCTCGTTCCAGTTGTCGCGAACGTTTCTTTTCTCTTAAACGCTGCAAATATTGAATCCCTGGTATTTTCTTCAGCCCATGCGACAGCCAATCCTGCAGCACCCCATTGATCAAAAAATCCAGGAGCAGTGTATGTGCCCTGCTCTTCTTCGCTAATACTCAAGGGTTGTCTATATTCCTCAGCGTACTCTATCAACATACTGACTCTATCTGCTGACAACGGCACAGACCCTCTAGCCATAGCAGTACCATCGAGTAAGCCAACCTTAGACCAATAATTATTCTCGTCGTATGCCCCTGCCCCAGTATGAGAATCGCTTGAACCTATGAGGCCAAATTTATAAGGATTCCCTTGGCGTGTCCACTCTAGACGTAATCCTCTCAAATAAGCATCCCTCACATATCCACCCGCAGGCATGCTGTATGTTGGAGGTCTGCTGCCAATTCTTTTATTCATAATTTCAAAATCTGCCCAGTCGTCGTCAGGCGAAAGCAGCGGGTGTGTTTCCGATGTTCCTTTAACTTGGGTGATTTCAACAAGCGGTTCATTTCTCATTCTTTTTTCAGAATAGGCATTGTCAATTGGATAACCTCTAAATGTCTCCATCTCAAACATCTGGCCATTCGAGCCATTGCTGTTGTGTGGTATGGCTAAAGAATCAACACCCTTGTCTCTTAATTTATCCATCCAAGTCCATAAGTTTTCAGGGTTTATAGAATCAATTCTTGACCAAGGTCTAATTGGGGCTTCAGAAGAATTAAAGATAACATTCCTGTGAAGGTTGCCACCCTCAACATTGGTTGAAGAAGTAAATTCATAACCAATAAATGAAGTAAATTTCCCTGGATCATTATGCTCTTCAGCAGCTCTGGCGATATCAGCCCAAGCAGATTTATGCACATCATAATCAAATACTTTTAAGGCAAGTGCTGAGTTCTTAGTTAACCAAGCCTTGATGACCCTGGGGTGCCAATAGGGATATTGTTCAACTATATTTCCACCTATGATACTGCTAAATAGATTGGCTCTTTGACCAAAGGACGCATCATTCAAGTTCTCTGGTCTATTAAGATTGTGAAAAGGTTTGGCCAAGGGGTTTTGTGACGCTTTGGTAGTGGTATCAGCCATTGCATTCACCATCCCTAAAAAAATACCGTGATCAGTTACAGCATAAAAATCCAAGGGTTCACGCAACTTCATTTCATAACCCATTGGATGTTTAATTCCTTCACCTTTGGCATAACGATACGCATCATCCGGTGTGGCTGTGATACCGAAAACATAGGCATCAAAAGAGTATGATGTGTGTACGTGTAGATCCCCATAATATGGATTTCTATCCTCATTAGAGGTAATTGACGCGGTTTGGGTCTTTGATTTATCAATAGAAAAATCAACTATTTCTAGTGACGATTCGCTTTGGCCAAACATATATATCAAGTAAAGACCAAGAGCAACTATAAGAACAATTGAAGATTTACTGAGTTTCATTTTTTTCCTCTTAAAAAGTATCGATAAAGCGTATAACTATTAATTATAAGAGTCAATATTGGACTAGGTCGTGGGTGCTGACGGGATAAACCGCCGAGATTCGATTTTATCTATGCTTGCCTTTATTCCATCCACTTTTCGCTAGATATTTTTCTGCGGATTGGATTGCTCCACTTTCAATGCTTGTTGCCATACTGTCGTTCCATCGGTTCAAATATCCAAATAGTGATATAACGGCCAAAATTTCGACTATTTCTCCATCATCCCAATATTTTTGCAGTCGCTGTTGAAGACCTTCATCAACTGCATTAGGGATCTGTGATGCAGCCAATGTAAAATCCAGTGCAGCTCTTTCAGCCTCATTGAACGATTTATGGGTTCTATATTCCCAAATATTATCCAGTTGTTCTTGTTCCGCACCGTATCGCTCTGCAGCTCTGATGGCATGTGCTTGACAGTACTTGCATCCTGCTGCATTGCTGCTCACCCAGGCAATGATTCTTTTAAAAGCGGAAGTAACGCTTCCGTGGTTCGCCATCACAGCCATATTCAAAGTTATAAAAGAGCGTGCAATTTCAGGTCTTATTTGCATCGTTAACACGGAATTTGGACAGAACCCTAGAGTCTCGTTAAAAAATTCAGCTAATTTACTGACCTCTGGATTGGAGTCTGGAGAAAGCGGTTTCACTAATGGCATCTATAATCCCTCATTAAAAGTTAGAAGTTAAAAGTATTATAAAGCAAAACCCTATAGGTTAGCTTTATAGGGTTTTAATCACCGCCGTTAGTGATCCTTTTGTTAAGATTATTGTTATGGGATTCAAGAAAAGATTAAAAAGAAAAATCACAATGACTGCACTTCAACGACAGTGTTTAATAATCATTACCCTATTGTCTACCTTGTTGTTAATTAAAACATGGTCAAGATTCCAAAGTGATGCAATGGAGTTCCCTGCGTTTGGCTATGTTCTATTGATTATGATTTTTGTAATGCCATTAATCTGGAATGATAAAAAGTAAATGACTAAGAAAAAGAAGACAACAAACAGGTTGGGAATTCACGGGGATGATAATGTTAGCAAGTAAAATAATTTAATCATAAAACGTAGACCTAGAGGTACCTCGATCTATTCCTGAAAAACTCCGTCTTTCATATTTATTTCTCTACTCCATATACATCTTCTTCACTCTGATAACCGGGAAAGAAATCGTACTTAGGCAGGCCATCTTGAATATTATAATACTCAGCCATTGATGAGCAATAGATATGCTCTTTACCATTCAGTTTTGGCGGATTATCAAGTGATCCTGGCCATATTCCAATTTCATTTAATGAAATTTCATTTCCAATTTTATTATCATTTGTAAGCTTCCAGAATAGATTGGCGCCGCATCTTGAGCAAAAGCCGCGTTTAGCTTGTTCTGAAGATTGATACCAAGTTAAGGATTCTTGATTTGTTAAAATAAAATCAGATATTTTTGCAGAAGTAGAAGCAACATAATGTCCGCTTGCTTTTTGACATTGCTTACAATGACAAAATATAACGTCTCCCAGATCACCATTAACTTGATAGGTAACACTTCCACAAGCACAACTGCCAGAGAATTTTTTATCTCTATTCGTTGGCATTATTTATTTCTTTCACCCAACATCACAAAAGCATTTCGAGTAGCTCCTGATGATCAAAACAATTCATTGTTAATTAGGCTAATTATCCTGGTAGTCACTTTCTTGTGCTAAATTTTTCTGTATATTTTTAGTGTATGCAGCAATAACTAACCCTACCACTATTAAAGCTAATTATTGGCTATAAAACAATTATTAATAAGATTGTTTGGATTATTAGAACAAAGCCCCATAATTCTTACGTTTCTGGGGCTATAGATGTCGAAAGACTGTGGTGGGTGCTGACGGGATCGAACCGCCGACATTCGCCTTGTAAGGGCGACGCTCTACCAGCTGAGCTAAGCACCCAAGTAAAGTCTATGCGTGAACCTGTATCCTTTGAATAATAACGATCTCACTGCCTCATTCACAGCGTGATGATACATCATCTTTAAGCTTGTTTCACTAAGGTAACATCAAATACAGGTCAATAGATTGGGTAGAATGAGATAATGATGCAAAACTAAGCAAATGGAGTTGCTGTCCTATACCGGCACAAATTACTCGTCGTCGAGCTGCTCCTCGATCGTAGCTTGGATCCATTTGAGGTAGTTCGGATGCTCCGACAAGCCTTTAGCCGCAAACGTATAGTCGAGACCCCTAAGATCCTGACGGACGTGAGTCTGGAAACCATGACTCGCCGTGGAACATACAAGGATAATGACTTCCTTACCAGTACGCTGGGCGCTTGTGATCCAGCGACGTAACTTCTTGACATTGGAAGCACGGATCGGTGGATATGCATCATCCTGAATATTGATGATCTTGACATCATGATAATCTGTCTTTGCCTTGAAGCGATCCACATGCACTTGTGTAATTGCAAGATCAAGCTCATTGTCTTCAAGGTCTTCAGGGCCGTGAGCAACTATCAAGACGACTTCGTTTTCCGGATTGGTGCTTACCTCGGCGGTGTGATCTAACAAGATTTCCGTAATCAACGGATGGCTCTCAAGATGTGCCGCCATGATGAGCTGGGCACCTGTATTAACCAGTGGTACATCAAGGTACGAATACTCATCTTGCATCTGAAAAATATACCGCCATTGTCGCGTTAGGGTGTTGTGTTCAGTAACTCCGGTCGGTACCAAAATAATGGTTGTTGCACCGTGGTCTACTAGATCGTCGACCGACGACTGCAACTGCGAGGACATCATCATTGCCATACCGAATGACACCGCAGTTGGCCAACGTTTAGCCACTGGTGCCAGAGCCTTGGTGAACATGCGGTCACTGTTCTCCCCAACTCCATGAGACAGAATCAACACGCCTACGTTGCCAGTTAGCGATTGATCACTGACATACCATTCATAGTTCGGTCCCATCAGTGCCATGTTCATACGTACCTCAACATCAGTAAGAGCCCGGTACAATGCGATCTTCTCACGAAGCCTCGCCAACATCTCATCGTCAACTTCATGCTGAGCATGGTCAGGGTTAAGTCTCCGACCATCGACATCCATGACTGGAATTCCAGTTTGCTGGTGGGAATGGTGATGATCAACTCTGGCCTTCTCTGCGGCAACTGTTAACTCAGCACCGGCAAGGGGAATTGAGGCGATCGCCAGTGCCACCAATATTTTTCTGACACCATTCATAACAGCTTCTCCCGGTTTGCAAAGCGTCCTACCGATAGTCTTCCATCGACAATATTCAGTACCTCAGTTGCTGATTCCAGCATCGAATGATCGTGGGTCACCATCAGGGTCGCTACCTTGTGTTCACGGCATTCTGTAGCCAAAAGCTCAACAATCTGTTGACCGCGAACCTGATCAAGCATCGATGTCGGTTCATCCACAAGTAGGATATCTGGGTTGGTCATCAGTGCGCGAGCGATACCAACGCGTTGCTGTTCGCCACCTGAGAGTTGGTTCGGTCTACGATCCATGAGGTTTGAGATGCCGACTTCGTCGAGCAGAGCCAGTGCGCGTTGCCGGTCCATCTTAGTCGGTCGCCGCCCTTGCAGATGTACTAGCAGTAATAGCTGATCTATTGCGGTAAGTGCAGGTACCAGATTCGACTGTTGAAACACGAAACCGATTCGGTCCCTCCGAATTCGAGTACGTGCCGCCTTCGTCAGGTCTGAAATCACAACACCATCGATTGATACTCTGCCGCCAGTGGGGGTTCTCAAACCACCACAGACAGCCAATAAGCTGGACTTTCCAGCTCCTGAAGGTCCGACGACGGCAGTCAGCGAACTGGGCTTCAAATTTAACGAGACGTCGTCAAGTACGATGACACGTTGATTACTCTTACCCAGAACCAGCTGTACATTTTCAACGATTAAGCTCATTGTTCACGCCCCAGTGCGATGATAGGATCTATTTTCAGAATCAAACGTAGTGATAGCGCACTGCCAAACAGGCCCGCAATGATCAATATCACAGCAGAGAAAGTGACTGTTTCGGGTACCAGCAAGTACGGAAAGCCACTCCCTTCCATGAGACGACCAACCTGGATGGCACCCAGCGTACCGATCACAGTCGCGCCTATCATCAATAACAGCACCTGGCCTAATGAATCCTTTAATAAGTATATGTTTGATGCCCCAAGTGCCTTGACCAGCCCAATCTCCTTAGTTCGTTGAAGTGTCCATACAGAAAAAAACGCACCCATGACGACAGCCGAGATGACAAACAAAAAAACCTGGATCATCTGCACGGTGCGGACTTCTTCGACGTAGCCGGTGGAAGCTTCGTAAGCAGCGGTCTTGTCAATCGTTATCGTACCCAGGTCTTCATCAGTGGTTTGCAGTTCCCCAGGCAGCGTGTCAGGTTTGATTTGCAATGCAATTACGCTAGCGTAGTCGAACAGAATTGATGGCAGTTTCTCACCTGGCGGCGGCCCACCTGGAGGACCGTAAGTCGCCTCCTGCCACTTGGGCAACAACGTGTAGATAACTGGGACATGACCGATGTAATGCTCATCAGTTACACCAACGACCTCCAGTTCAGTTAGGACCCGATCTAGTATGAGAACGTCCCCTATATCGATACCTTTTTCTACCAGCTTACTGGCAATCACCACGCCATTTTCAAGCCGCCCAAGTTGTTCACCTCTGTTTACTGCCGGTTCGAGAAAGGAACCCGGTTCAATACCCCAGAGAACAACCTCATTGAGTGGCAGATCATCTTTGGTTCGAGCATTAAACATGGTATGGCCAAGTGGCTGTGTATCGATAACCGAGGGATGTTCCCGCCAGCCTTCCCACATCTCGCGATCGACCATACTGTTACGGTAACTTGGTTTATCGTTGTATTCAAAGGCGATGTGTGAAATATCCAGTGCCATCAGTGCGGATATATTGTTACGAATCAGGCCAGTTGATAGGCCGCTAAGTATTGTCAACAAAAACGCAACCAGTGCGACGACTGTAGCCATCAGCAAAAAGCGCCCCTTTGCAAAGGTCAGATCACGTAACGCAATGAACATCAAAATACTCCGTATGAATCAAGCATGCTGTCAGTTATTTTGTTTATATAGTAACTTCCTTATTATCAGGGCGACGCTCTACCAGCTGAGCTAAGTAACCGAAGATATACTAGTTGGTCATTTTATCTTAAATTTAGTCTGATGTTAGTGATTGATGAAAAAGAAGAGAGTATTGGCTACTCTTAAAGCGAAAAGAAGATTGAGCTCGATAAATCGAGCTACAACCTTCTTATTAGATAAGGCCTAGTTACAAGCTTCTTTCAGAGCTTTACCAGCTTTAAACTTAGGTACATTACTTGCATTAATGTGTATTGATTCACCAGTTGCTGGGTTACGGCCCATTCTAGCAGCTCTGTGGCTGACTGAGAATGTTCCAAATCCAACAAGTGCTACTGAACCGCCACCAGATAGTTCGCCAGCGACAGCTGAAGTAGTTGCATCAATTGCTCTACCTGCGTCTGCTTTTGAAAGTCCTGTGCTTGCTGCTATTGCAGAAATGAGATCACCTTTATTCATGTTATACATCCTTATATGTGTATTTAATGTTCAATTCATTATTTTCTAAAAAGAGATTAATGAATCATTGTTGTCTAATCTCATAGAGTCTAGACATACAATTTATACCAGTCCTTTAAAACCCTTGTCAACAAAGGGTTTCAATTATTCTAAGATATTTAATGGGGTAGGTTTTTTTCAGCTGTTGATTTATTCTTAGGCGTTTGCGGGTCTTTAGCTTGAGAAATTTTAATTTCAGGCATTCTTTCAAGAGCAATTTCCAAGACTTGGTCTATCCATTTCACTGGAATGATGTTGAGTTTTTCTTTAATATTTTTAGGGATCTCAACTAAATCTTTTGCATTTTCTTCTGGAATTACTACTGTGTCTATGCCTCCTCGATGAGCAGCCAATAATTTTTCCTTTAAACCGCCAATTGGAAGCACCTCACCTCTTAGGGTAATTTCCCCTGTCATTGCCACATTTGCTTTGACTGGAATTTCAGTTAAAGAAGAGATTAATGCCACGCACATTCCAATGCCTGCACTGGGCCCATCCTTAGGCGTAGCACCCTCTGGGACGTGAACGTGTATATCCAGATTCTGATGAAAATCCTCACTAATACCTAGGCTTTTTGACCGACTTCTGACCACTGTGCTTGCTGCCTGTATTGACTCTTTCATGACATCACCCAGTTGGCCAGTATTAATTAATTTTCCTTTACCTGGAACAGCTGTTGATTCAATGGTGAGAAGCTCTCCACCGGCCTGAGTCCAAGCCAGTCCTGTCACTTGACCAATTTGGTTGTCTTTCTCGGCAATCCCGTATTTGAATTTTCGCACACCTAAATACTTATCAATGCCTGTAGGTCTAATGTGAATGGTTTCATTTTTTGACTTTAAGATCAGTGATTTCACTACTTTTCTAGCTATTTTGGCTATCGCTCTTTCTAAGCTTCTAACGCCTGCTTCCCTAGTGTAATGGCGAATTATGGCACGAATTGCGCTTTTTGTGATCTTAATCTCATCGTCTTGAAGGCCATTAGCATCTATTTGTTTTTTCACCAAATACTGATCAGCAATATTTAATTTCTCATCCTCGGTGTAGCCTTCAATCCTGATAACTTCCATTCTGTCCAGTAATGGAGGAGGAATATTTAAGGTATTAGCTGTACAAATAAACATCACATCTGAAAGGTCATAATCCACTTCAAAGTAATGATCATTAAATGTGGCATTTTGTTCTGGATCTAGAACTTCAAGTAATGCAGAGGACGGGTCTCCCCTAAAATCCATCGACATCTTGTCAATCTCATCAAGAAGAAATAAAGGATTTTTTACCCCAACTTTGCTTAGATTTTGCATAATTTTACCAGGCATAGCCCCAATGTAAGTTCTTCTATGACCTCTAATTTCAGCCTCATCCCTTACACCACCTAAGGACATACGAATAAATTTTCTGCCTGTGGATCTAGCAATGCTCGCACCAAGAGAGGTTTTTCCAACTCCAGGTGGCCCAACCAAGCATAAAATTGGCCCTTTTAGTTTTTTGGTTCGTTGCTGTACTGCCAAGTATTCAGTAATTCGTTCTTTAACCGTTTTTAACCCATAATGATCCTCATCAAGAATTTTTTGTGCCTGATCTAATTTAACTTTTGCTTTGGTTTTCTTTTTCCATGGTGCCCCTACTAAAACATCAAGGTAATTTCTAACCACTGTGGCTTCTGCAGACATGGGTGACATCATTTGTAACTTTTTAAGCTCTGAGGTTGCTTTCTCATTTGCCTCTTTAGGCATGCCAGCTTTCTTTATTTCCTTTTCAAGTTCGTCAAGCTCATTTGATGCGTTATCAAGGTCACCTAATTCCTTCTGAATAGCTTTCATCTGTTCATTAAGGTAATACTCTTTTTGACTTTTCTCCATCTGATCCTTAACCCTACCTCTGACTTTCTGCTCAACCTCAATCATGTCGATTTCAACATCAATTAAACCAATGACATACTCTAGGCGTTCTTTGATATTAATTTGTTCTAATATTTTTTGCTTCTCTTCAAGTTTTAACGACATATGAGCAATAATAGTGTCCACCAATCGGCCGGACTCTTTAATGTTTGCTAGGGTGCTAACGACCTCAGCAGGGACTTTTTTAGTGATTCTGACATAACTTTCGACTTGGGATAACAGAGTCCTTCTCAAGGCAACCGTATCTTTATCTTGTTCATCACCGTGTTCATGGAGAACACAATAATCGGCTTTAAAAAATTCACTGGAACGAATCTCTAAAAGATCAATTCGTGATACACCCTCGACCAATAATTTTACTGTTCCGTCTGGCAAGGTAACCAATTGCAAGATATTTGCCAGGGTACCTACGGTGTTTATGTCCTTGATTTGTGGATCATCAATATCAGATCGTTTTTGTGATGAAAGGAGAATCTTTTTATCTTCTGCCATTGCTTGCTCAAGAGCGACCTTGGATTTCTCTCTGCCAACGAATAAAGGAATCACCATGTGGGGATAAACAACCACATCTCGCAATGGTAGCAACGGCTTATCAATAACAATGTCTAAAGATATTTTTTCTTTGATTTCACTCATGGTCATAAATGATTTTTTATCATCATAGTTTATTTATGGGGTTAAAAACAGAATTTTCAAGTCATTCTGTTATTTAATTAAATAAAGTTATTTAGTGCCGGTTAATTTAGCTTTTCTTACTTTAGCCTGCTTCTCAACTTCCTTGGGATCAGAGTCATTAGAGAGAATAAGAAACGGTTTAGATTTATTCAAAACAAACTGTTCATTAACCACAACTTTTTTTAGTTTTGTATCGTGTGAAGGAATTTCATACATCGTGTCCAAAAGTGTCTCTTCCAAAATAGTTCTCAAGCCTCTGGCTCCGGTTTTTCGTCTCATGGCTAACTTAGCTATGATGTCTAAAGCTTCTGGTAAAAATTCTAGTTTGGTGTCTTCCATCGCAAATAATTTTTGATATTGCTTTACTAAGGCATTTTTTGGTTCTGTTAGTATCCTAATCAGTGCTTCTTGATTTAATTCTTTTAAGGATGAAACCACTGGCATTCTCCCAACAAATTCTGGGATTAAACCATACTTTATTAGATCTTCTGGCTCTACTTTTTCAAAGATCTCACCAAGATCTTGATTATCTTCTTTCTCTCGGATCTCAGCTATAAACCCTATCCCTGATTTGTTGGTTCTGTGTTGAATGACCTTATCCAACCCAGAGAAGGCTCCACCGCATATGAACAGTATATTCGAAGTGTCTACTTGAATAAATTCTTGCTGTGGATGTTTTCTACCGCCTTGTGGTGGAACAGAAGCATTGGTTCCTTCTATGAGTTTCAGTAAAGCTTGTTGAACGCCCTCACCGGAGACATCTCTGGTGATTGAAGGGTTATCTGTTTTTCTAGAAATTTTGTCGATTTCATCAATATAGATAATCCCTTTTTCAGCTTTCTCAACATCATAGTCACAATTTTGAAGAAGTTTTTGAACTATATTTTCAACATCCTCACCCACGTAACCGGCTTCTGTGAGAGTCGTTGCATCTGCTATGGCAAATGGAACATTTAAAATACGAGCTAGTGTTTGGGCAAGCAATGTTTTTCCAGAGCCAGTAGGCCCGATTAATAGAATGTTACTTTTTCCAATTTCTACATAATCGTTATCCCTAGGCTTAGGTTTATCATTTAATCGTTTGTAATGATTATAAACAGCAACTGATAAGACTTTTTTTGCAGTGTCTTGATCAATCACATATTCATCTAACAATGCCTTGATTTCTTTGGGCTTATATAAAATCAGATCCTGGTTAGCTTCATTATCATTAAGTTCTTCTTCGATGATGTTATTACACAAATCAACACATTCTTCACAAATATAGACAGAAGGCCCAGCTATTAGTTTCTGAACTTCATTCTGACCTTTGCCACAAAATGAACAATATAGAATTTTATTGTCCTTGGATTTTTTTGTTGTTTTATCAGTCATTTATTCTTGTTATATATTAATTTCATTACGTTCTGAAAGAACAATATCAATTAAACCATATTCCAGTGATTGATGAGCGTCCATAAAATTATCTCGATCAGTGTCCTTGGCAATTTGTTTCTCTGTGTGTCCTGTGTGCTCTGCAAGGATGCTATTAACTCTATTCTTAAGTTTTAATACCTCTTTGGCATGGATATCAATATCACTTGCTTGTCCCTGAAAGCCTGAAATTGGTTGATGAATCATCATTCTGGAGTTTGGTAACGAGTATCTCTTACCTTTGGCTCCCCCAGCTAAAAGGATGGCACCCATGCTTGCAGCTTGTCCCACACAAATAGTGCTCACATCAGGTTTAATAAACTGCATAGTGTCGTAGATCGACATACCAGAGGTTATTGCTCCTCCTGGTGAGTTGATATAAAGAAAAATATCTTTACTCGGATTCTCACTTTCTAAGAACAAGAGTTGAGCAATAATTAAATTAGCCATGTGATCTTCAATAGGACCGACAGCAAAAATTACATTATCCTTGAGTAAGCGTGAATAAATATCATACGCACGTTCTCCTCGAGGTGTTTGCTCAACCACCATTGGGATAAGATTTAATTTTTCTTGCTCAATACTCATTGGTTATTATTAATTAATTCTTTAAACTCAATTTCCTTTTCATTAAAGCTGGATCTCTCCGTTAACCATTCTACCACTTGATCTTCCATCACTGTGGATTTCAACTGTTCCATCAATTCAGGGTTCTGTTCATACATTTTACGTATTTCATCAGCATTAGGGTATGCATTTGTCACCGCTTCTAGTTTAGTTTTAACCTTTTCATCATCTAACTTCAATTCTCTTGAAAGCACCAATTCATTAACGAGTAAACCAAGATGGACTCGTTCTGCAGCAATCTTCTCAAAATTGTCAATTGATAGTGCTTTCTCTTCTTCCTCTATACCTGACTGTCTCATCCAGTCCTTTTGCATTGCATGAGCTTCCCTGTGGACCATAACTTCGGGTATTTCTATAGTGTTTTTCTCTCTCAAATAATTCATAAGATTGACTCTAAGATGATCTTTAATCTTATTTTCTTTTTCTTTTTCCATGCTGTCTTTAATTTCTGTAATTAGATCATCAGGCTTACCACTTTCAATACCAAAACCTTTAACAAACTCTTCATTGATCTCAGCAAGAACCATTTCTCTAACTTCTTTGATTGATACAGAGAAAACCGCTGTTTTATTGGATAAATCCTCTTTGTGATAATCTTCAGGAAAAGTAAGATTAATTTCCTGATCTTCATTAGCCTTAACACCTTCTAACGATTCATCAAACTCTGGCAACATCTGACCAGCACCTAATTGCATGACAAAATCAGTAGCTGTGCCGCCTTCAAATGGTTCATCATCAATCTTACCGATAAAATCCATTAACAATTGATCACCTTTTTGTGATTCTCTTTCGACAGGTTTCCATTCTCCTCTTTGTTGCTGGAGATTATCCATCATCTCATTGATATCAGTTTGAGTGATTGTTGAGGTGTATTTATCCACTTCAATCTTATCCACGTCTTTTAATTCAAATTCAGGAAACACTTCAATGGTTGCTGTGTATTTAAAATCACTACCGTCTACAAATTGGTCAATGCTTACCTCAGGAGGGCCTGCAGGTTTTAATTTCTTGTCTTCAATGACTTCAGCATAAGTTAACTCTAAAACATCGCTAAGGACCTCTTGGTTAACCTGATTTCCGTATTGACTTTGAATAATATTCAGAGGGGCTTTCCCTGGTCTGAACCCAGGTAATTTTGCTTTTTTAGCAAGTTCCTCAAAACGGTTTCTTTTTTTAGCTTCCACTTGGCTTGAAGGGACTGAAACATTAATTTCTCGTTTCAACCCTTTTTGTTTTTTAATCTTTATATCTAGTTCACTCATAATTCTCTCAAATAATTGATGGTGGGAAAGGAGAGACTCGAACTCTCACGGGTTGCCCCACTGGATCCTAAATCCAGCGCGTCTACCAATTCCGCCACTTTCCCTAAAAGCAGTAAATAAGGCGGGAGATTATACAATAATTCTGGACTAGATCACTAGAAGTGAACAAATAATTGTTCCTTACAAGGGTTAATTAAGATTGTTTTTCAAGGATAAAAACCAACGGTATGCTAAGTAAACCAAAGCCAATAGCTCCAAACAGGATCATTTGAGGTATTGCTAAGTGTTCAATGCCAGGTGCGGATACAACCGGATTAATAACTCTCATTAAATACCAAAGAGAAGAGCAAAAGGAGATTGTTAATGGGCTGATCACTGCAACAATATGAGACTGGAGTTTAGATGCTTTGTTGAGGAGGAAACGAGCAAACAGGTAACTAATTAGGATGGGAATAAAATTAATAATACCTACGGTTAAAATTGCTAAGAAATCCATCTCAATGGTCATAATTGAAGAAATAACAGCGATTACAGGCAACAGTATTAGTGCCCTAAAGTTCCAGTTTTTAAATTTTTCAGTCATTGTATTGTGAAATATAAAATAACAAAAAAAGCCGCCCAAAGGGCGGCTTTATTTGTTCTTAGCAAATTAAATTAGAATCGATATTTCAATCCCATTTGTATTTGCCATCTAGATTGACCGTCATTATCTTGCAGATAGAGACTGTCATCAGGGTCAACACCTTTGATTTCAAATCGGCCATCATCCATAGCGTCTGCTATGATTTGTCGACTGGTGTTGTAACCGTACTCAAATATTCTTCCTTGTTCATCATCAAGCATGTTCATAACATTCAACAGATCAAGGTAGAAGAGAAATTTATGACCTTCCATAAAAGATGGAATCTCTTGAGTAATCCTAACATCTAATCGGTCATAACCTGGATTATCAAAAGCATTTCTAGGAGCATAAGTGCCTTTGTATTTAGCCAAAGGACCACTATTGATATGGTTCATTACATCAGTTGCCACACTAGCACTTGTGAACACCACCTTAGCATCATCAGCACCTGTTGGGATATAGGCAAGCGAATAATCATCCCTGAACGCGCTATAACCTGTTCCACCTATTGGACTGTAGCTACTATTATCAAACGTCACACTGTATGGCTCACCAGATTTATTAATATAAATTGCTGAAACTCTGGTTTCATTATCACCAAAGAGCATGGTTCTATATTCCAAACCAACCACTAACTTGCTATCAGCCATAAATGAAGATCTGGCGGCAGGTACATTTTCGCCGTCCCATCTTTGAGTATAACCGTAAGCAGATTCAGCTTGAGCTGATGTTAATGGGTAGACATCCTCGGCACTCACAGATGCCCAAGATCCAAACATACTGAGCCCATTATCAAACGATTTCTGGACAGAGAAGGAGATAGCTTTAGCACCACCCTCACCAGTATTAGTCAACATGAAATCACCAGGTCCGTGTGAATAGACTCCTCTTCCATCAGCCATAACACTTTCACGATTTAACCCTAACTCCTTGTAAAAAACTGCTTTATCAACTGAGTCATGGTTATATTCCATAGTTACTTTGTAACCACCTTCAGTCACTAGATCAAGAGCTAAGTTGCCTCTCCAACTTTGAGGTGCTTCAAAATCTGGATCAGTAACTTGAGCGTCATTAAAGTATGGGCTTGACGGGATACAATAATTACTTGATGCTCCCATCCAGAAGAACGACGGATCACCTGCAGGCATAGGCCCTACTGTGCCGCCACAGCGGAACGAAGGTAGCGTTGAATCATGACCATAAACTTTCACATAATCACTAAGGCCACCAGATCGACTGTAAGCATTACCGTACCAAACTCTTGGTATACGTCCCATGAATTTACCGTAACCACCTCTGATCTCAGCACTAACTATTCTATCCATGTCTCCGAAAAGTGATTCTGAAGCATCATAGTTAAAGCCAAATCTAGGTTGTACAGAATCATAGTCAAATCTCTGGGCGTTTGAAAACCCATTTCTTTGTTCAAATTTAGGGTTTGCTACAGGCAACGTAGGCGTTTCAACTGCATCGTATCGAAGACCAACATCAAGCGTTAAATCACCAAGATAAATCCTGTCTTGAACATAAAGACTAGTCTTTTCAATATCAAAATTAGCTGCCACACTATCCACATCTGCAATACCTGTTTGTGGAGTATGGAACCTTAGATAAGAATATTCTCCAGATTCAAAATCGGCAATACTATCAAACTGAACTTCACCGTTATATCGTGCAATAAACAGATTATAGACTGCACTTTCATCTCTATCTATACCTGCTGTGAGGACATGGTCGCCTAAATCGTAAGTGGCTTTGAAGCTTAGGAAATCAGAATCAATATCAATAAAATTCGCACCCCTGTATCGATCACCACCTAGATAGACATTATCACAATCCCACCCATCACAAACTTCAATGTTCACTTCTGGCATAAATGGATCACCTATAGAGGCATCATCTTCTGTTAATTGATAATGAGAGTATCTAATTTTAGTTGACAATCGATCGTTCCAATCACTATAGAGAGTGAATGATTCACGATCAATAATAGGAGGTTTCGCATACCAGTTGTTACTAAAGACTGTAGAACCCCTGTTATATTTTCTTGGGTATAAATCTTCATCCCGTTGAACCATAACCACAGCTCGATGAATGTCTGAAATATTTGCATTCAGTTTAAGAATCATTTTTTCGCTAGTTTCAGGAGTTGTAAAGTTTGATATTTCTCCTGGATCATAGTTGTATCGATTCATCGCAATACCTTTAATTTGATCTGCCATGGCTGTAGTAAGCGCATCAGCTTTTATTGGAGCATTACTGTCTTTAGTCCCGTACAAAGCAGGACTGGCTGATTCAAAATCTTCATAACCGATGAAGAAAAAGAGTTTATCTTTTATGATTGGTCCACTGAAAGTAAAGCCCATAGTTTCTTCGCTAAATTCTGGGAATTTAGAACCGTCCGGAGAGTCACCGATATTGCCTTCATCTCGTTCAATAAAGAAAACACTTCCATGAAAGTCATTGGTTCCTGATTTTGTGACGGTCGCGATGGACCCACCTGTGGTGTTACCTCTTGAAGCATCAAACGGGGTAACATCAACCGACATTTGATCAACAAACTCCATGCCGATAGGGTTACGCATACTACCAAAGCCATTAGCATTCAAACCAAACGGATCATTAAAGCTAACGCCATCAATTGTAAAGTCATTGAATCTGTTGTTTTGTCCCATCACTGAAATTTCAGAATACCTGCTGGAACCAGAGCTTATTGTTACTCTTGGATCAATTTTTGCAATATCAGCGATTGATCTATTGACTGTTGGAATACCATCGATTGCATCTCGATCAAGAAATGTACCTGATCCCATTCTAATAGAACCCTGACCTGCTGCAGCAGTAACTGTAATTTCCTCTAGGCTATCTGACACCAAAGTAACATCAAGATTAGAAGTTTCATTTAAAACCAAATAAACATCATTGATACTTTGTGTTCCATAACCTGGAGCTGAAACAGTGATTTCATATGGTCCGCCAATTAATAGATTAGATAGATAGAATTTTCCATCTGAGGCAGTTTTAGATTTTGTTGAACCCGTTGGGGTGTGTGTTGCTGATACTACCGCGTTTGAAACATTCACAACACCTCTGATTGAAGAAGTTGTGTCAACCTCTGCAAAAGTAGATGTAGTAAATATAAACAAGGCAGATAATACAGTTGCGTATATCTTTTTAGACATCGTGTCCCTCATAAATTAGATAGTTTAAAAAACATGTTTTTTAGGTAATTAAACCTAGAAAACAAATCCTAAACTATTCTTTGATTTTTACAAGATGATTACAAAAGCTATTAAATGATGATTAATTTACATTTGTCATTAAAAATTCAAGAAGAAATTAAAGAAGTCTCTTTAATTGCAGGATTTTAAAAGATTTTTTTACCTCGAAGAGAAGCATACACAAATAATATTTTCTAAAATTTTTTGAATTCTTAGGTCAAATGTTTTTTCTTAACAACAAAAATTGCCGGAAAATAATTAACCACTCAGATTCAAATATTTACCGTTGTATTTTTCATATAGCTTGATCTGTAGTTTAGTAATAAATCTAATGATTGGTTTAAGTAATCTGAATGTCGTGTTTACATCCTTAATCTCAATTGATCCACTTGATATTTTGTCTGTCAGATATATGATACTGATATGAACACAAACAAAGAAATCAGATCAGCTGGTCTAAAAGTTACTCATGCTAGAAAGTCTATACTGAACCTCCTGGAGAAAAGCAATAATAGCCACCTCAGTGCTGATGATATCAATAAAATTCTTTTTAAAAAGAACGATGAAGTTGGTATTGCAACTATCTATCGAGTATTAAATCAGTTTGTTGATGCTGGAATTTGCATAAAACATCATTTTGATTCTGGCCAAGCTGTTTTTGAATTAACCCCTGAAGGACATCATGATCATATGGTTTGCGTCAAAACTGGTAAAATCATTGAGTTTGAAGATGACTTAATTGAATCAAGGCAACATTCACTCGCTAAGAAAAGTGGTTATAAAATTGTGGATCATTCTCTAGTTCTATACGTTGAACCAATCGATTAGACAATTTCTAAAATAAACCTTGTATTAACCCTTCATCATCAACATCTATATTTTCAGCGGCAGGCGTTTTAGGGAGACCAGGCATTGTAATCACATCACCTGTTAGCGCCACTATAAATCCTGCACCTGAGGATAATCTGACTTCTCTAATCGGAACATCAAACCCGGTGGGTCTACCTTTTAGTTTTGGATCGGTGGATAGAGAGGCTGGTGTTTTAGCCATGCACACAGGTAATTGTCCAAACCCTTGATCTTCTAAGCGTTTTATTTCTAACCTTATATCTTTGTCAGCCATAATATTATTAGCACCATACATAGCTGTGGCGATGGTTTTCATTTTCTTCCAAAGACTCATATCATCTGGGTAAAGAAAATTAAAATCTGGTTTATGATTCTCTGTTAAATCCACCACTGCTTTTGCAAGATCTACAGCGCCGTCTCCTCCGTCTCTCCAGTGATTACAAATAACCACATCAACCTCTAAATAATCGCATTTCTCTTTAACCATCAAAATCTCTTGTTCTGTATCATGGGTAAACTGGTTGATAGCAACAACCACCGGTAAACCAAATTGATGAATATTCTCAATGTGTTTTTTTAGGTTTTCGGTGCCCTCACTGACCGCATCAACATTTTCTTCCTTAATTTTATCTAACGGCACGCCCCCATGAGATTTTAAGGATTGAAGAGTGGCCACTAGCACCACAGCGTTAGGTGATAAACCAGCTTTTCTGCATTTTATATCAAAGAATTTTTCAGCCCCAAGATCAGAACCAAAACCAGCCTCAGTAATTGTGTAATCAGCTAATTTCAACGCTAGTTTAGTCGCAGCTATACTGTTACAACCATGAGCAATATTAGCAAAAGGCCCGCCATGGATAAACACTGGGTTACCTTCTAATGTTTGAGCTAAATTTGGATTAATAGCGTCTTTTAATAAAGCAGTCATGGCACCTTCGACATTCAGATCAGCTGCTGTTATTGGCTCCCCGTCATGGTTATAAGCAACAGTAATTGATGCAATATTTTGCCTCAAATCATTAATGTCATTGGATAAACAAAATATTGCCATAATCTCTGATGCTGCAGTAATTGAAAAAGTATCTTGTCTGGGTATTGAGTTTAATGGCCCACCCAGCCCTACAACTGTCTGTCTAAGTGCCCTATCATTAAGATCCAAGACACGATTCCAGACTATTCTTCGATGATCAATATTGAGTTTATTACCGTGATGAAGGTGATTATCTAACGCTGCTGCTAACAGATTATGAGCTGAGGTAATAGCATGGAAATCACCGTTAAAATGAAGATTGATATCTTCCATCGGGATAACTTGTGAGAAGCCTCCTCCAGCACCGCCACCTTTCATACCAAAACAAGGTCCTAGTGATGGTTCTCTTACACAAGTGGCTGTTTTATGGCCAAGTGATGCCATTGCATCACTTAAACCAATAGTTGTGGTGGTTTTACCTTCTCCTGCTGGAGTTGGGGTAATGGCTGATACCAGAATTAATTTACCGTTCTTATGTTCCTTAAGCTTTTCATCATTGATTGAAAGATTAACTTTTGCTTTATATTTGCCATAAGGTTCAAGGTATTCCTCACCAATGTCTAACTTAGAAGCAATTGTTTCAATTCTTCTTAGTTCTGCTTCTCTAGCAATCTCTATATCTGTTTTCAAAGCATCATCCCAACATTTAAATTTAAGACAAATAAGACTATATATTATTGTTAACAATTACAATCATTTCTGGGCCGTATAGGAATCGAACCTATAACCAATGGATTAAGAGTCCACTGCTCTACCTAATTGAGCTAACGGCCCTAGAAAAAAAGGTGGGGTGAACGATGGGGCTCGAACCCACGACCACCTGGACCACAACCAGGAGCTCTACCAACTGAGCTACGTCCACCATAGATTTAAAACAAGAAGAACTATTTTGCCTTAGCTAACCCACTAGTCAAATAAACTTCTTTATTCTGAAGCCTCAATGACTAACGATAACATTTTATCTCCTTGCTCAATTGAATTAACAACATCCATATTAACAGTATGTCCAAAAACTGTGTGCACACCATCCAAATGAGGTTGAGGACTGTGACAAATAAAAAATTGACTACCTCCGGTGTTTTTTCCTGCATGGGCCATGGATAAGGTTCCGGCTTGATGTTTATTATCATTAATCTCACAATCTATTTGATACCCCGGACCACCTGTGCCTGTGCCTTGAGGGCAACCACCTTGAATAACAAAATTAGGAAGAACCCTATGAAAGGTTAAACCATCGTAGTAACCTTTCTCGATAAGATCCGTGAAATTTTTTACGGTATTAGGAGCATCCTCATCAAATAAATCAATGTGAATGTCTCCTTTCTCTGTTGTCATCTTTACTTTACTCATATTTACCTCTTAGAAAAATTAGCCATTATCCAGACTTTGTAAAAGTTTTCCACTTCATCATGAATAAAATCTTTATTAATTTAGATTCATCTAAAATTTGTTTTGTTCTTTGGGATAGGTTTCTGTGATCTTTTGGTTTGATACTTGGTGTATCTATGTATTGTTGAAGCGATCTTTGTGTAACTAATATTTGTTAACCTAATTCTGAAGTATAAATTAAATCCTCTTGAAAAATACTCTCTTCAAAATTGAAGAATAAATCATATTCCTTAACCACATCATGATTATTCTCAGTAATTCTATTATTTGGTTTTGGAATAATGTCATCCCCTGCAAAGTTCTCTAATAAAAACAGCAGGTCTTCATCGACAGGATCACAAATTAAAAGATTAGCAATATCTGCAGAATCAGATGTTATGCTTTCCTCTGTCTCTAAATCACTAATCTCAGGTAAAAGAATAGAATAATCAAACGCCTCTTCCAGTATCAAAAGATCCGATGTCATATCTAGATGATTGGAGAAACTGGAAAATGAATTGAGATCCGATATCGAACTTACTATGTATTTTGAAGCACATAAGACATTGAAAGAATCAAAATTGATCGGTTCATTGATAGGAATATTAATATTACTATCATCAACATTTATTATTGGGTTCTTATTTTCAACAATGATCATCTCATCGTTCGATCGATCAGGGCTAATTGTTTCTGCTCCCCCTGATTCATTGATATAAGTCACAGTGGTACCTGTATTAACAGCAAACCATATGTCTGGTGCAAATAATGCACCGCTCAACAAATAATAATCATAACCAGCATATACATTGTCTCCAGTATCAACAGGTACGGTTAAAGTCCACCCTTCTGCATTAACTTGGACCTCATCTAAATCGGCGTCTGCGTATATATAACAAACAAATTCAGCAATGCCATCGCCATCCATATCCCTATAATAACTCCCTTCTAAATTTCTTAATGCCAGGGCAGAAATTTTTAAAACTGAGGCTTTACCATCATCGATGTAAATATCTTCAATGTTGGTTATTTGGTAATCAGTAAAAGCTCTTAAATCAATGACTGAACCACTGTATAAGCCATGGAAATAAAGTCCATCGCCCTCTCCGTCAGTTACATCTGTTCCAACTCCACCATCAATGTGATTGAAATCAAAAGAATTGATATAAA
>Ga0257112_10000269_pt1 | contig 22736 bp, 21 predicted proteins | sample LP_taG_5_FD_191565 | JGI IMG/M metagenome (GOLD analysis project Ga0257112, IMG submission 191565) | Marine microbial communities from Northeast Subartic Pacific Ocean, Canada - LP_J_2015_P26_1000m | ecosystem: Environmental > Aquatic > Marine > Oceanic | place: Canada: Northeast Subartic...
ATCCAAAGCAAATGTCTCCCGTACTAACAAACTGTTAACGGAAACACTTGGTGCGATAGGGACAGATGAGGTCATTCCCATTCTGGTCACCATATCCAAAGATCCCGATATAAATATAGCGGTTCGAAATCGTGCTTTAGAGATTTTAGGTAAGAAAGATCCCCACGAGGTAGCACCGGCGTTTGCAGAATTGTTGGGTGACCCGGAAACCAATACTGAAATCAGGGAATTTGCCATAAATACCATGGCCGGTGTCAAAGAAGAAAACCTAATCCTGGCGCTCATCGAAACATACAACACGGGTAAACGCCAGTATTTCAGTATGCTCAATACGCTACTGGATGCCTTGGGCGAATTCGATGATCCCCAAGTGTATAAAGCTACAGTTGATATTGCTCAAAATGATGAATTCCCCATGCATATCCGGGCCAAGGCGATTCGCAGTCTGGGACGCTTTGGGAATGATACGACCGTGAAACTTGTGTTGCCCATCTTGGCAGCGGCAGATAATTATCCATTAAGAGTGGCCGTGATGGAGATGCTCCAAACTATGGGTAAAACAGACGTTTTTGGGGAAGATGTGCGCAGGCTGGCTTTTCAGGCTCAACAAGATGCGATCAGTCAATGAAGCATTTACACATTTTTATATTCAGTTCATTTATTCTTGCCCAAGGAACTGATACAACAAAAACGGATACATCAGTATCTGACACAACTATTCTTATCCAAGAAACTGATACGACAAAAACGGATACGTCAGGGTCTGACACAACTATTTTTACCCAAGAAACTGATACGACAAAAACGGATACTTCAGTATCTGATACAACTCTTTTTCCTGAAGTAAAAATTGAAAAAAAGGAAGCGGATAAACTCCCTGAAGGCAAGCCGTTTTTCGATTATAAGGATAACTTCGAAGGTTTGCAGATACAGATTGATTCACTTAAGCGTGTTATTCGCGTTATAGAAAGAAAAAAAGCAATTCCAGCCATCAATGAAGAATTATTGAATCTCATCAGAATTCCCGAACTCAAGCACCGCGTTGAGCTCACCAACGGTACAATTGTCATCGGGGAAATAATTGAGGAGACAGGTTCAGTAGTTATTATCCAGACCACCATCGGCCAATTAGCCATAGAAAAAGACAAAGTGGTCAATATCGAAGAAGAAAAACCGCCGGCACCAAAAGTAGAACTCATGAGCGAACCTTTTGTGAGTGTTTATCCGGATCATGAAGAAATTACCGGCATAGTGAAAAATTCAGGAAAAACCCGGGCTGATTTTGTGCGCATCATTGCCAGTCTCTGGACAGCAGAAACAGAACTAGCCAGCAGGGATTCAGCCTTTGCCCAGGGATCGGTTCAGGAGTATGCCACCGGTGTCATTACAGATACTGCCATCGAACCAGATGCCACGGCCAGTTTTACAATTACAGTTCTCTTGTCTGAAGGATCTTCAGCGGTTGAATACCGCACATATAACATCCACTGGTCCCAGATGGAGTGATCTATTTTATCAGTAAAACTTTTTCAGTTTGGCTGTAATTCCCACTCACTAACTGAACAAAATACACCCCACTTGGCTGGGTGGATGCATTCCATTTGATTTCATGTTCACCAATAGGCAGTTGTTCATTAATCAATGTTTTCACCAATTGCCCTTTAATATTATACACTCGTAATAGTGAGGCTTGTCTCGCTCCGACGGTGAATCGGATGGTTGTGGTTGGATTAAACGGGTTAGGAAACGCCGGATACATTGTGACTTGATCCGGTAAAATGGGGTCATCTTTAATTTCCACTTGCGGTAAAACCATACCGCTCAATTCAATTGAACCATTGGAAATACTCATCACTCCCGGTGGAAATCCCAATTGTAAGGCTCCTACATCAAAACTGCCGCTAATAGAATCATTATCTATATGATTTAAGTTAACAGCTCCTGTTATTCCAAGGTAGGACTCATTTATCATAATTGTGATAAGGTCATCGATCAAATCTTCAATAAATGTTGAATCAAGACCAATTGAGTCAGGAATTAGATCAGAAAACTGGCTGAAAAAGGATGTGTCTATTTCCGGTAAAAACCCAAAAATTATATTGGGGTTCAATATATCTCCCGGCGGTAAAGGCCAATCATCTGACATAAATATTGAATCATCCGCTACCAAATAAATAAAAAGGGCTGAAAAATAAATGGTATCAATTGCTTGAATAGCTGCAATAAATAAAGTTGAACTTGTATCATCATTGATTATTGTGGCAGTCGCACCACCAAGGGTTGAATCATTTAATTCAGCATGAAATGAACCGCTTTCAGAACCGGAGTAATCAAAACTTAAAGAACCAATATATCCGTTCTGAGCCAGACCAAATGACAATAAAAACAGAAATGTTGTTTTTTTCATTAAGATGTTAGAGTTACCATAATGGCATTTTGCGCATGCAGACGGTTTTCAGCTTGATCAAAGACGATCGAATATTCCGCTTCCATAACTTCATCGGTCGTTTCACGACCTCGCTCGGCTGGCAAGCAATGCATAAACAAGGTGTCTTTTCCTGTCCGTGCCATCATATCCCCATTCACCTGGAAATCAGCGAATAATTTTTCTCTGGTTTCAGTTTCTTCCTTCTGGCCCATGGATGCCCATACATCTGTATAGATAACATCGGCACTTTGAACACCACCAATGGGATCATGGGTAATGACAATTTCTGATCCGCTATTTTCTTTTGCGAGTTGCACAGTATCTTCATCCGGAGTAAACCCTTCAGGGCATATGCAGGTGAATTTCATGGGCAGCCTGGAAGCCAACTGCAGCCAAGAATGCACAACATTGTTTCCATCACCTACGTAGCAAACATGAAGGTCTTCCAACGAATCCCTGTGCTCACTGATGGTGAGAATATCCGCTATTACCTGGCAGGGATGATTGTAATCCGTCAATCCGTTTATTACCGGGATTGATGAATACTTGGCCAACTCTAAAATATGCTCATGGTCAAAAAGGCGTGCCATCATCATATCGTTATACCTGCTAAACAGTCGTGATATATCTTTGATAGCTTCACGCTTGCCGATACCAATATCATTGGGGCCCAAAAACAAGGCATGGCCGCCCATCCAAGTAAAACCGGTCTCAAAGGATATCCGCGTTCGGGCAGAAGGTTTGGCAAAGATCATAGCTAGTGATTTATTATGGAAATGCTTGAAATCCTCTTTATTGTGGAATTTTGACTTCAGGTCTTTGGCTAACGATAATATAATTAATATTTCTTCCTTTGATAAATCCTGAATATGTAAAAAATGTTTGTCCATTATTTTCCTTTTAAAAAAGGCTTCCTCCGGGAAGCCTTTTTTTCATAAATCGTTTTTAATCAAAAACGAATTTAGTTGTTTATGTTTTACCGTTTCAATGTGTAACAATGTTACTCATAAAGCATTTTAAACAGTTTTGAATCCGCCGGTAGCACCAGCGTTGTTTTGTCATCAATCACTTTTTTATATGCTTCCAGTGTACGCAAGAATTCATAGAAGTCAACGTCCTTGTTAAAAGCTTTTGCATAAATCTCCAAAGCTTGAGCTTCCCCTAAACCGCGGATTTCTTGAGACTCTTTATAAGCCACAGCCAGGATAATGGTTTTATCCTTTTCCGTAGATGCGCGGATCTTCTGGGCTTCTTCGTCTCCTTCAGAGCGGAATTTATTCGCCTGGCGATTCCGTTCTGCTTCCATGCGGGCATAAATGGACTGTTCATTCTCTTTAGGAAGGTCCACACGTTTGATTCGTACATCAACAACTTCAATACCGTATTGATCAGTGGCTTTATCGCTGTTTTCAGTTACTTTTTCCATAATCTCTTCACGTGTTTCCGTGATGATTTCGGTCATATTATGCGTTCCCAATTCACGACGCAGTTCTGAATATATAATATCATCCATTCGCGTAATTGCTGTAGGAATCGCCTGAACCGTCTGCAAAAAGACCAAAGGATTTATGATCTTCCAGCGCACATAATTATCCACAATGAGTGATTTTTTATCTTTACTCAATACTTCTTCTGGAGACACATCATATTCCAAAAGCCTGTCATCAAACCTAACAATATTTTGGAAAGGGACAGGGAGTTTGAAATGGAGCCCAGGTTCGGTAATAGTGCGGATCGGATCTCCAAATTGCAAAATGACAACCTGCTGGCGCTCATCCACTGTAAACACAGTTGTGAAAAAGACGATGAGGCCTAAAACAATAATGACTAATAGTGGTTTTTTCATTTTACACCTCCTTGGGCATTCAAGTTCAGGAGATTGAGGAGATTTCCGCCATCTCCATCAGGCACGATATATTTTTCAATATTGGGCAGAATCTCTTCCATAGTTTCCAGGTACATGCGTTTACGGGTAACATCCTTGCCTTTTTTATATTCCACCAACATGGCGTTAAACTTGGCTACGTCCCCTTCCGCGCGCTTAATACGAGCTTCCTTGAACCCTTCTGCTTCACGGATCATGGACTGGGCTTCACCCCGGGCTTTTGGAATCACATTGTTGCGGTAACCTTCTGCCTGGTTAATCATACGGTTCTTATCTTCCTTGGCCGATGCTACATCCTTAAAGGCCGCTAAGACCTGTTTGGGTGGAGACACATCTTGGAGCTGGACTGCAACTACAAAAATGCCTGTCTCATATTTATCCAGAATGGATTGAAGCAAAATTTTTGATTCTTCCTGTATCTGGAATTTCCCTGAAGTCAATGCTTCATCAATCTGGTGCTTACCGATGACGGTTCGCAAAGTTGCTTCAGCTGCTTCCCTCACGGTGAGTTCAGGTTTAACAAAATTGAATGTATAGGCCACTGGATCTTTAATCTTATATTGCACAATGAGTTCAGCATCAACGATATTTTCATCTCCAGTTAGCATGAGACTTTCTTTTTCAATCGTGCGATACTGATTATTGCTCGTGGACCTAAAACCAATCTCAACCCGTTTTACTTCTGTGACTTTCGGTGTTTGCACAGTTTCAATGGGAAAAGGTAAATGATAGTTTAAACCTGATTGAGCGATTCGGGAATGCTTACCAAAGGTCTGCACAACGCCTACTTCATCAGGGCCGACTACATATGTACCTGACAGCAGCCATAAGACCAATCCTATACCAATCATAGGAAAAATTCCTAGAACAGGAATACTGACCTCTTTGTCGCCGATTATAATTCGTTTAGTTGACATTATTTTTCTCCATTTTGTTTTTAATCATATTTGTTTACGCAACCTTGCTACAGGAACATGAAACTGTTCACGATACTTTGCCACAGTTCTGCGCGCAACAGGGTAGCCATGTTCATTTAATAATTCTTTTAATTTATCATCGGTATAGGGACGTCGTTTATCTTCTTCATCCAGTAATCCTTTCAGCAGTTGCTTGATCTGCATGGTGCTTATTTCCTCACCACTGGATGTTACTATCCCTTCTGTAAAGAATGATTTTAATTCAAAAATCCCATAAGTTGTATCAACATATTTTCCTCGAGTAGATCTGCTGACAGTAGAAACGTCCAACTCCAATTCATCGGCAATGTCCTGGAGTTTCATGGGCCTTAGTTGGTCTACGTTGCCTCGGAAAAATTCCGGCTGCCGTTTGATGATCTCTTGCATCACATTTGTTAAAGTTTTGCGCCGTTCAGAAATGGCATCCACGAACCATAAAGCATTATCCACTTTTTTCTTAATAAATGATTTGGCTTTTTTATCCAGTTCCCCGGCCAGCATATCTACATATTCACGGCTTACTTGTACATCCGGCAGCCAGCTATCATTAACGACAATCACCCAATTATTTTCCCGTTCATACACGACCAATTCCGGAATGACTGAAATTGTTTCAACATCTTCATGACCTTCCCCAGGCTTGGGATTCAAATGACTGATCACTTCCAACGCAGCTTTTAATTCATTTTTTGAATATCCTGCTTTTTCTGCAAGGTGTTCGTAACGGTGATTGGCCACATCATCAAAAAATTCATTTACAAGCTTATACGCAGCAGCATGTTCAGACTTGTCGATCTGAATAAGTAAACATTCCTGCAAATCTCGGGCAGCGATACCTTGGGGTTCAAACGTCTGGACTTTTTTCAATACCGGTAAAACATCCAATAAATCCATTTCAAAGCGATCGCTAATGAGTTCCACATCCATGGTTAAATAGCCATTTTCATCCAAATTATATATGATTTCTTCCGCCACTAACCGTTCTTGAACACTAAAATCACAGAAGTTCAGTTGGTCTGCTAAATATTCCACAAAATCTTTCTTTTGGGGAATGGGCATATCTATGTATTCTTTTTTTTCATACACATTCGGAGGTTCATAATCATTATCCTGTTCCCAATCCAAATCTTCATCATCCGCCGTTTCTACTTCTGGTTCACTGGTACCTTCAATTTGATCCAAAGCGGGATTGGTTTCTAATTCTTCCAGTATGCGCTCTTCAAGATTGACGGTGTTAAGCTGGAGGATGGTAGCCTGCAGGATCTGTTGAGGCTGGAGTACCTGCTTCTGCTCCAAGCGTTGTTCGAGTTTTGCCATTAGTCCAACCTGAATTTTTCGCCTAAATACAGGCGTCGCGCCTCTTCGTCATTGGCCAGGAATTCTGATGTACCGGAATTCAAAATACGGCCGTCAAAAAGCAAATATGACCGATCTGTTATTGATAATGTTTCCCGGACGTTATGATCTGTAATCAGCACGCCAATATTGCGGTCTTTCAGTGAACGGACGATCTGTTGAATATCTTCCACAGCAATGGGGTCTACACCGGCAAAGGGTTCATCCAGTAAAATGAAATTGGGATCCATTGACAACGTCCTACAAATTTCCACACGTCGCCTTTCTCCGCCAGAAAGTGTATTACCCTTGTTTTTCCGCAAATGGGATATGGATAATTCTTCCAGTAATTGATCAATTTTATCCTGCTGTTCTTTTTCAGAAAACTTCGTCATTTCCAAGATCAGTTTCAAATTATCTTCCACAGAAAGTTTACCAAAAATGGATGGTTCCTGGGACAGATAACCAATACCTTTTCGTGAGCGCATATACATGGCATCATTGGTTATTTCAAGGTCATCCAGGAAAATGTGGCCTTTGGAGGGCTTGATCATACCGGTGATCATATAGAATGTTGTTGTTTTCCCAGCACCGTTTGGGCCCAGCAGTCCAACGATCTCCCCCTGGCTTACTTCCAGGTCCACTCCGGTCACGACCCAGCGGGAACCGTACTGCCTGGATAATTCCTGGCCTTTGAGTGTGTGTTTACTGTCCATCTTCTTCTATAGAAGTCACACCGGATGGTTTGAGAATTCGCCAGTTTTCCATGGCAATATCCGATTCAAACCCCACGCCATAAAGGGTATCTCCTTCTTCGGTGGTTAGCATAACATTAACTTCCGTATAAATTAACTCTTCTTTGGAGTCCCAGACCAAGGTATCTGTATAAAGCGTTACACCGCTGTCGGAAACGACCACCACATTTTTCATGGCCCGCATAAAGTCCGATGCTTCTTCAATTTCCGCCAGTGCTGATTTCAAATTGGTGGTGTGGCTTTCCAATTCATCAAAGAAATCAGCGTCCACATGGTCATCGAGTAATATAAACTGCCTGTTATCGTATTTTTCTAAGTGCCCCGCGCGGATAATAGCACGGGTGACGCCTGCATCAGTGAGAGTGATGGTTACTTTCCAGCTTTCTTGGTCCGGGAGGCCTTCCCGTGTTTGAGATACGGAAGATCCATCCCTGCCGGTGCAGCCCAGCATGAATACCAACATTAAGGATAAACTCAATTTAAACATTTGCAGAAGATTAACGCTAATGATAAGGATCGGTTTCCGGCGGATTCTGCACCTCATTCCGGATCGCCAGCAATACTTCTTCCAGCCTGCCCTGTTCAGCGAGAATCCATTCGAGAGCTTCCCGGAAAGCACCGTGACCGCCGGATTTTTTTGTTACATGGATTGCTTGCTCTTTTACAGGAGCACAGGCATTCTCTACAGCGATGGGCACGGCCACTTGTTCCATGACAACAAGGTCAATGAGATCATCGCCGATGTAGGCGATTTCATCATCATTTAATCCATGTTTTGCTTTGATCTCATTGTAAGGGCCACGCTTGTCCAATGTGCCGTTATACACCTCATTAATTTTCATTTCTGCCGCCCGGACAGCTGTGGCTTCTGAATAACGACCGGATATCAAAGCCAATTTTAGTCCCGCGGCACGGGCAATAGCCGAACCGGCACCATCGGTTACATTGAAACGTTTTAATTCTTCACCAATGGCACCCTTATAAATCGAACCATCCGTAAGCACACCATCCACATCGGAGATGAACATTTTTATGTTAGCACAGAGTGCTTTTGTATTAGCCATTGACAACGCTTCTGATATCTTTTAGTATTGCAAGTAGATCTGCCAATTGATCCAGAGGCCATTGAGTGGCGGCATCGGACTTTGCTGCATCCACATTATCGTGGACTTCCATGAAAATACCATCAGCTCCGGCGGCGACGGCTGCTTTGGCTAATGTAGGAATAAATTCCCTGGCACCGTCTGTTTTGCCACCGCCTGTTCCCGGCATTTGAGCACTGTGTGTGGCGTCAAAGATCACCGGATAGCCCGTTTCTTTCATGACCGGAATAGAGCGCATATCTGAAACAAGACTTTCATAGCCAAAGGTGGTACCGCGATCCGTGAGTAAAATTTTATTTCCACCGGCGCCTTCGATTTTTGCCACAATACTGCCCACTTTCCAGGGGGATAAAAATTGCCCTTTTTTTACGTTCACAATTTTACCTGTTTTGGCGGCAGCTTCAATGAGGTCTGTCTGCCGGCAGAGAAAAGCCGGTATCTGCAGAATATCTGCGACTTCAGCAACGATCGAAGCTTGTTCCGGATGGTGGATATCGGTTAACACGGGAATACCCACTGTTTCCTTTACATTTGATAATATCTGTAACCCTTCTTCCATTCCTGGGCCGCGAAAGGAATCTCCAGTCGTACGATTGGCTTTATCGAATGAACTCTTGAACACCAAGGGTATACCTGTTTTAGAGCATACATTTGCGAGTGCTTCTGCCATGGCAAGAGAATGGTCTCTGCTTTCGATAACACAGGGACCGGCTATAATTGGTAGATCATCTCCACCAAAGGAGACGCTACCCGTTTGAATAATGTTAGACATGGTCTGATTTTAAATGAAATTGGACTGCCGCGCCAATAAAATCCCTGAATAATGGATGGGCGGAGCTGACCCTGCTTTTCAACTCCGGATGGAATTGTCCCGCCACAAACCAGGGGTGGTCTTGTAGTTCAATCATTTCTACCAGGTTTAATTCATTATTCACTCCTGAAAAAACAAGTCCATTTTTTTGCAGACGTTCGCGATAGCGGTTATTCACTTCCCAACGGTGGCGGTGGCGTTCAGAAATATTCTTTTTGCGGTACGCCTTATAAGCCTTCGTCCCTGGCGTGAGTTCACAATCGTAAGCACCCAAACGCATGGTCCCGCCTTTGCGCTTGATGGCGCGCTGAGATTCCATAAGTGTAATAACTGGATATTTCGTCCGCCGGTTGAATTCTGTACTGTTGGCCCCTTCAAGTCCACACATGTATCTAGCAAAATCGATGACAGCACATTGCAGCCCAAGACATATCCCCAAAAACGGCACTTTATTTTCACGGGCAAATTTGCTGGTCAGGATCTTACCTTCAGAGCCACGGGAACCAAAACCTCCGGGAATCAAAATACCATCCACATTGGCAAAAGCTTTGGTGGCATCATCATCATTATGGATTTTTTCTGTATTGACCCAGTTGACATTTACACTGGAATTATTTTCAACTCCTGAATGAACAAAGGCTTCCAAGATACTTTTGTAAGCATCGGGAAGTTCGGTGTATTTCCCGCACATGGCAATGGTCACATTGTGCTTTGGATTTTTGAAACGGTGGATGAATTTCTCCAGGTATTCAATATTGGGTTGTGGGGGCAGTTCCAGCCTGTCCATGATTATTTGACCCATTTTTTGGCGGTGCAGCTCCAAGGGAACTTCATAGATACTGGGAACATCCAGCCCCTCGATGACATGATCTCCGGCTACGTTGCCAAACAGTGCCAGTTTATCCTTTACAGCCTTGGTGAGTTTGCGGTCCGAACGGCAAAAGATAATATCAGGCGTCAATCCAATTTCCCGAAGTTTCATTACCGAATGCTGCGTGGGTTTTGTTTTTAATTCTTCACTAGCCCGGATATAAGGGACCAACGTTACGTGGACAATAATTTGATTACGGTAGCCCACCTCCAAAGATAATTGACGAATAGCTTCCAAAAAGGGCAGGCTCTCAATATCACCAACAGTACCGCCCACTTCGCAGATTACTACATCAAATTTTCTGGGCTGATTTACAGCTCTAATACGATTAATGATCTCATCCGTAATATGGGGAATAACCTGGATGGTTGCTCCTAAATAATCTCCCCGGCGTTCTCTGTCTAAAACAGTGCTGTAAATCTGACCGGTAGTGGCATTGTTGGCTTTGCTCATATTCACATCGATGAAACGCTCGTAATGGCCTAAATCCAAATCCGTTTCGGAACCGTCATCCAACACAAATACTTCACCATGCTGGTAAGGGTTCATGGTACCGGGATCCACATTCAAATACGGATCCAGCTTGATGATAGAAACTTTCAGTCCGGCGCTTTTCAATAAATAGCCTATGGAAGCAGCTGCGATCCCTTTACCTAATCCGGATATGACACCGCCAAGTACAAATATATATTTTGTTTGTTTAGCCATTAGTCTCCGCAAATGCTTTTAAATCTTCTTCAGTATCTATCCCTCTGCCAGTATAATCTGTCATGATCACGTGTATGGGTAGTCCATTATCCAGCACCCGTAATTGTTCTAACTTATGCGTCTTTTCATTTTCGGTCTGCATCATTTTGGTGAATTTCATGATGGCCTCCTTACGAAAAGCATAAATGCCTATATGCCTGTAATAACCGCCAATTTCATACTGTCTGGGTTCACGCCGAAAAGCCAGAGCGATATTGTTATTATCCACCAAGACTTTTACTACATTGGGATCAATTTCATCTTCCAATGAAATATCTGTTGTCGCTACTGTTGCCATGAAAATATTGGGTTCATCAAAGGCTGCCACAAGATCATCAATCAATTGAGGATCGATCGCCGGTTCATCTCCCTGAATATTAACTACTACATCCGCTTCCAGCTCTTCTACCACTTGAGCCACGCGATCCGTACCGGACTTGTGGTCAGAAAATGTCATGACCGTATTTACCTTAAAGGGCTTTAGTGCTTCTGACGTTTCGTCGCTGTCAATGGCGACGATGATATCATCTAGTGATTCAGCCTGCAGAGCTTTTTCATACACATGAACCACCATGGGTTTATCGTTAATGGGGGTAAGTATTTTATTGGGGAATCTGGTGGAATGGAGCCGGGCCGGGATGACACCGACGTTCACGAGAGCAAAACTATTTTAAAGCGGGGACACGTTTCCACCGGATTCAAATTGTTCGTCTTGAGAATGTTCTGATTGAGCATATACAGGGGAAAACCTGTTGGAAAATTAAGGAAATAAACCCGACAATAAAGATAGAAATTTTATTCAAAACGCAACGATTCAATGGGATCGAGGTTTGCAGCCCGCCAAGCCGGATAAATTCCAAAACCGATACCGATCAATGAGCAAACAACTAATCCATAGACAACCCAATCCATGGGAATCACAGCCGGGATATTTAATAATACTGCAACGACGTTCCCGCCTACAACTCCTAAAATTACACCTACAATTCCGCCGATCTCACTCAGGAAAACTGCTTCAGCAAGAAACTGTGTGATAATATCCCGCTTGTTGGCGCCGATAGCTTTGCGAATACCAATTTCCTTAATGCGTTCGGTTACAGACACCAGCATAATGTTCATGATGCCAATCCCGGCTACGAGCAAAGCGATAATACTGATTACAAAAGCAAAAGCTTTCACACCACTGGTGAACGAACCAAAAGTATCCAAAAGTTGTGAGTTAGAGACAACTTCGAAATCATTTTCTTCACCGGGTGGAACCTTACGGATAGTACGCATAATACCTATAGCTTCATCCAGCGTTTTGTCATATAGTTCTGGTGAGGGCGCTTCCACCGTAATGCTCAAGGATGTACGCTGATGGGCAAACTGGTGCAGATATGTAGAGATGGGAATGATGACATAATTATCCTGGCTTTCACCAAAGGATTGTCCTTTTCTTTCGGCGCTGCCGATCACCTTGAAGTCAATCCCATCAATGGTGATGGTTTTTCCCAAGGCGTATTCAAAGGGAAAAAGCTGATCCATGGCATCGCCGCCTAAAATGACAACACGCCGGCCATAGTGGACATCATCGTGTGTGATATTGCGTCCTTCATCGATTGTCGTATTATATGTCCGGGCAGTCCACTCATCCCCTGCGAAAAGGGACACATTGCGTTTGGCCTGGTTATCACCATATTTGATGGACTTCCCCCAGGCATCATCACCAGCGCTGACAAAGGCGGCTGTTTTCGCCCGCTCCCGCAGTGCATCATACTGGTCGTAGGTAATACTTTTACGTTTTGAAAATTTTTCCCAGGAACCATGACCTCCTAAATGGATGGCAGGATATTTTTGAAAAGAAAATGTATTGGCTCCAAAAACGTTCAATCCCGATTGAATAGATGCCTCCAGGGTTGTGATCGCCGTCATGACGCCAATGACTGAAAATACACCAATAGCGATACCTAGCAATGTCAGTGATGAGCGCAGCTTATTCTGACGGATGGACTGGAGAGCCATGATCAGGCTTTCCTTCAGTGTATTTATAAAATGTCCTCTTTTTTTTACTATTCCCAAATCCTAATCCTAAATCCTTAACTTTATCCTAATCCAATTCACTCATAACGCAATGCCTCAATAGGATCCAATCGTGCAGCACGATACGATGGCGCTAATCCAGCAACAATACCAACAACTGAACTCAATATCAGAGAAATAATAGCCAGGGAAATGGGCATGGTAGATGGAAATATGTATTTATCTATTAATAAACTTCCACCCAACGCCAGGGTTATGCCCATACATCCACCCAAAAGACAAATGAGCAATGCTTCCAGCAGAAATTGGCGCATGATACTCCCCTGTGTGGCGCCGATGGCTTTGCGTACACCGATCTCTCGTGTTCGTTCTTTCACGGATACAAACATGATATTCATAATTCCAATACCTCCTACAACGAGAGAAAGAACAGTAATAAACACGCCCGTGCCCCCTATGGCAATTTTCATGGTTTGATACTGCTGACGAAAGGCATCCTGCTGGTTTACAGCAAAGTCATTTTTTTCTTCCGGATGCAATCCTCGCAAGCGGCGCATAATCGCTGTAATTTCATCTTTGGCGTCATCAATATTTGCTTGACCCACTTTTACATCAAGGCGCATCCAACCCCGCCGAGAAAATAAGCGTTGATAAGTTCCAAGCGGAATGATAGCTCGATTATCCAAGCTGAACAAACCAAGAAATTTGCCCTGTTTTTCCGCAACTCCAACCACACGAAATACATAATTTCCGATCTTTACTTTTTCTCCGATGGGGTTTTCATTTGCAAACAGTGCATTAGCCACATCATAGCCAATTACAATAACTCTTGCACCGCTGCGGTCCTCGCCATCTGAATAAAAACGTCCTGATTCAATATTCATATAAGCTGTTTGTACAAATTCAGTAGTTGTGCCCATAATGTTAATGCCCATGGCCATTTCATCATTGCGTGTAATATTTGCAGTTCGAAATGTTACAGGTGCGGCTGACTGGATGTATTTACTCTGGGCTTTTAATTTTTCTACATATTCAACTTTAAGATCAGAACGATTGCGGATCTCCCACCAGTCCTGTTCGCCGAACCATTCATATTTGGCGATGTACAGCACGTCTCGCCCCAAAAATGACATGCTCTTTTCAAAGGAGCGATCCAGACCGGAAATAAGGGTACCCATTAGTGTAACCGCCAGGATACCAATGATAATACCAAGCGTGGTTAAAGCTGTTCGCAGCTTGTTACCCCAGATTGAACTCAGGGCCATGCGCAGAGATTCAATATAAGCAAACATAATCAGGCAGTCGCTTTTTTCTTACTGAGTTTTTTGCGCGTTTTAGATTTATGATTTTTAACGTCTTCCTCGATGCAGCCATCGAGTATATGGATCGTACGGTGGGCGTGCTCGGCAATATATGCTTCATGGGTAACCAATATGATGGTGTTACCTTCTTTATGAAGTTCATCAAATACATTCATGATTTCTACACCACTTTTTGAGTCCAGGTTTCCGGTCGGCTCATCGGCCAGAATAATGGATGGATTGGTCACTAAAGCTCTGGCAATAGCTACACGCTGTCGCTGACCACCGGATAGTTCATTGGGCTTATGATGCATGCGATCCGTCAGACTAACCTTTCCCACAGCAATTTCAGCAAGTTTGAGGCGTTCGTCCCTGGGAATATTCGCATAGATTAAAGGCAGTTCCACGTTTCTTAACGCAGTGAGTTTTGGTAGTAGATTAAAGGTCTGAAAGACAAAACCGATCTTTCGATTACGGATAGATGCCAGTTGATTGTCATCCATTTCATGAACTTTTTCTCCCTCAAATTCATACGTCCCATCTGTAGGCGAATCCAAACAGCCAATCATATTCATCAATGTTGATTTCCCAGAGCCTGAGGGGCCCATAATAGATATATATTCATTATGGTTTATGGTCAAGTCAACACCATCCAGAGCTTTAACAATCTCACTACCGACATCATAATAGCGCTTTACACCATTGAACTTAATCAGTTCAGCCATTAGTTACGATTATCCTCATCTACGCGGACAATACTGTTATGCTTTAAATCACGGCTGATGGCCTTATAGCTTCCGGTTACTATTCTTTCACTTTCATCTAAACCACTGATGATTTCATAATGCGTTTCACTGCTAATGCCCACTTTCACCGGTTTGGCTACAGCAAATGGTCCTTTTTTATTACCCTTAATTTCTTTATCTCCCGCAGGTTCATCTTGAACGACAAAAATCAGTTCAATCATTTCTTTCTTATAATTACCGCTTCTATATTTTTTCTCTTCATCAGATTCATCTTCATTCTTTTCACCTAATTCTTTATCATAACCTTCCGGCCGTATTGTCAGGCTTTGTATAGGAATGGTCAGCACATCCTCCCGGATATCCGTAATAATGTTTGTATTGGCACTCATGCCAGGGCGGATCTTGGGATGAACATCCAGCATGCGTACTTTAACTTTAAAATTTGTTACCTGTTCCTGAGTACCAAAGTTGGATGTTTCCGCCACATGGGCAATTTCACTTACGATACCGTAGAACATGGTATCCTGAAAAGCATCAACTTCAATTTCTGTCGTATCTCCCAGTGAAATTGATACAACATCATTTTCATTCACATCCACTACAACTTCCATTTTGGTAAGGTCAGCAATGGTCATCAGTGCTGTCGCCTGGAACATGCTGCCAACTGCCATTTCACCCACTTCAATATTTATCCTAGTGACAATTCCATTTGATGGGGCAGTCATTTTCAATTTCGATAATTCATCTTCCCGGGAACTTAACGCTGCTTTGGCTTGCCTTAATTGGTTGACGGTCAATTCATGTTGTGCAGTGATAGATTCCAGTTCCTGTTCAGAGATCAGTTTTTGCTTGTAGAGTGACTCCATACGTTTTTTCTGGGCTTCCACCTGTTTCAAGCTTGCCTTTGCTGAATTCACTGAAGATTGTGCCTGTTCTGTTGCAGCTAAATGCTGTTTTGCATCCAGCGTAATCAGCAACTGTCCGGCTTTAACATGATCGCCTTCCTTAACGGTGATTTTTGTCACCCATGCTGAAGTTGTAGCGCTGATCTTAATTTCTCTTACCGGCTGTATTTTACCGCTGGCATTGACTTTATGGATTACTGTTCCTTTTTGGACTTCTTCTATTTCCACATTAATAGCACTGTCATCTTTACGAAAAACGTTTGCAGCAATAATAATGACAACTAATGCCACTACTCCGCTGATAATTAATATTTTTTTCTTATTCTTTTTCATTGACAAAAGTTACTCCTGCTTATCTGTAATCTTGATCGAGTGTTCCCAATAATGCTCTCAGTTGAACTTCCTGTGTTCTGGCATCGTATTTAGTGCTGACTAATGAACTCCTGGCCTGGCTGACAGAAACCTGGGCATCCAACACTTCCAAAATGGTTGCCGATCCAAGACTGTACCGTTCCTGGACCAAATTCAAATCTTCTTCAGCGGAGGCTAGAACCTGCTCGCTGATAGGTATAAGCTCCTGGTAATTTTCCAGAGCATTGATCAAATTCCCCAACTGTACCTGTAAATTATGTTTCTGGGTTAAATAATCATACTGCTGCTTGCGGACATTCAATTCTGCCTGCTGCTGTTTTGTGGATAAACTATACCCGGTGAAAATAGGCACAGATAATGATAATGATATGCTCGAAGACCAATCGTCTAATTGGGTTATACTGTCAAATTCATCGGAAGTTGTTCCATAGCTCAGCGATGCACTCAAATTGGGTAAACGTGTCCCAAATAAAATTTTACGATTCAATTCTGCTTCAGAAATTTGCGACCGGCGCACAAACAATGTTGGGTTATGCTCTACCATTTCTGAAACAGACTGTTCTAATTCCGGTACAGGAAGAAGAGTCTGACCCAAATCTGTGATTTCAAAATAAACATCGCTGCCCATCAGACCCAAGCTGTTGCGGAGAGCAAGCTTCGCATTGCGCCAATTTGTTTCTTGGATCAGCACATCTGATTGTGCTCTTCCTTCCAGGACCTGTGTTTTTAATAAGTCCGTTTTTTTTACTGCTCCCAGTTCAAATTGCGTTTTCACTAAACTCACCTGCTGGCGAGCTAGGTTCAGGTTCTTCTTGGCGACTTCCAACAGCTGTTGAGCTTTCAACCGTTGGTAGAAAGACTGGTGAACATTCAGTATTACATTGATCTCTTGCTGACGGGCAAGTTGTTGAGTGATAATAAGGGAATTATTCGCTGACCTGATCTGGTTCAGCCACTGACCGCCATCATAGATGGGTTGTCTGAGTGAAAATGACGATCCAAACGTATTTGACACGCCACCGTAAGGAGATGAAAATAAAAAAGTAGAATCCATCAACTCAATCTCCGATAAAATACTGCCTGTTGGTGAATGAGTTTCACTCCATGAATTACCATAACTAATCGTGGGCAGAATATTACTTAAAGAACCTCTAGCTCCTGCTGCTGCAGACTGCACATCCAAGGCTGCAGATTTTAATGACTCTTTATTTAGCAGTGCAATTTCAATGCATTTTTCCAGAGAATAGATCTGTGCATCAAGGCGTACAAAGATTAAGAAACAGTAAAAATATAATATTATTTTCATGAATTAGGTAAATAGTGACCCAATAAATGAGAAAAAGGTTGTCTGCATTATCCAATAAATCCCTAAAGCAATCATAAATGGTTTTACCTCCCTGCGATATAAAACACTCATACCAATGGCAAGAGCGATTACTCGCCAGAAGGCGAAAAGATCCATGCCGCTCATGAAATTATATAGAAAACTTCCTTCTTCACCTATTCCCAATAAGCCCAATCCAGTATGGATATTTACTCGCCATTGTGAAATCATAAGTGGGATTTTAACCAGCGCCTCTAAAATAGTGATCATATAAGTAAAAGATGTTATAACAAGAATATTTCCGTATGAAGATTTTCCGCCAAAAAAGAAATTGCCAATAATCATAATCATCAAAGACATGAGTAAAATTCGCACAGGTGTAGATAAGGCGCTGGTGGCATATCCGATCATTACCATTCCAGTTGATGGATCTGTTATGTTTTCCAAGCTTTCAGCTAATATTTCTTCTTTTTGATCATCCGCTATCTGTGAACTACCCATGATGTACTTTTCAGTTTGCTGGATCTGTACTTCTGTAAGTAATTCTCCCAAGGCTACCATACTTACGAGTCCGACAACTGCTGTTATGATGATAGGCAAAATTGAATCTTTCCAATTATTCCGTTCATTCAATGAAGTAAATACATCCCTCGGTTCTAAAAAAACATTAATAAGATTATTCATATACGACCTCCAGTGTTAACCAGTCAAAATTTCATCTTTGATTTTGAGCATGTACTCCCTGGCTGAGTCATATTCATTATCTATATCACCATTTAAGATCGCTTCCTCGATGGCATGCTTGATTTTTCCTATTTCTTTTCCTTCAAAAAGGCCGAATGTTTTCATGATTTCCTTGCCCCGCACCGGTGATTGAAATGCCCGTAATGCATCTCTTTCTTCCACGTTAGACATTTTGGCTTCCACAATTTCAAAATTCTGTAAATATTTTTTAACCCGGTTCGGGTTGCGCGTAGTGATATCTGCCCTACATAAGGTCATAAGATCATCAAGTTCATCCCCAGCGGCGACTATGACCCTGCGAATAGCAGAATCGGTCACTTCACTATTGACGATAGCGATGGGCCTTAAATGCAATAATGTTAGTTTTTTCAGATAATCCCGTAATTCATTAGGCAGTTTCAAATATTTCGCCACTTTATTCAAGATCCGTTCGCCTACAGCGTCATGACCGTGAAAGGTATAACCCTTCTTGCTGTCAACTCTGCGCGTTTTGGGTTTGGCAATATCATGGACCAGGGCCGCGAAACGCAATTTCATCTTATCTGAAAGCTGGGCGGCATTATCAACTACCTGCATGGTATGGTAGAAAATATCTTTATGGTGCCATTCCTTGGTTTGTTCTAATCCGTACATATCATCAATCTCTGGAAATACATATTTCATTAAGCCTGTTTTTTGCAAAATTATTAATCCAATGGAAGGCTTGTTTGTTGAAAGGATTTTTATAAGTTCCGCTGTAATGCGTTCTTGGGATACAATGCTGATGCGATGTGCCTGTTCATGAATTGCCTTGAAACACTGTTCATCGATGGTAAAATCCAAGGCGGCAGCAAAATACGCAGCGCGTATCATGCGCAATGGATCTTCACTGAATGTTTCATCGGGATTCAGAGGTGTTTTTAACAGTTTAGCTTTTAATTCTGAAATTCCTCCGTAAGGATCGTTCAATTCTCCAAATCGATCAGGATGAAGATCCACTGCCAGTGCATTTACCGTAAAATCACGGCGCAGTAAATCTCCCTGCAGATCCGTATACACAACTTTTTTGGGTTTGCGCGATCCTTTTTCATAGGATTCAGACCGTGCCGCGGCAACTTCAAGGGGAATTGCTTTGTATGGAATTTTGGCAGTAGAAAATTTTGGGAACGGGACAATTTTCTTTACCTTTAATTTTTTAGCCAGTGCTTCGGCAAACTCCACGCCATCACACATAACCATAAAGTCGATCTCTTTCAATGGCCGTCTAAGAAAAAGATCACGGACATAGCCGCCCACAACATAGACATCATGACCGCGCTCGACGCCTAGTTTTCCTGCCAAACGCATGACCTTGGAACCAACAGTGTCTTCCGCTATTAAATGGTGTATATTAGACATAATAGCTTAGAATTTACGGAAGTTGTTCTAAATCATACACTACATCATAATATCATTTGCTCGAGAGAAAAACTTCATCTATTTTCACACACCATGGGTATTAGACAGATATTAATAACACTCCTTTTATCCTGTTTCACCTACGGGCAATTTGGGGAAGTGAAGGTTGTTTTTGACAATAGTCTGCTGAAAGTCCATGAACAGCAAAATATCTTGCTTCTCAAACAAGATATTGTCCGTTATATAAAAACAACACGCTGGGATGAAGATTATAGTGATCTAGTGATTCCACTCCATATTCAATTTATTTTTGAAGGAGCGGTTCAAAAAGGTGCACAGGAAGCATTCCTTGCACAAGTGCTTTTTTCCAATGGCACAGATCAACGTTACTTTGATAAATCTTTGCAATTCCCTTATGGCCATGGTGGTACATTATATTTTGATCTTGTACAGTTTGATCCCCTTTCAAGTTTTCTGGCTTTTTATGTAAATCTTATTTTGGCAGGAGAAATTGACACATATGAACCCATGGGCGGAACGCGCATGTTCGAAATGAGCCGTGAAATCGCCCTGCGAGGCACGGCCAGTGAATATTCCCGCGGCTGGTCAGACAGAGCCAAACTTGTCGATGATGTCAGTACGAACTTTGGTTTACGAAAAGCCAAATTTTCGTATTATTATGCCATGGAACTTTTCCAAGACGGCGATATAGATGAAGCCGTTCTTGAATTTAAGAATATGATTAAAGGCCTAGATGAAGTGTATGACCGTTCCGCCCGTGAACATTATACAATGCTGTTTCTGAAAGCACACATCAATGAACTGGCAAATGTTCTACAGTTATTGGGTCAGAAGAATATGCTCCGGGATATGATGGAGCTTGATCCAGATAATCTGGAGATCTATAAAAAAGCGCTGGATTAAAGATCACTGTATTTCTTAATACCGCGTATGTAGTGGGCGAAAACAATACTGCCGCGGTAAAATTGGTTCAAAACTTCTTTGTCATACTTTATACGGACTCTCCGGACTGACCGTCTTTTCTTTAGTATTACCAGGGGATGGGTCAACAGCCAGAATAATGATTTACATACAGCACCGAAATGCCGTAAATCCCATTTAAAAAGAGCATAGGCAATAGCTACAAATTCCAGCGCCAGGCGTACAGGTAAAAAATATAGGGTCAGCGGCAGATTATAATTCGTCAATAGCATGAAGAATGAATTACGGTGGTTCAGGTAATACTTTTGGAATGAATGCATAGGCAGGGACATCGCATTTTTATGATAGACCACTGCATGCGGCTCAAAAACGATACGCTTTCCCATGAGCTGCAGGCGCCAGCAAAGGTCAATTTCCTCTTGGTGAGCGAAGAATATTTCATCAAAACCACCGGCTTGCTCGAAGGCCTCTTTTCGGACCATGAGCGCAGTGCCGGATGCCCAGAAGATATCTTCAGCAGAGTCATATTGACCATTGTCTTCCTCCTGTTCCAGGAAGATTCTGCCTTTTGCAAAAGGATAGCAAAATAAGTCTATGTGACCGCCAGCCCCTCCAGCATAATCAAATAATTTTCGCTTGTAATAATTGCGGATTTTGGGTTGGGCTGCCGCTATATCATCTTGCCCTGAAACAGAATTTGCCAAATGTTCTAGCCAGTCCGACTCTTGGATTGTATCATTATTCAGAAATAATAACCAATCACCCTTTGCAGACGAAACACCACGGTTACACCCGCCAGCATAGCCGTAATTATCGTCATTTTCTATCAATGTTATTTCCGGGTGGTTTTCCTTGATCCAAGCTTGACTGCCATCTGTAGAGGCATTATCCACCATAATGATCTCTTTATCTTGATAGGTGGATTGCTTTAAGGAATCCAGGCATTCGGAAAGGATATCGATCCCATTCCAGTGGGGAATAATGATTGAAATAAAGGGCTGATTAGAAGACATTGTAGTAAAAAGGTTAGACGGATGCAATTAGACGAAATGTCTAACTACTGACGTTAAAGGGCTAACCTTTTACCTCCATTTCTTTTAATAGTTTTTGAGCTTCTTTATCTTTGGGGTTGCGTTCCAGCCAGGTCGTTAATAAATCTCTGGCTTCATCAACCATTTCAAGCTTGCGGTAATTAATGATTAAATGACTTACAATATCCGGATAATTATTTCGGTACTGGTTCCATACTTTTTTATCCACTTTTTTCTGTTCCCTGCCGCCAGATAATATCTTTGCTTCTATAGAATTGTATCCACTATAAAGCTCTTTTAAAATAGATAAGCTAGTGTCATAGTTTTCCAATTCCAAATAAGATTGAGCATATTCGACACGATGGCGAACTGTATTATCTTGACGGGCGACAAGTTCGTCCAATACTTCTTTAAATTTTTGATTATTTCCCACACCATAATAAAGTCTGCCTACTTGATAATGTAGATCCCTGTTATCCATGCGGATTGGATTTTCAGGTAAATTTTCAGACATTTTATCTAAAACTTCTTCAACTTTGGCCCGTTTTATATCAGCCGCTTCAATGTTGTTCACAGCCTGTAGTTTCTGAAAATCCATGAAATGATGAACGGCTAGCTGCATATAAGCGCTGCGGTAGTTTTGCAGCAGGCGGATGACTTGATTATTATAAAATACGTCCTTATTCCCAAGGTTACGGAAAAGATACTTATCATGAGGGCTACGGAACCAGAGCGTTCCTTCCTTTTCTTCCCAATCAGGGCCTACAATATCTTTTTTCCATGTTTCCTGACCCAATTCCGTCATTAAGTGATATTCCATACGCTCGGCATTAATCCCCTTGGTTTTGTAAGGACGCAATCGATAGGCAAGTCCTTCCATTTCCAAATATTCTTCCAAACCAATACGATTCCCCGGTGAAACAGTTACAGCAAAATAAATAGGTGAAGTCCATTTAGTGTCATTGATGATCTGCATAATCATCATGTCCTGCACTTTCAGAGCCTGTTTGGCAAATGTGGGTTTGACGTTCCACGTGATCTGCTGATCACTATTTACCGGAAACGTAACTTCCCGCGTTTT
>Ga0257112_10000271_pt1 | contig 22584 bp, 16 predicted proteins | sample LP_taG_5_FD_191565 | JGI IMG/M metagenome (GOLD analysis project Ga0257112, IMG submission 191565) | Marine microbial communities from Northeast Subartic Pacific Ocean, Canada - LP_J_2015_P26_1000m | ecosystem: Environmental > Aquatic > Marine > Oceanic | place: Canada: Northeast Subartic...
TTACCCCCTCAGATCCATAAATGAGTCCAGCGTTTAAATATACATTGATTACATTACTAGTAATGCTGACCCTCATGTGAATTTTTGTTTTTTCAACACCCGTGTAAAAACCTTGGAAAACGAAGCTATAGGCCGAGAAAAGAAGACCAAGGAAAACAATCGAAGAATACTCAACGGTAAGCGGCGTTGCTTTTATGTCATTAATAAAAAACGGGATGAAATTCTTCGCCAACAACCATCCGGCGACGGACATCGGAAGACCATAAACTGTCGCCATAAAAAGCCCGTTGTGGAGGGCGGTGCCGCATTGATCATATTTTTTTTGTCCCAATCGCCTGGACGCAACGGTCTGAACTCCCGTCCGGATACCAATAACCAGACTCAGGGCTCCCCAAAAAAGCATGGCGCCCATGCCGGTGGCCGCTAGGGCCGCAGCGCCAAGCCTGCCCACCATGGCAACATCAACCACGCTCATAAGAACCCGACTCAAGTTGGACAAAATTACTGGGAATGCCAGCGTGAACAACTCCTTGGAAACGGGTTTGTTCTGCGGCAATATATATTTCAGCATTATTAAGAAATATTTAGTGAGTTTAATTCCAAGACCTCAATGTTAACCTGCCGAAGGCTCTCTTTAGTTTTCGTGCACATGGGCGCAGAAGTGGCAACCCTAACGCGAATACCCGGATCCACAGACCAAATTGATTTCGCCTGTTCGGATATTCTGTAGCCGTCTTTCATTATAATCCTGCTTTTTCGATCGATTATGATAAAAATATCGTCCATTTTTTTATATAGGGTGGTTCGAGACGTCAAATTGTATTTTTTAGGGTCAATTCTTTTCATGGTCTTTTAGTAAAACAGCGTTGAAATTAACCCAATGAATATTTTGAATTGTTAATGAAAATCCGTTTTTCAGCGGAAGTTGAATCTTCTCTAGTTGCTGGGATGCCGGTTTTAGCGTTGGAATCGACAATTATAACACACGGTATGCCCCACCCAGACAATGTTGAGTTTGCCTTAGAATCTGAATCTGTTTGCAGACAACAGGGGGTGGTTCCAGCTACAATCGCCGTTATTAAGGGTGAGTGTTGTGTCGGGCTGGAAAAAGCGCAGATCGAATTCATAGCAAAAGATGCATCCTCTAAAAAAGTTTCTAGGCGAGAACTGGGCCTTGCCATTGCAAAAAAATGGAGCGGAGGAACCACCGTTTCTGCTACCATGCACATCGCCCACCAATCTGGGCTTTCCGTTATATCCACCGGCGGTATTGGAGGGGTGCACCGAGGCGCTGAAAAAACGTTTGACGTTTCTCAAGATTTGACTGCGCTTTCACAAATACCAATGGTTGTCGTCTCGGCTGGAGCAAAGGCTGTTCTTGACCTGCCCAAAACGCTAGAGGCCCTGGAAACCCTAGGAATTCCAGTGTTGGGCTTTGAGACGAATGAATTCCCGGCTTTTTATTCACGCAAATCCGGGCTTTGTGGCCTTTTGCGCATAGAAAGCCCCGGTGAAGCTGCTCGTGTGTATCGAAAAAACGTGGAAGCTGGACTGAGCGCGTCAACCTTGGTCGCTAACCCTGTTCCAAAAAAAGATGAAATCCCGAATAATGAAATAGAAAAGATCCTTGATGGAGCCATTAATGGTGCAATAGAAAATAAAATAAAAGGGAAGGACCTGACTCCATTTTTGCTCAAAGAAATTGTGAAAAAGACGGATGGAAGAAGCCTGGAAACCAATAAGGCTTTAGCTATAAACAACGTTTGTCTTGGGATAAAAATTTCAAAGGAGCTGTCTTAGGGCGGCTAGAAAGCGTTTGTTGTCTTTTGTAGAAAAAACTACATCCGCCCCACAAATAAAAAACTTCACAAAGGTGAGGCTTGGGGGGTGTGGTTTTAATTATTTAAGATGTTTTCTTTCGTGGGCTGGGTTGGACCATGATCATATTTGGTGGCCACCTCAATTCAATGAAAAAATTGTTTGAGCGAATTATCGCTATTTAATCCGAACCCTTTTATGTTATAACCAAAATAATGAAAAACGGGCGCCACAAGACCAATTGCTTCGCTCCAAATTGTTTTGCTATTTAGTACAGATTCTTTATAGCGCTTTGGTCCAACGGTGTGTACTACTTTTGTTTTTTTGTGTGGGTGTGTTTTATAAATATGCGTCATGTCTGGAAACTGGGGATAATTATCATAAGGGGTCATACCAATAAGATAGTTTTCACCTGATCTGTTCACGTGCCCACAAATGTTCACCGTGGGATGTTCGCCCTTTATACGATCTATAATTACAATGTCTCTATTCTTTGCGGACGACTTAATGGTATGAATGTTTTTTGGATTACAGTTTGGATATGAAAGCTTGTTGGGCCAAACAACCAACTTGTTGTTCATTATACCAAAAACATGGCCAGCCAGCTTTTTGGATATCCCAATATCCAGACCCCAAGCGCTGGGGCCCGCACATAAATAATATAATTCAGCGTTTTTATTGATCATTTTTTCCTGGGCCCAAATAATGCTGTGCCCAGCCTAACCATTGTGCTTCCCTGATATATTCCCAGCTCAAAATCGTTGCTCATTCCCATTGACAAAACTGTTAATTTTTTCTCTCGAACAACCTGCCTATTAATGTTTTCTTTGATTTTCCTAAGCAGCGCAAAGGCCTTGCTGGTGCTGTCCTTTTTTTGTGATGCGGGCCCAATGGTCATCAGTCCATTAACAATGATTTTATCTAGGGTTATGCATTCTAGTAAGTCTTGATCTTCCTGTGGATCAAAGCCAAATTTTGTTTTGTCACCACTAGTATTGATCTCTAATAATACAGATAACGGTTTTGTGGTGTGTTTTAACTTTTTGGCCAGTTGTTTGGCTAAGCGCAGGCTGTCTACAGAATCTATAGTATCGAAAATATGGATTGCTTTTTTAATTTTATTTGTTTGCAGGTGGCCAATCATTCTTCTGTTGTATACCCGCCCAGGCTCTACAGCTCTAAACTTTTTATCCGCTTCCTGCACGCGATTCTCGCCAATGTTAACAATACCATTACGAATGCACATTTCAACGGTTTCTTGGTTTCGTGATTTTGTCGCAGCGACAATGGTAACGCTGTCGTTACGGTCGCATTGTTTTAACGCCGAGTCAATTTTATCTTTAACCCGACTAATTCTATCAAGCAGGTTTATTCCTCATCGTTATTAATGTTTTTTTCTTCGTCTGCTTTGTTTTCAACAATATGGGTTTCTTTTCTTTTTTCCTCGTGATCGGTATCAGTTTTTTCATAATTATCCCCTGGTTCGTCTTCGTTAATAACGCGGGAAATTGAAGAAATTTTTGATCCAGCATCAAGCTTAACAAGCTTAACTCCTTGGGTGACGCGGCCTATTGTTCTTATTTTAGATACGGGCTGACGCATAAGCACGCCTTTATCTGTAATTACAATTAGGTCGTCAGCGTCCACCACCTCCATAATAGAAACCATTTTACCTGTCTTTTCAGTGACGCGCATTGTCATAACACCCTTACCCCCTCTTGTTTGGGTTCTGTACTGAATCACGTCAGTTCGTTTTCCCAACCCTTTTTCAGTTGCAACCAAAATTGTTCCTTCCCTTTTCACAACCAGCATACCAATAACGTAATCTTCTTTAGAGCCAAGCCTAATGCCTATTACTCCCATGGTTTTTCTTCCGGTGGGTCGTATGTTTTTTTCTGAAAACCGAATCGATTTTCCTTCGCGCGTACCTAGCAAGATATCGTTTTCACCACTAGTAATTCGTGCCTCAATTAGGGTGTCTCCCTCGCGGATGTCAATAGCAAATATCCCTCCTTTACGTGGTTTACTATAGGCGGATAGCGCGGTCTTTTTTACAAGTCCATTCCTGGTGGCCATAACAATATAGCGTTGATCGTCAAAGTCTTTTACGCTAACAAACGCCTCAACTTTTTCACCGGGTTCACAGCCAATGAGGTTGACAATTGCTCTTCCGCGCGTTGCGCGCCCTCCCTGGGGAATGTCATACACCTTTAACCAGTGGCATTTTCCACGATCTGTAAAAAACAGCATATAGTTGTGGGTGTTGGCGATAAAGAGGTGTTCAACAAAGTCCTCTTCTTTGCTGGTTGCTCCCTGAACGCCGCGACCACCGCGACGCTGGGTACGATATGTGTTCAGCGCAGTCCGCTTTATATGTCCCTCATGTGTAATTGTTAAAACAACCTCTTCGTCAGCAATCATATCCTCCATTGTAAAGTCGCTGTCAACCGGAATGATTTCTGTGCGACGCTCGTCTCCATACTTGTCTTTCATTTCTTGAAGTTCTAACTTGATGATAGACATTCTTTGAGTAAGGCTTTCAAGGATACCCCTAAGATTGGATATAAGCTTGATCATCTCTTTATATTCCTCTACAACCTTATTTACCTCAAGACCGGTGAGTCTTTGCAGTCGCATATCTAGAATTGCCTGGGACTGTTTTTCAGAGAGCCTAAAATTGTTCATCAGACCTTCTTTGGCCATAGTGGGATCTTTGCTTGCACGAATGACCTTTATTACTTCATCAATATTATCAAGCGCAATTTTTATGCCCTCTAGAATGTGTGCCCGCTCTTCAGCGGCTTTTAAATCAAACTCTGTGCGGCGAACAACAATTTCATGCCGAAAATCAATAAAATGATTAAGCGCTTCTTTAATAGGCATTATTTTGGGCACACCCCCAACTAACGCCAATAAAATGATACCAAAGGTGTCCTGTAGTTGTGTGTGTTTATAAAGCTGGTTTAGTATAACCTCCGGTACGGCGTCTCTTTTAGATTCTATTACTACCCGGACACCGTCTTTATCTGACTCGTCGCGTAACTCTGTTATTCCCTGTATTCTTTTGTCTCGGGCTAAATCTGCTATCTTTTCAATCAAATTTGCTTTGTTTACTTGATAGGGTAACTCTGTTATCACAATGCTGTCTTTACCGCTTTTTGTGGTTTCAATGTGGGCCCGGGCGCGCATTTTTATTTTTCCTCGACCGGTCTCGTATGCTTGTTTTAAACCGTCCATACCCAATATCAGACCGGCTGTAGGAAAGTCGGGGCCTTTTATGTGTTCCATTAACTCTACTGTTGTAATGTCTTTATTATCAATAAGGGCCACAAGTCCGTTAATTATTTCATTCATGTTGTGGGGCGGTATTTTGGTGGCCATTCCTACAGCGATTCCTTCCGATCCATTAACAAGTAGCGTTGGAACAGCTGCCGGAAGTACGGTGGGCTCGGTTAGTGTTTCATCAAAGTTTGGTTGTAAATCCACTGTGTTTTTTTCCAGGTCCTTAAGCATTTCACCGGAAAGTTTTGTCATTCGCGATTCGGTGTAGCGCATGGCAGCGGCCCTGTCTCCATCCACAGATCCAAAATTTCCTTGCCCATCTACAAGCTCGTGTCTCATTGAGAAGTCTTGGGCCATTCTAACCAGGGCGTCATATATAGATGCGTCCCCATGTGGATGATATTTTCCCATAACGTCTCCCACAATACGTGCCGATTTCTTGTAGGGGCGATTCCAGTGACACCCAAGTTCGCTCATTCCGTAAAGAATTCTTCTATGGATTGGTTTTAAACCATCCCGAACGTCCGGAAGCGCCCTAGACACAATCACAGACATAGAATAATTAAGATAGCTTTCATTCATTTCATCGACTATGTCGCGGGGTAGGGTGTTGTCTCTATTATAGTCTACCATTAATGTATCCTTATGCGTTAAACGTCAAGATTTACAACAAATTTTGCGTTTTTCTCAATGAAGGTGCGGCGAGCTTCCACGTCGGCCCCCATAAGGTTTTGGAAGGTCTCTGTTGCCATGCTGGCGCTTTCCACGGTAACCTGCATCAGCGTTCTCCGCTCAGGGTCCATTGTTGTTTCCCACAGTTGTTCGGGGTTCATTTCGCCCAAACCTTTATAGCGCTGAACGTTGACCTTTGTGTTTTTATTGTCTTTTTTCATACGCTCAACCGTAAGGTCTTTTTCATTGTCATCATAGGAATAGGCCTCCTTTTTTCCCTGAGAAATTCGATAAAGTGGGGGTAGCGCTAAATATAAATAGCCGCCATCAATAATTCCTTTCATTTTTCGGTAGAAAAATGTCAGCAGCAAGGTGCGTATGTGCGACCCGTCTACGTCAGCATCGGTCATAATAATAACTTTGTGATAGCGCAATCTTTCTATGTCAAAATCACCCGTAGATTTTTCTCCCGTCTCGTCTTCCGATCCTCCAAAGCCTGTTCCTAGGGCTGTTATCATAGATTGTACTTCGTTATTCGAAAGGAGTTTATCCACACGCGCCTTTTCAGCGTTGATAACCTTTCCCCTAAGCGGTAAGATGGCTTGTGTGCGGCGATCTCTCCCCTGTTTTGCTGATCCTCCAGCAGAGTCCCCTTCTACCAAATAAAGCTCACAAAAGGCGGGGTCCCGATTGGAACAATCGGCAAGCTTTCCCGGAAGCGAAGACCCTCCCAGGGCGCTCTTTCTACGAATAAGCTCACGCGCTTTTCTCGCGGCCGAACGGCTACGCGCAGCCAATAACGCTTTTTCGATAATACGCCTACCAATAGAGGGGTTCTGTTCTAAGAAGTCCAAAATGCCCTCGTAAACCGCCTTGTCAACAACCCCTTTTACGTCGCCGTTTCCAAGCTTTGTCTTAGTTTGTCCTTCAAATTGTGGCTCAGCAACCTTAACGCTTATAATTGCTGTAAGGCCTTCGCGAAAATCTTCGCCGCTAAGCGTTAATTTTTCGTTTTTTTTTGATTTTATTAAATTGTTCTTGGTCGCATAAACATTCATAGACCTTGTTAGGGCAGAACGAAAACCAGAAAGGTGAGTCCCCCCCTCAATGGTGTTGATGTTATTAACAAAAGTAAGGATGTTGTCGTTATAGGTGTTGCTATAGCGCAGCGCAACGTCTACAGGAACCTCTGTGTCTTCTTTTTTTACAGTGACTATTTTATTGTGCAGTGGGTTGTTTTTTTCATCTAAATATTTTACAAAATCACTTAATCCACCCTTAAACTTGAAGGTGTCTGATGTTGGCGCACCCGAACGCTCGTCCTTTAAAACTATTTCCAGACCATGGTTTAAATAAGCCAGTTCCCTTAGTCGTTCGGCTATAACGCTATAATCAAAAATAATGTCATCAAAAATTTCTTCATCTGGGTGAAAACATACTTTTGTGCCTGATTTTTTTGTCGTACCAAATTCTTTTAATTTGTTTTGTGTTATTCCTTTTTTATAGTCCTGTTTGTGTTTTTTTCCGTCTCTTTTAACCTCCACCCATAACCATTTAGACAGTGCGTTTACAACAGAAACCCCGACGCCATGAAGCCCACCAGAAACCTTATAGCTGTCTTTGTCAAACTTGCCACCTGCATGTAAGACTGTCATAACAACCTCAACCGCCGGCTTGTTTTCTTCCTTGTGAATGCCCACCGGTATACCGCGTCCGTTGTCCTCAACAGCCACAGATCCATCAAAATTAATTGTAACTGTTATTTTTGTACAGTGGCCAGCAAGGGCTTCGTCAATAGAATTATCAACAACTTCATATACAAGGTGGTGTAGGCCGCGCTTTCCAAGATCGCCAATATACATGGCCGGGCGCTTACGAACCGCCTCTAGTCCTTCAAGAACTTTAATGCTATCTGCGCTATAGGCCGATGTAGCAACTCCTTCAGTCATACAAACCTGATATCCTTTATCGTTTTTTTTCCCAAGGCCGTGTTAATTTTGAATAAGACCTCTTTCTTTTGAAATTGCAGTTCCTGTGCCCAAGCCGGAGAAGCCACACGCACAATTAAAACTCCGTGTTTAACGTCTTGTACGGTTGTGTTTTCAGCTATTTTTTTACCTACCGTTGTTGGCCAAAGATTCACCGCTTGTTGTTGATTAACTCCTGCGTCAAGACCTGTTTTGAATAAATATGAATTTAATACTGTTTTAATGGCTTTCATTTTATAGCGGTTTTGCTAATGGCGGGTCAGTCATTCAAGCGAATAGGCATCAGCAACATTGTTACCTCTACGTTATCGTCGAGTGCAGTTGGATAAAAAAGACCGGCGCTGATGGGCGTATTAAGCCTTATTACTATTTCGTTGGAATTCATGTGTGATAATATATCTTTTAAATATGCCGCGTTATAACCCACATCAATTGAATCACCAACATATTCTATCTCTATTTTTTCCTGGGCCTTAGACGCTTTTTCAGGGTCCTCCGTTGTTATGGTTGCTGAGCCGCTTTCAGCGCGTATTGCAATCTGGTGGGTGGCTTTATTTGAGAATATTGAAACCCGCTTAACCGCTGAAAGAAAATTATTACAATCTATTTTGATTTCTTTTTCGTTATCAGTAGGTATTACACTTTGATAGTCCGGAAAGCGATCCTCAATTATACGGGTATATATTGTGTCTGTGCCTATGGTGGCCGTGAAAACATTGTCTCCTAACCAAAGTTGTATTTGGTCATCGTTATTAATATATGCGGTAATTATATTTAAAAATTTCCTTGGGATTATAACTTCCCCCTCAAACTGCCCCGCGTCGAAATTGGTGCGCACATATTTGGCTAATCTGTGGCCGTCTGTAGCAACCGCAGTAAGAGTTTCTTTTTCAAATTTGAAATAAACCCCTGTTAAAGCAGGCTTGAGATCATCTTTACTTACAGCAAAACTAATTGTTGATATCATTTCGTTTAAAACATTTGCTTCTATACCTGATTCAACGCGTTGATTTGCTTCAGGCTTTTCTGGAAATTCATCGGCTGGTTTACCCATCAAATCATAGGATCCAATATCTGTAACTATTTTAACATTATTATTTTCATTAACATCTATTGTTATCCGAGTCTCATCAGGTAATTCAGAGGTTATTTCTAATAAGGTTTGAAGAGGTATTGCCGCAGAACCAGTTTCTTCAATGCTACTTTCGATGGATGTTATAATTGTTATTTCAAGATCTGTGGATCTAAGTGTCGTTCCTGTTTCTCCTGCTTCAATTAGAACACAGCTTAATATTGGTATTGTTGATCTAGTTGGTGTTGCTTTTGAGAGTTTTTGAAGAGCTTTTTGAAGTTCAGATTTCGAGGTCGAATTTTTCATAAATACTTTGGTAAATGAATCAAATATTTAATGGTTTTTATCTTAAATAATTGTTGTTGTAACATTACTTAAAATGGGTCCATTTCACAAGGTATTTTTAATCATTTTGTTGAGAATAAAAGAGGTAAAATAAAATATTATATAAATAGAAATTATCTTTCTATTATTTATATACATTAAGGTACTTGTGTATAAATAATTTCTTCAAATATTTAATTGTTTGTTATAATGATATAATTAGGGTTTAATTAAACTATTTCTTCATGTGTATAAGTCATGATTTATTGTTAATAATTTGCATTGGGTCTGTAAAAAAAGGTTATAGTAGAAACAAAAAAACTTATTGAATAAATTGTTGAAAATTCGGTGAATTATCTTTTTTATCGAAAATTATTTTTTTATATCTATGAAAATATTGGTGCGTGCAGCCACAACCCATTCTTGGAAATATTCCATTCTTTTATGATTAAGCGCTATTTCTTCTATTTCTACCCAATGTGTTTCAAGCGAAGGACGACCCCCGGGTTTTACCGCCTCAACCCATAATAAATGATATCCGTGATCTGATTTAACGGGTCGACTACATTCATTTTTTTCTAGTAAACCTAAAACTTCTGTAATTGCCGGAATCGGTGAATTATTAGGAGTTATCCACCCTAAATCACCACCTATTTTTTTTGTTGGCTCATCATCAGAGTGTTTTTTTACTAATTTTTTAAAAGAATATAAGTTTTTAGAGCTGTCTCGCAGCGTCATTGCATAATTATATGAATTAGTTTCATCTTCTTCTGTTATTGCTGGGGATATCAAAATGTGTCTGACTTTTATTTTTTCACCAGACTTTTCTGTTGTTTCCAAAATATGGAAACCAAACGATGTTTCAACGGGTTCGCTAAGCATATTTATTTCTTGTGTGAAGGCAATGGTTTCAAAATCTTTTACCATTTGGTTTCTGCGTATATACCCTAAAGAACCTCCGTTATTTTTTGAACCTGGATCTGCAGAATATATTTTAGCTAGATCTGAAAAAGATTCGCCAGCAAGGATCCTTTCGCGTATGCTTTTTATTTTATTTTCAGCATCTAGTCGGTTTTTTTCACTTGGTTTTATTCTGACAAGAAGGTGCCTAATTTTCATTGTTACGGGGAACACCGGTAAACTATCTCTAAAGTTGGTGAAAAAAGCAACCACACTTTCCCTGTTAATGTTTACTGACATAATTAATTGTTGCTGATATTGTTCTGTTATAAGCCTGTCGCGCATATCATACCAATATTCTCTGCGAAAAGCATTCAGGGGCTGGCCTAACATCTTTTCTGCCATTTCTTCGGTTCCAGCGCGCATTATGAAGGTTTCTATTTGTTGGTCTAAGGCGCTTTCCACATCTTTTTCTGCCACAACTATTGAATCTAATTTTGCCATTTCAAGAATGACTTTTTGATCAATTAGAGAGCCTAAGACGTCTCCTTGTAATTTTTCGAGAAGGTCTCTGTCCCTAGAGACATCTAAACCTCTTTGTAGTGCGGTCATGCCTACGACTTGGGAAACATCGCTTTTTAAAATAATATTTTCACCGACAATTGCAGCAATACCGTCTATCGGAACATCTTGATTTTGTCCATATAAAAAGAAGAGAAAAGGTAATAAAGTTTTAATGATTTTATACATTGTTTACAGTCCCCCAACGTTTAACTCAAATAAATATTCTTGCCTTAAACTATCTATAATGGCGGCAGAGAGGATTGCCGCTTTCCTTTTTTGGATCACCAAATAAATATGGTCATAGACGTCGTTCAGGCTACGATAAGATCCTTTCGGAAATCTTTTTATTACCTCGATAACAACATACCCGTCTCCCGAGTTAATCGGGCCAATGTAATTACTTTTTGTGCCACCAAAAATAGCTTTATTTATTACCGGCTGCAGCCGGCCTTCTTCAACATTAATTGCATTAACGCCATATTGTTCAAATAGTTCATCGCGTTTTTTATTACCAGAACCCTTTTCTAAAAAAACTCTTATTTTGTTAGCATCCTTTTTATTGTCTACATCAAAAGTGTTAACTAAGGCCTCGCCATGACGACGTTTAAACGTTTCTTTTTGGATGGTATAAAAATCTTTTATTTCCTTGGTTGATACACCTGTCCGGGATCGTAAGGCCATCTCTAAATATGTTTGTCCTATAAGTTTTTTCTGATAATCTTTAACCTGACTTGCAAGGGAAACGTCTTTGTTAAAACCGGCACGAACACCAGCAATATAAAGAAGCTCAGCGTTGACCCATTGAGATACTTGGTTTTCTACATCTGCCATTTGATATTTAGGAACTCGATTTTTTACTTCGTCTTTAGTAAGAACAGAGCTTCCTACCCTCGCTAACACCTCGACGTTTTTGTTTGTTTTGTTACAGTTAACCAGCGTTAAGAGAGAGATGAGAGCTATTCCCGCCGTTTTATACATCGTCATAAATTAAGAATTATTGTTATCATAATAGAACAGTTCTGCTTTCCGCATAAGCATTGTCAGCGGACCCTTGTCTGCATCGCAGAATATTTCCAGACCGAGATCATCTTTTTTTAATTGTTTAAACATGTATTTTGTCCCGGCGGTTTCTAGGGCGTTCATTAAACTACCCACAGACCTTTCGTTTGCTGTTTTGGGGTCAGTACCCATTAGAGTAAGAACAACCCTGTCTTTTTTGATTAGAATATTTTTGACAAGCGTTTGTGTATACGCTGTTCGTATTTCAGTTATTTTATATAGATTTATTGTGCCCGGGCCCGGCTTGCCACAACGGTCTGTCACTTCTTTTTGAACAGCGCCTATGTCTTGTTTGTTTTTAGCGGCTGAAAGACGTTGGTAGTAATATAAACGATCTTGTGATAAGGGCATATAGCTATCTTCGAACGACGCCTTTCCAAAATATTGTATTTTGGGAACACTGATGTTTTTTTCCGTCCCCCTTGATTTGTTTAGCTCGTCATTAAACATTTTGCAATAAAGATGATAACCTACACTTGAAATATGTCCGCTTTGTTCATAGCCAAACACATTGCCGGCACCGCGAAGTTCCAAGTCTTTTATCGCTATTCTGTAACCAGATCCAAGGTCGGTGTTTTCTTGTATTGTTTTAAGTCTTTCAATTGATCCCCCGGTAAGACTTTCTTCTTTTGGTATAACTAAATAACAAAAACCCTGCCGCTCACCGCGGCCTACGCGGCCCCGAATTTGGTACAACTGAGACAAGCCGTACATTTGTGCGCCGTTTATGATAATCGTGTTTGCGTTGGGGACGTCTAGGCCGGCCTCTATAATGGTTGTTGATATCAAAACCTGTATTTTCCCATTAAAAAACGAAAGAATTATTTTTTCCAAATCCCCGCTTTTCATTTCTCCATGGGCAACCGCGATTGTTGCACCAGGCAATAGATCTACAATAATTTTTTCATAAAACTTGATGGACTCAATACGGTTGTGTAGGAAGTAGACCTGTCCACCGCGATTTAGTTCTACCTTAATTATCTTTTTTATGAACCCCCAGTTTTGATAGATAACCTGAGTTTTTATAGGAACCCTTTTAACGGGGGGCGTATTAATTAAACTTACGGATTTGAGACCAAGAAGAGATTGCTGAAGAGTGCGCGGTATTGGTGTTGCTGTGAGCGTTAATACATCGACGGATTTTTTTAGTTTTAATAGTTTATTTTTATGGACTACCCCAAAACGATGTTCGTCATCAATAATTAATAAACCAAGTCTGTTTTTTGGTATAGTATCGCTTAACAATTTGTGTGTACCCACAACTATGTCGACCTGTTCATTTAGGATATTGTTTATTATTTCTTTTTGTTTATTATGTTTGATAAACCGTGACAGCATTTCAACGGTTACGCCGAAATTTTCCATTCTGTTTTTAAATAATATATAATGCTGGTTAGCTAAGATTGTTGTTGGTACTACCACCATTACTAAAACCCCAGAAAAAGCTGCTTTTGCTGCGGCCCGCAGAGCAACTTCTGTCTTCCCAAAACCGACATCGCCTATGATGAGCCTGTCCATTAGCCCGGGCGAAACCATGTCTTTATATATGTCGTTTATTGCTGCCGCCTGATCGCCCGTTTCTGTATATGGAAAGCTTTCTCCTATAGATTTTTCAAGATAGTCTTCTTGTTTATAGTTAATCTCTCGTCGTGAAAGCCTGTTGTTGTTTACAGAAACCATGTCCGCTATGATGTCTTGAATGTTTTTTTTTGTTTTCTCTTTTTTTATGGTCCACGTTTTGTTACCGAGATTATTTATTTTTGGTTTTTTTGTTCCAACTAGAGGCGCAATCATATCGATGCGTTGAGCCAAGAGGTGTACCGTAGAATTATTTGCGTATTCTAATTTCAGATAGTCTTTATTGTATTTTTTTACTAACCCACGATATATACCAACCCCATAATCAATATGTGTGATGTGGTCTCCCCAGTTATATGAAAAAAAATATTCCTCACTTCGTTTTTGATTGTATTCATTGACTTTTTTGACGGTATCATTTTTAATTATTGCTATACCGCTGTTATAAATAAAAACACTTCCCTTTATATGACCGTTTATGTAGATAGGGTTTTTCGGATAATAATCTTTTGGTTTTGATTTACCACCAACCACATATATAGCGCTAAGATCCTGTTTGTTTTTCGTTATATAATCATCGGTTTTTGTAGATATATCTTTTATTTGTATTGTTTCGGTTTCATAATTACTGTTTTGCCCGGTGTAATCAATATGCCAAGCGTTGTCTGTCAACCCTACTTTGACTGTCGAGTACCCCAACTCCATTAGTTTTTCTTTATATGTTATTGATAATACGTCACTTATGTCTTTTATTAAGGTTGGTATAATTATATTATTTGTTGTTTCTACAGACACCTGAGAGGTGGGGTTGTAATGTCTAATACTTGCAACAACATCATTATTAAACTCTATTCTAATAGGGTTTTTTGTGTTTGTTGGAAAAACATCAACTATCCCTCCTCGTCGCGCATATTCCCCAATGTTTTTTGCTTGTATGTTTTCTTCGTATCCATAGTTATTTAGAGTCTTAATTGTATCTGCTATTACGAGCCGATCATCAACTTGTACACGCAAACTAATGACCTTTTTAGTCATAATAGACCGTGGGACATGTTCGTTTAAACCGCCCTCTGTATATATAACATTGGGCCAGTCTCCAGCAAGCGTGGCTGCCATAGCTTGAACATATTTTGATTTTGAAAGATTGAAGGTTTCTGGAAAAACCCCGGCGCTTTGTACGGTAGGAAGGTATTGTGACCGAATAGAGGCTACCCCGACAGATTCATGATAAAGAGCAAACGAATCGTCACTAACAACGACCAGCTTGTTGTTTAGGGCAATAGATCCAATAAAATAACTTCGCACGACCGAGCTAGTTAAAACCAAAGAAGCGCTAATGTTTTTTTCCATTGAATCGTTAAATCGCCGAACCTCTTTTGTGTTTGAGAGAACCTCTAATAGGGCGTTGACCGACATCATGTTTCACGTGAAACGCGATCATGTTTTGAGATAAAAATAGATAAAACGGAAATATCTGCAGGGGTTACACCAGAAATGCGCATTGCCTGGCCAAGCGTTTCAGGTTTTATAGAACACAGTTTTTCCTTTGATTCTAACGACAAACCAAGAACAGAATTGTAATTAAAAAGAGGGCTTATTTTAACCTTGTCGCTACTGATAACTTTATTTATATGCACATTGCTTCTATCAATATAGCCACGATATTTAATTACTGTTTCTGCCTCTAATAAAATCTCGTCTTTATAGGGGTCGGCCACAGCGGGAGAGCCAATTTCCAGAGCATTAAAATCTGAAAGAGAAATCTCCGGCCTTTTTAAAAGCATTTTTAGTGGCATTTTTTGATCAATAGGAGCTCCGCCAGATAATATTATTTGTTCATTAACCTGGTCGGGCGCAACCGAAAGGTTGCACTCTGAAATGACTTTGTCTATCGCAGTCGTTTGATCAACTAAGGTTTTGTGCTTTTGTTCGTCAATTAAGCCGCAAGCCAGCGCCCTGGGCCCCAGCCTTCTGTTGGCGTTAGTATATCGCAAAACAAGGCGATGCTCGGCCCTAGAAGTGAACATCCTATATGGTTCAGGAGTGCTTTTTGTTATGAGGTCGTCGATCATAACGCCGGCATATGCTTCCGACCTGTTTAAGATAAGAGGATCGCGCCCCGTTAAATATAAACCAGCATTCGCACCAGCTATAAGCCCTTGCACAGCTGCCTCTTCATACCCTGAGGTGCCGTTAATTTGGCCCGCAAGGTAAAGGCCTGGAACATTTTTAGATTCCAGCGTCATTTTCAGTTGATAAGGATAAAAATAATCATATTCTATGGCATAGCCAGGCCTAACGAAGCGAACACCTTCAAAGCCCGGTATACACTGCAATGCTTTTCGTTGTACTTCTTCTGGTAGGCTAGTGGAAAATCCGTTTAAATAAATTTGATCTGACCCGTCCCACTCCGGTTCGCAAATTAGGCGATGTGAGCTTCTATCTGAAAAGCGATTTATTTTGTCTTCAATTGAGGGGCAATATCTTGGGCCAACCCCCCGGATGTCACCAGAAAACATAGGAGATTGAGTTATATTATCTTTTATTATATCGTGTGTATCGGAATTAGTAGCAAGACTGTAACAAGAGACATTTTGTGGATTAAAATATTCATGAAAATGTGAAAATGGAGCTGGTTTGTCATCACCGTTTATTTTATTTAATTTATTCCAATCAATGCTGTTTTTAAATAATCTTGGCGGCGTTCCTGTTTTAAGTCGGCCGCAATCTAATCCAATTCGCGCCAAAGATTCAGTTATCCCAACCGACCCAAGCTCTCCCATCCTTCCGGCAGGTATCTTTTTTTGTCCAATGTGAATTAATCCGTTTAAAAAGGTACCATTTGTTAAAACGACAGCTTCCCCACATATAACGGAAGAATCAACGGTTTTCACTCCACCTATCTTCCCGTTTTTAATGATTGGTGCCATTACTTCCGCCTCAATAAGGTCTATGCCTGGCGATTTTATTACGCTATCTTTCACATATTGTTCATATAGGCGCTTGTCAACCTGAGCTCGCGGCGACCATACGGCGCGACCCTTAGATCTGTTCAGGATTTTAAATTGAATTCCCGAAAAATCGGCAGCTAGCCCCATTACGCCACCAAGAACATCAATCTCTCTAACCATTTGACCCTTTGCTAGACCACCAATTGAAGGATTACAAGACATTCTCCCAACGGTGTTTTTATTTATTGTAATTAAGGCAACCTTAGATCCACACCTTGCCGCAGCTAGTGCTGCCTCAATTCCAGCGTGCCCTGCACCAACAACAAGAACCTGATATTTGGCCTCTGGTTTCACGTGAAACTATTTACCCACACAAAAACTATTAAACATGTTTTCTAATATTTCATCCGCCGTTTTTATACCCAACAGGTCTTCAACGCCCCGCAGTGAGTTCTGTAACTCAAAACTGACCAACTCTAACTGGATAGGCACATGATCGGCAAGCTCTAGAACAGATGCCACAGCAACAGCGGTTTTCATTATGGCACTATATTGCCTTGGCGTTGTAATACCATAGTTTTCACTAGTAGCTTTTTCTAAACCAAGGGATATAATTATATGTTTTTTCAATTCTTCTACACCCAAGCCCGTAAGCGCCGAGGTGATTAACCTACCCTTAATAACGCCAGAAGGTTTATCCAAAGAACCCCCTTTAATCAAGTCTATTTTGTTGTAAACGTTTACAGAAGTTGTTTCTTTAAGTAATATATTATCAATGGTTTCGGTTGTATAAATCGACGCTTCAATTTGTGTAATATCGTTTATAATGCAAGCTAGGTCCGCTGTTTTCATATAGTCGCGTGTTTTTTGTATTCCCTCGCTTTCTACTTCGTTCTCAGGGTCTCTTAACCCGGCGGTGTCTACAAGGGTTATGGGAACGCCCTCTATAATTATCTGCGCATCTATAAAATCTCTAGTGGTCCCAGGGTTCTTGTTTACTATAGCGCGGCTGGAACCAACAAGGGCATTAAAAAGTGTTGATTTACCAGAATTCGGTGGGCCACACAACACCACAACGGCTCCGGATGTCATGATGCGACATGTATTATAGTTTTTTATCAACTTTTGCACTTTTTTACGTATTTTTGTTACTTTATTAATTATGTAGGCAATATTTGTGTCCACAACGTCTTCTTCAGATACATCTAACAGATGCTCTGAATAGCTCAAAACATTAATTATTTTATCGCGCATCAATGCAATTTCTTTACTAAGAGCACCACGCAAGCCATTAAGCGCAATGCCTACACCGCGATGGGATGATGCTGAAACCATACTTGCAACGGATTCAGCCTGCATCAGGTCAATTTTTCCGTTAATAAATGCTCTTTTAGTAAATTCGCCCGGGCCAGCAGGGCAAGCACCATAATTAATACAGAGATCTACAACATATTTCAAGATATATGGACTACCATGGCAAGAAATTTCCAATAAATCTTCACCTGTATATGACTCGGGACCCTTAAAATAAGTAAGAAGAGCATCATCAAAGGGTTCTTTGTTTTCGTCTAAAACTATCTCTTTATAGACTAAACGAGGTTTAAAGGCGCGAAGGCGTTCTTTAGATAAGTTTGTTAGTCGGCCAAGAACCCGTAAAGCGTCTGGGCCGCTTACCCTAACAACGCCTATGCCGCCAAAACCATATGGAGTTGATTGAGCGACGACTGTATCGCCACTAGCCACTACTTTTGTTAACGATACCTTCCAGGTTTGATTGAGGAGTGAGGTATTTCTGTTGCAGTATGGTTAGGACATTAAAAAGGGTATAATACAAAACCAACCCCGATGGAAATTGATTAAAAATCAGGACGAAAAAACCATTCATAAAATACATCATATATTTCTGTTGCGCACCAGATTGAGGCGTAGGCGTTGATTTCATTTGAATAAACATTGTGATACCCATTAGTAGGGGCAGGATGGCCACCTGTTCACCATAGAGAGGTATATTTATTCCCAAATCAAGGACAGCGTCTGGCCGCGACAAATCCTTGATCCAGAAGATAAAAGGAGACCCCCGGAGTTCAATAGATGATCTAAAAACAGTGAATAAGGCGAACAATAAAGGCATTTGCAGAAAGATGGGAACACAGCCGCTTAAGGGATTAACGCCATGTTCTTTAAACAAAGCCATCTGAGCTTGGGCAAATTTTCGTTGATCGTTCTTATGTTTTTCACGAAGATCGTTAAGCATTGGTTGTATGGCCTGCATCTTTTTTGTTGATGTGTAGCTCTTGTTTGTCAAAGGATAGACCAGTATTTTAACCAATACAGAAAAAACAAGAAGGACAAATCCATAGTTTGGTATATACTTGTATAAAAATATTAAAAACCAATGTACAAGTTTGGATATGGGCCTTATAAATGCCCACCCAAAGTTCATTATTTGATCGAGATTTTTCCCCAGTTGTTTGATACGACTATATTCTAGGGGGCCCAGATAGAGTGTGGATAAAAAAGGACGACTAACATCAAAATACAGACCCACATCATACCTTATATCACCATTTTCCTGTATTGCTAAGACCTGAGATCCTGGAGCTTGTTTTTGTGGAACCAGGGCTGTAAGGAAGTACTTTGTTCTTATGGCAATCCAATCGGTGGGGTAGTCCATGCGCTCTAGCTTTGCCTGGGCGGGTTTCTGTGTTTTAGGAGTGTATGTTTCATCCCCCTGAAAAACCATAGCCTTGTAGTAGACTTGTTCGTCCTTTTTGTTTGGCTCGGTTAAGGGCAGCCCGCCAGGCCAGCTTACCGTTGAAACGCCTTGAGAAACCCGGCGTTGGATTTCTGATAGATCTACGCTTATATCAATAATATATTTATTTGGGTAAAAGGTAAGCGACCTGGATATTTGTTTATCATCAAACGCTTTATGAAAGGTGACCGTGGTTTCCCTTTCGTAAATATTGATATCGAAGTCATTATCCGCAACCCAGCCTCCAGACAAAGAGATGTCGTCCCCATTTATGGATCTAAAGCCCATCATTAAATTGTTTACATTATTATTGTCTATTAGCTCAACTCTTTCTGAATCATTAAGCGCATAATTATGGAGCACAAAAGAAGCGATAGAGCCACCGTTGGTAGAGCTGATTTCAGCGGTGTATAAATTAGTGCGCACAGAGAAAGACCTTGCGGACTCTTCTTGTTTATTAGGGGAGGGGAGGGGCGCTATATTTAAATCCGGTAGCGGCAGCTCTTCAATCTTTTCTACGATGTCTACAATAAGAGAGTCGGTGTCGGGCGTCGGAGGATAGACCAGCTTATAGTATTCTGGCATCAGGAAAATGATCACCGCGATTAACAGAAACGCCAGCAGCGAAGTTCTATCCATTAAGACATATATAGTTTATTTATTTAAATTGCTTATACGCTATGCCGACAGAACTTTTCTGCCGCGCCGCCGTCGCGCTTTTAAAACACGTCTTCCGCCAACGCTTTTTTTGCGCGCCCGAAAGCCGTGTTTGTTTTTTCTCTTACGGTTGCTGGGTTGATAGGTGCGTTTCATTTTTGATCCATAATTAAGCCGCCGAAAATAACGAACACAGCTCTTTAAATAAAAGCATTATAAAACAGTATTTTTTATTATGGTTTTTATAAAACATTGCAAATCATTCATTGCTCACAATTATTTATGGTGGCTAAATTAATTAAACGGGTTGTTGTGGATAACCTGTGGAAAACAATTTTATGGATCATAATTATATTTGGGATAAGACCAAAAGCGTCTTAAAGGATCGGCTTCCGGCACACGCTTTTGAAACATGGTTTGAACCAATCAAGCCGCTAAGCATAAACGGCGCGAAACTAGTTTTACAGGTTCCCAATCAATTTTTCTCCGAGTGGGTAGACATGCATTATCGTAAACACATTGTCTCTACGCTTGAAAAACTAGGCGCTGGACCGAGAGAGATCAAGTATGTTATATCTACTGAAGCAACCAACCAATTAGAAAAAACAACGGGCAATATTGATGTTAAAAACACCCTGAAAAAGACACTACCGCCACACTTGAGCTCCGGCTATACATTTTCGGCATTTATTGAAGGCCCCAACAACCAGTTTGCTAAAGCCGCGGCCCAGACTGTGGCCAAATCTCCAGGCAAACATTCTTTTAATCCACTTGTTATTTATGGTGGTGTAGGTTTGGGGAAAACACACCTGTTGCACGCTATTGGCAATGAAATAATTACTACTGCGCCCAAGCTAAAAGTAGTAATTGCTTCTAGCGAAAAGTTTACGCTGGATTTTATATCTTCAATCCAGAAAAACCGTACTGCTGAATTTTCAAGATCCTACAGGAACGCCAATGTTTTATTAATTGATGATATTCAGTTCTTCCAGAAAAAGGAGCAAACCCAAGAACAGTTTTTTCACACCTTTAACGAATTATATCAACTGGGCCGCCAGATAGTGATGACGGCTGATCGCTATCCGGGCGAAATGTCCGGCCTGCAAGATCGACTACTGAGTCGCTTTCAGTCAGGTTTGTCTGTGGACGTTCAACCGCCCAACTATGAGACGCGGGTGGCCATTCTCATGGATAAAGCCGAACAAAACAGCCTTGATTTACCCTATGAGGTGATTGAGTTCATCGCTAGCCACCTTAAAAATAATGTTCGTGATTTGGAAAGCGTCATTATCAGGCTTTTGGCGCACGCATCATTGTCACAGGTTGATATAGATTTTCCGCTTGTGAAAAAAGTATTAAAGGAAAGGTTGGGAGACACGGTTTCGACTGATATATCGGCAGAGGATATCATTGATCGCGTAGCTAATATAACTAATGTACGCGCCGACGATATTGTGGGTCCGAGTCGACGCAAAGAAATTACCGAGGCCAGACATCTATCTGTTTATCTTTGTCGTGATTTACTGGGATTATCCCTGGCAACTATTGGCATGCATTTTGGCGGGAGGGATCACACCACTGCGCTGTACGCTTACAGAAAAGTGCGGACCAGCCTGAAGACCGATAAGCGGTTTAACCGCATTGTGGGTACCGTCAAAGATGATTTATCCTTTGCAATTCTTTGATTTTTAGGCCGCCGATGAGAACGTGATGTGCAACACAACTTTTAGTGACACCTTGTTCTTTTATCATACACATTATATATTAAGGAAAAATATTTTTCACTTAGAAGACTGGATTTTTAGCAGATACAATTTTTTAACTAATTCTGGAGCGCGAAATGAACAGGTTCAAATTTAAACATAGAGTTGCCCTATTAATGTTCGGGTTTAGTCTGTTTTATACCCCGGCTTCCGGCAAAGATTTTTTAGGAAAAAAAACCAACACCCGCATAAATACACCCGCAGGACTTACAGCTGAGGATGTAAATGAAAAACAGGTCGAAACAGTATTAAATAAACACTCCAACGGATTACCTCTTAATGCTTCCGAAATAGAAATATTAAGAACTAACATTAATAAACTACCCGTAAAGACAGCGGGGGATAGACGCCCCAGCATAAGCGGGCGAAGTCGAGTATCCAGAGACGCAATCGGTCTCTTTTTCTCTGAATATGGGGAGGGCACCAGTAACAACAAATATCTGGAAATCTATAATGGCACTGGCGCAGATGTTGATCTAGGAAACTATCTGATAATGCAAATAAACAATGGTGGTAATTGGTATGAAAACATAGACACTCTTAGCGGAACACTGGTTAATGGAGACGTGTATGTGATTGCTAACACATCAGCTGACGCCAGTATATTAGCGGATGCAGATTTAACGGAATCCGCAATAACGAATTTCAATGGAGACGATGCCCGTTGCCTGATCAAGGTGGTAAACGGCGACACAACAATTCTTGATTACATTGGATCCGCTCCCGCTGATCCAGGTAGCGGCTGGGCCGTTGCCGGGGTTGCTGATGCCACAAAAGACCATACCCTAGTAAGAAAAAGCTCAATAACAAGCGGGACCACCAACTGGATAGTAGCGGCAGGAACAAACGCTGCTGATTCAGAGTGGATTGTTCTCGATCAAAACTCGTGGTCTTACCTGGGGTCACATACCATGACTGAACCAAACCTGCTTAGCGAAGGTTTTGAAAACGGCGTTATACCTGAAAATTGGTCCGTTATTAATAACGATGGACATCCAAATTCTTGGTATGCATACGGCTCGTCCTGGTATGCCCACACCGGCGACTATTCAGCCCGGGTATATTATAATCCAGCTGGAAGTGACGACTGGCTGATAACACCAAAACTTGATGTTGTCAGCGGCGACTCTATTGTGTTTTGGTCGAAATCCAGTAATAGTGGCAATTATGCCGAAAATTTTAATGTCAGGGCATCTCTAAC
>Ga0257112_10000272_pt1 | contig 22548 bp, 27 predicted proteins | sample LP_taG_5_FD_191565 | JGI IMG/M metagenome (GOLD analysis project Ga0257112, IMG submission 191565) | Marine microbial communities from Northeast Subartic Pacific Ocean, Canada - LP_J_2015_P26_1000m | ecosystem: Environmental > Aquatic > Marine > Oceanic | place: Canada: Northeast Subartic...
AAAGATTATAATCTACACCGTCATCTGCTAATGCAAATTTGCTTATATTAAGACTCCCATTAGTTGCCAATCGTTGTCTACCTAACTCAGTCAAAACAGCGTCTATAAAAATAGTTTGACTTTTATCCAAAAATGCCATTATTCATTTGCCTTATAATTTACTCTAATTGTCAATGCCGCAGTTGCCCCAGATTTTACTCCTGTGACTATCAAAGACGTCTTTGAAGCATTTTGAGTACTAGTAATTCTCTTAGCTTTAATTTTAATAGTATTATTGCCTGATGGTGCAATAAGTGTTTGAGAAGCTCTAAATCTTAAAGATTGTTCTGTCGGTTGTGCAAATCTACCCGCAGTTGATGGCGAATCATCTAAATATAAAAAAGCTATATTAGTATTAAGCAATGTATAGCTATATGCTTCAGGGCTAGAATTAGAATGTAAATTGTTGGTACTACATTGTATAGAATCTTCATCCCCAATATTACTAACATTTTTCCAACTTAAATCTAATATTCCACTATTAGTATTTACTCTATTATTAAAAGTACCCCCAATAGTAGCCATCTTCATTCCACTACTCCTATCCAAATGATCTGTGCTTCGTAAAAGTTTATATCTCATCACACTTGTTTCATTTGGTACTGGTTCCAATAATGGTAAATTTTCAATCACGGTTCCATAATAATCTGACCCTGACGGGTGCGCGGTATCCCATAATGTATAATCAACTTCATCATCTGCTAATGCAAAATGAGTAACATCAAAATTACCTTGAGCTAACTTTTCTCTACCTTTATTGGTAAGGATAGCCTTCAATACCTGCGTCGTTTTATTTAAATACGCCATTTTTTAACTTCTCCGATTTGTAATATATGATCATAGACAACCTTTGTTATCTATAAATATATATAAATTAAGTTTATTATTAATTTAGTTTTATTGCTGATCATCACCTTCCGTATCAAACTCTGTTCTCAATTGAACACTTTCACGCGCATCACTTACTAATGCATATGGATTTGTTAATATATAGGTAACTGGTGTATAATCTTTCTTACCATTTACATCCAATGAAGATAATGCAGTAATAGCAGTATTTTTACTACCTTCAAAATTAATTCTACGTAATCCAGTTGAATTTTCTGTTAATTTTTCAAAACTTGAAGAAATAAATGAAACTGAACTTGCATTTCCTTGTAAAAAGTTTTTCTTACTACTATAAATATACATAGGTTTTTTATTAAAAGTAGAAACTCTTTGATTATTTATCATACCAATAGATTCCGTAAAAATAGATGTGGGTCCTCCAGAATAAATACTAGAGGTAGTATAGTTTCTTCCATAATGTCTAAAATTATCTACTCTATTTAAATCTCTTATTGACGGTTTAGAAAAAATATCTCCACTAACTGTCGCTTCATAATATTGATTATCTGAATAAAATTCATATGTAGACTCTTCATCTATTTCCCTATCTAATCTAGTTACATTTTGATTAACTTCATAATAATTATTTTCTGCACTTTGTGAAACAATATCACTATCTACATCTTTTAATTTAATAGTATCTTCAAAAAGTGGATTTTCAAATACAGGATGATTAATTGCTTGTTTATTTCTATCTAAAATATTATTTTCCACCAGTACTCCAACAACAGCTTTACTCCTTGCTGGTAATAAAGATTCTAATTGTGTAAATAATGAATGATCAAAATAATTTAATAATCTCATATAATCCCAAAAATTATTAGCACCTGTATATTTCTTAAAATATTCTAATTTTACCGCTTCTAAATCCCTATATTGATATTCTGTATCATCTCTAGCATCACCAAGATATTGATCAAAATTAAAATCAGCTAACTGATTCATAATATCTTGATTAATTACATCTATGGGACTAAAATACACTCCAATCTTATTTGAATCCAATGGAGACCTATCAAAAGAAGAAACTTCTACTCTTTCTGTTGGACTTAAATTTATATTTTCTCCAATTCTATCTAAGTACTCTGCAGTTTCAATTCTTACCTTATTTGCATTTCTTCTAATTCCACCTATTTTTGGGAGTGGAAATTTTGTTCTATCAACAACATTAGAATAACTTGTTTCATCAGCGAATCCCGTAGCTATACCTGCAATTGGTGTAGATTGATCAGTCGAAGTATCTCTAACCGATGTATCACTATTATGGTTTTTTGATTCATTAAAACTATATCGTAAAGCAATATCCTCGAAAGAAGCACTAAAACTATTTCCTACATAAGATTGTGGATTTTCTACGTGTGCGTCGAATGATTTTACATTCAACCTAGATTTCCACAATCTAAATTCCATCATCGAACCACTAAATTGTCCTCCAAAATCTTTTGTAGTATATCCACCTATATATAATGAACCTGTATTATTATACGCTGTATTATAAGATTGAGATGCTGCATTTTCATCTCCAGGCATATACAAAGTTGTTTCAGATTCATATTGAATTACATCTCTACCAGCATCATATTGTTTAGCTACTAAATTATAATTTACATTATTACCAGATTCCGTACTAGGAAAATATCTATTAAATGTGCCATTATCAAAATATACTGACCGTCTTGGAGCATCATTTGGTTGAGTAAATGATAATTGTAGAGAAATATTTGCGGTAGATGGTTGTAATAACGTTGGTCTAAAACTTATTTTCTCCCAATTTGTAGTAATAGACTTATCAATATAATGATATCCTCCAGCTCCTGGATCTGGTAAAGTATTTTGATCAGGATATTTAACTGGGGCATCATTAATTATTCTACCATCACTATCTAATTCAAGTACAACTAACCTAGCAGTTACTCCACCACTTCCAGATACTTTAGCATATACTGAAAAATCAAATTGATCAGATTTAGATGCAGTTATAAATCTAGCATCCCCCCACGCACTAACTGTACCATTATAATTTTGAAATGGCGCAGAATAAGTTCTACTACCTGGATTATTTTGAGTAACCTTTATAGAATAGTTACCATTATAAACTTCATCACTAGCGCTCGCTATTACTCCAGCTCCATTCTGCCAAACATTAAATGGTAATTGAAATGAACCAGTTTCAAAATTATTTTTAGCAAGTAAATCCTCCGAAATTACCTGTTTTGTTAACATTACAGACCAAAAATCTCCATTATATAGTGGTAAAGGTTCAGTAGATGATGTAACATATCCCGCAGACCCACTTAATGTAAATGTTAATCTACCAATGTTATCAGCCGAAGCATTATCTTTTAAATAAATTCCAAATTGGTCACCAGTAGCTCCATTACCACCCTGAACTAATGTCTGATCAGAACTTGAAGCCGCCTTATATCTAAATTCTATAGTATTTGGAACCTGTGTTCCACCCAATCCTAATGAATGTGACCAAGAACCAGAAACATATTGAGCTGTTTTAAAATCTAAAGCTTTTGTAAATTTTCTACTTGTTTCATATATAGGTTCTACATCAGTAATAGATGGTCCTCCATACTCTCTAACTCTTAATATTGTAGATGGAATGCCATAACAATTTATTAATCCCCTTAATGCCTCCACAGTTCCTTTTGACTTTAAGAAAAATGGCATATTAGCAATTATTCTTTTCCACACCTCACGTGAAATATCTTGTAAAGAAGCACTAGCATAAATACTTGTTGATTTATTTACAGGATCTACAGATTTTCCAAAAAAATATTTATCTAATTTAGCTAAATCATACCCACCTTGTAAATTCCATCCAAAACTTTTTGCTACAGAATAAACAAGTTGTTTAGATAATCCTTTATCTAAAGATTCATCAATTTCATAAGTTTGTCCAAATCTATCAATATAATTTTTTAAATTATCAAAATGATGTCCAGTCATATCCATAAATTTTAAAAATTCTTCATTATTCGAATCATCTCTCATATGATCAGGTAGATGATATATAAGTCTATCTATATTATCTCTATCATAGTTTGAAGCACTAGTATAATTTAAATTATACCACTCAACTCCTTGAGAAGATGATACTTCATATAAAGTATATGGTTTAGTAGTATTCTGTTTAGGCCATGATGCATCATAAAATAATCCTGCACTTCCAGAAGAATATGAAGAACTATTAAAATACAAATATCTTTCATAACCATCAAAACTATTTACAACTTCACTACTAGCATTTTCCCACCTTTTAGCATCTGACCCAGCATTTTGTATTACTGTATTTGCTGCATTTCCCAAATATCCAGTATCATAATAAGTCCCTGCAATTGATTGGCTATAAGCATCATATAATTCTAAATTTGTTAATTTAGTTTTAAAATTTTCTAATCTACGTCTAGCAGAGCTAAATTTAATAAAATGATCTGGATTAGAATAATCCATATTTAATCTTACTTCATTTATAGATCCACTTATTATATCTCTCTCTATGTCTTTAGCTTGTGAACTACTAACTAATAATAAATCATCATACGATTGATATTCAGTTTGTCTTTCTCTAATTGCGGGTTCCAGTCCTCCACCCACGCCAGTAGGTAATCTCAAAATAGAAGTTGGTATTACTGGTTCAGTATAATTAACTAAATTAACATCACAAATATGTGGTGAAATAACTTCCCTTACAAAAAATATATCTTGCCCAAGTCCTATTCCAGGTGGTAATGGATTAAGAAATTTTACTAACATTAAACCTGTATCTTTCCCATAATCTTTATTTATAACAAGATTTAAACTAGAATTACCAGTCATAGCATAATAAGATAAATCTCTAGTATCTCTTTTACGTGATATCAATCTAATTTTATTTATATTATCATTTATATCTTCATATGTTATATTATATTTCTCAGCAAATTCTTGTGGTGTAATTTTTAATGATAAACTACGTACTTTATCTCCACCCCCTTGATAGGGTGCAGCTATTGTCGGGTCAGGCACATCTCCACTATTTAATAAATAATTTTGAAACTCTCCTATAAATGATTCATATTCATATGAAGTTACCATTTCTGTTGTAGTTACATCACGCCAATATGTTGGTGAATCTTGTGTAGCATCCATATACAAATATTCTTCCATCATATTCATCACACATTCATTTAAATCTATATCTAATTCCGTTGCTGGTATAGCCCTTTCACCATCTATATATTCTATAAACTGTTGATCTAGTTTATCAGCAATATAATTAAATAACTGAGCATTACTCATCAAAGTACTTCCATACATATAATGTTGAAACTTACCATTTGCTTTATTATCAAACCAAGATCTAAATGGCGATGACCATGAAAATGCAATTATATAAACTTCTTCTTCACTATCTCCAGATTGTCCATAATTACCATAATCATCATCTTGTTGTCCTGAATAATCTGAATAATTATTGTACCCACTAGATTGCTGACCAGTTGTAGTACCACCATCGTTAGTAACTGTCCATGTAGTAATTGGATCTGAAGTTGGCATTTCTGAAATTAATGAAGTAGTAATATCTTCATTAGAATGCTCACTATGTAGATTTCTATTAGAAGCAATTGTTAATGGCATACCCGATACTAAATTATTAGACCATATTACATTTCCATCTCCAGTAAATTCTATACCTTCAGCATTAGATACCCATTCACCTTCAGTATTTCCAGTGTAATCACGTGCAAATACCCATTGTTTTCCTTCAGATACATTTGGTTGCGTTATAGTTGGTATAAGTGTTGGTTTATCTTCTTGAAAATATTCTTGAGTAGTTGTACTTACTTCTTTTTCTATAGCAGATATTAGGAAGAAATCTGGAATTTCTACCAATATTTTATTTTCAAAAGACCTAGCTTTTTCAATAAAATTTATAAGTTGAGTAGAAGAAGCCATGGTATTATCTTCTACCGCTTCTATTACAGTACTATCCTCGCCGATTGATTGATAAGATATTTGTTGTGAAGATAATATTAACCTATCATTAATATCACTACCAAATCCACTAAATCTACCCTTATAATATGCATTACCTCTTAAAAGATCATCTACTTGCATTCTTACTTTTATCTCTGTTCTATCAGGTGATATTCCAGCTATATTATAACAAAGTTTTTTAGAAAAAACTCTTTCATCTCCAACATCAACATTTTGTATTTCTTCTTCTTGTTTAAGTAGAAAATCTTTATCTGCCTTTGGTGCAGAAATAGTTGATTTATAAAGTCCTCCCTCTCTTTTTATAGGTGTCCCACGATAAACTATACTTTCACTATCTAGTAATACAGACTTATATGACCCAGCTTCTGTTCTTAAAAAATAGTATTCTAAACTAATATTTCCAGTTAATATTCCAAATGAATTTATAATTTCGGCAAGATTTATCTCAAAGTTATCTCCAACTACACTTGATTGCCAAATTTTTCTTGATCCTAACACCATACCAGTTTGATCAAAAGCTTTAATTAAAATAAAATCTCTCGGTCCAAACCTATCTCGAGCTCTACCAAATTTTAACTCTGGTGATAACTCTCTCATACCTAAGGTAGCTAATTTATTATCTGATAATTTAAAACTCACTGTTACTGTCCACCAAATTGGTCTGCAAGACTAGCGGCACTTACAGGTACTCCCGTATCTTGAAGTTGTTTTATTCGTGCTTGTGTTTTATCCGTTCGTTTAGCTTCCGCCTTATCCTTATTAACAGCTTCTCTATTAGCATCTTCTTCTGTTATTATTTCATTAACTTGTTTAAAAGTTATATCTAATCCTTCTGTAACTAAATGTGGTGTTGCTAATTTTCTTTTATGTGGAACTTGTATTATAAAATTACACACACCATGTTCAAAATCTATACTGTTATCGAATGTCACGTTATCAGAATTTTGAAATAAAATATATCTATCATTTTTATCTTTAGGTGGTTCATTTATAACAGCAGGTTTTGCCAAATCATCCATGTCCTTTTTATAATTAAAATGACTTGTTAATATTTTCTCTATATTATTATCATAATCTGCCTTGTATTGTGAAACTAATCTATTAACGAAGGCAGTATGTTTAACTTCCTCTTTAGAATACGGCATTATCTACTCACTTTGAATTTAAAATCACCACCATAATAATTTTTTGTTTGACTAACTCCACTGCCACTTACAACCTTATATTCTATTTGATAATATCTTTCTGCTTGTAATCCATTCATCCAAAAATTAAAATAATTTCCTGTTGAATCACAGCTAATTAATGAACCACTTCCATACGGTACCATTACGTCCTCAGTCAATGCATCTTTTATTTGATAATAACACGAAGCAGTTGGTAAATATTTAACTGTTACATTATCAGAAACAGTTGTAGTAGAATATGTTTTAGTAGGATATCTTTCTCTACCAACTAGTCTAAATTTTACTTTTGAATTTTCTTTATAATCAGATCTTAATCCTTTCATATAAACTACTAAATCTTCTAAATCCGAAGAAACTAATGGGGATAGAGAACCAGAATTAAAAGTATAATCTTTCCAAAGTACTTCTAACTTAGGTTGGTAAATTGTATTTGTTTCTCTACTAAAAAATGCAAAATGTCCATACTTTGTGGTATCTCCTTCCTCTGCTCCCGAATCAGAATTACCAACACTTCCACTTCTTTTAATCATAAAGCCTTGGTTTGGTATAGTACCGTGTAACCAACTCCACATAATTCCAGTTACATCCATTCGCATATCAGTTGTTTCCCATTCAAAAGATTGTGAAGCTTGATATCCACTTCCACTATACCACGTTCCTCCAGTATTATTACTACCACTTATCCATTGAGTACCATCTACTGCTCCGTGTCTATATCTCCAACTAACACCTTCTTCATCTTTAGGATCATCATAAAATTTACCTTCTCCAACCGTCCAAGATTGACTTACTGGATGTGCATATAAAGATTGTGATGTAGTTAAATTAGATGAATTTGCATCATATAAATTTAAATAAAATTTTATATCTGATCCTGACGTAATTAACCCAGATGATACTGATTTAGAAATTTCTGTTAAATCAAATTTAATTAATGCTCGAGATACATTTATTACACTAGCATTATTATTAGTATCCTTACGTATCTCTAATATTTCATCCAATCCAGTATTCTGAGATTGAGTAACTGATCCTTCATACATTGTGGCATCTGCTGATGCATATTCAAAATAATGCATTATGCTATATCTCCTATTACTCTACCGATTATATCTTGGTCTGGAAATTTTACTTCAAATAGTGATGGGTCTTTAGATGGGTAAATAACTCCATTCTTCATTACCATTGAGTCTGCGAGATCATAAACATTACCAGAATATCCCTTAGAAGTATCATATTTGTTTGTTATAGCTAAATTAGTACCTAATGGATTACTATCCGATGGCTTTTCAACTCCAAGTACTCCTTCTACCTTTAATAATTGTGCAACTGCTTCTGCTATTACAATAGGTTGGTTTATTTGCCAATTATCAACATTCCAAAATTCTCTCATTTTAGCAATTGATCTTAATAAAACTTCATTTTTATTATATCCTCGTTTTACTAAAATATCAAATCTAACTGCAATGTTTATTATATAAGCATCTTTAATATTAATTGCATCAGTTAACATACGAAATCTTCCCAAATATGTTTTTAAATTTTGTTTAGTAACTGTATTTAATTTTACTAATTTTTTATTATTATTATATCCTAACAGATATAAATTTAACCCTAACGGATTTTTTTCGAATTTGGGTTTTTCTCCAGCGGGATTAGAAATTTGCTCATCTTGTACTACATAAGCTTTAGCGATATTACCATATCTCTCTGGTAACGCATACACTCTAGTAATAATATCATCTCTTGTTACCATTCTAGCTTGTGCCTGAAAATAACCAAGTGCATTTTGTCTTACTTCTTCATTAGATTCTGCATCCATACCTCCTGATGATGGTTCTACATTTGTTAGGTTAATTGATTTTCTAACACGATCTAATTTTGTAGAATTTAAATTTCCTGAAAATGGTGATAGAACTTTACTAGCAAAAGTATTTATCTGACCTGACATAACATTATGTTTAGATCCTCCACTATAAGCATATTTTATAGTAAGTGTAGTATTAGATGGTGCTTCACCATAAGCCCTAGTATTTGTAAAATTATTAGGATCAAATGCAATTCCTAATTTAGATGGTGCTCCTGGTAAATTTGAACCAACATTATCTGGATTTGGAATTAATTCTTCATCTGGAGTTACTTCTGTTCCAGCCCCAAATCTTATTTCTGTCTTTTTATCAGACCTTACATAAGTTCTAAACCTTTTAGACGTTTTTAATCTTTTTATAATATAAGGATTAGTTTCATCATATTGAACAAGAGAACTATCATTTTCAGCTAAGTTTTGAAATTCAGAAAAAACCATGTCTTGTGCCAAGAAAGGAACCTCATACCAAGTATTTCCATCACTATCTGAGACTGATAAAATTTCTGTTATATTATCTTCAGATAAAACTAGCTTATCATATTTTTGAGGTCCGCCAAAAGTAAATGTTTCTTCTTTACTAAATCCACTTATAACAGTTACAGTTTTATATATTCTAAAATATTTTAAACCTGTTGACCAATTACCAGTTCTTTCTGGTGGTGGACTCTGACTACCTTGACCAGTTTTAAAATTACAATCTGACAATAATCTAAACTCTACACCATGTATTGGGGAAAACACTCTAGTATCAGATTTTATATTCATCGCATAATCATAATCTGGTTGTGCGTCATCATCAACTCTAGCTGGTAACTCCTGTGAAAATCTTACTCTAGCTAATGACGGGGATATCAATCTTGGTCTATATCCCATAAATTGTGCTATATTATATATTTGATTTTTTTCTTCCGCGTAAGGTAATAAAGATTCTTTAAATACCGCATCAGTATAATAACCCATCACATCACCGATATATGCAACTGATTCTAAAAACATCATACCAGGCGAAACTTCATTAAAATCCTTATATGCTGAAGGAAAATAAGTTTTAGCATAGTCCATCAAATTTTGACGTAAACTAGAAAAATCTCTACCTATATAATTTATATCTTTATTACTTGGCATATACTATCTCTCCTTATTGGTTGTAAATAACTGTAGCTTTCCCAGCCTGGGATTGATCTGTTTTTAAAGTATAAGTTATTTTCACATCCAACCTACTAGCATCGTGATTGATAGTAGGTTCTATTTTAACTATATTTAAATATGGTAGCCATTTACTCACTGCTTCTGTTATATCTTCCTCTGCTTTTACTATAATACTGTCATCCAATTGCTCAAAATTTAAATGTGCCAACCTACATCCCAAATCTGGATGAGCAGGTCTTTCACCAAATTTTGTCATTAGTAAATTTTTTAAATTATATTCCGCCTGTTCTATAGTAGTAGAAGTTTTATTCCAAAACCCACTATTACCAAACTTTATAGGTAATTTTACTCCTATATAAACATCTGGATCACTATCGTATTCTCTATTGGACGCCATTAGTATTCTTCTTATTCATAGCTTTCATTAAACCACTATAATCTCTTGTTAAAGCTTTCATTGTAGATTCTGGAACTTTATCAACTGGAACTCCTGCTGCCTTAACAGTCATAGCGGCTCCTAATTCTCTTTTAAATTCACTTGTGCTTCCAAATTCACCACTATTCATTGCTACCTCTGTTACTTTACTAGAATCAAATACTTCTCCACCCATCATTGGATAAGATTCTGTACCATCTCCTTGTGGTATTCCACCTTTAGTTTCATTCAAAACCTTATTTAAAGTTTTATTTTTTGTATATTTTACTTCTTCTCTCTTACCAACTTTATATTTTTTTCTAATTGGTTCTTTGAACTCTTTTTCGGTTACTGATTTTGAAACTAATTCGGAAAGTTGAGATGAGTTGTCGTCATTAATAAATATCTCATTTATTTGTTTTTTGACTTCCTTACGAACTGCTAGTTCTATTATTTTCTTTAGTTCACCTTTTTTCATTTTCATACTCCCTTTATTAAATTTTTATCCACCAAATACATTTTGAGTCCACTCAACTAATGATGCATATCGTCCTTTATTTTTATCACCAACTGCTTCTATACCACTTACTATATTTCCTTCGGCATCTAAAGCTTCTTGCTCTATCACTTGAGTACCATATCTATTTTGTACAATAAAATTGCTTATATAATGTTTTTCACCATTAATATTTGTTTCTTCCATATCTACCCAAAACACCGTTTGTCCGCCGCCAAGTAATCGCTCTCCGTGCCTTGACTCTGATTTCATATAGTCACTATACGATTCAGTTACTCCACCAAGCTTCGATTCTTCATTCTTTATTATGATGCGACTATTAACGTCAATTACATCAAGTGGAATTTCACCTACGGAATCATCTAATAATTGTTGTTGTCTGCTATTAATAATAGTATTATATTCATACCCAAGTATTCTACCAGTAGGATCTATATCTGTAGTTTCAGCCTGAAATCCTAATTGCATTAATGTTTGAGCATTTGAATCATATTCAGCTCTAGTCCTTGTTACTATTTCTTTTAACTTCTCCATCTCCCTTCTATCCACATTCTGCTCAAGTTGTAGAGCTTCCTTTTCCGCTGGAGTTGGTTCTGGATTATTGCCTGAGTACATATGTGGATACATTAATTTATCTCTTTCATATACTTGTTTCTTTATATCCTGAAAATCTTTATAATTTAATATCCAATCTATCATTAACCAATTCATTTTTATTTCTACGTCGACTCTCGTATCTAAAATTGGGTCTTCCTTACGATTACCTCTAACATAACGTAAATGTCCATGTGTTTTAGCATCTGCTAATACTTTAGCATATCTGCGTGGATCAGCATGTATATAATCTCGCATCACGTCAGATTGCCTGTCATCTCCTATGTATGCTAAATGCGTTTGATTTATAGCTAATTGATTGTTCCAATATTTTTCAACCCAGGGTGGAAATTGTCCTTCATTTAATTTTTTTGCTTCTCTATGTGCTTTCGCATATTCTGCCATCTGAATCATCTCTGCAGATAATCCTTTATATTCCTTTTTGACTTCCTTTACTAAATCCTTTGATGATTCTAATGTATCTTCCACATCAGTAATAAGTGCTTCACTTTCATTGATAATTTTAGTAGATGTACCAAATCCAGGATTCATTGCACTACCAGCCACTAATGCTACGTCTTTCCCAACCTTAACTCCTTTAACTACATTCTTTGTAGTTTTTATAACAGTATCCATTTCATCTATTGGAACTTTACGCAAAGTCAATTGTATTTTCTCACCTTCTTCAAGTAACCGTCGGAGCTCCGCTTCCGTTATTGTACCTACTTTAAGAGATTTTTTTAAAGCCCTATTTATCTCTTTCAATCTCCTTATTGGTCCATATACAGAATCTGCCACTTTATTTAGACCACCTGAGAGTGACTTTCCTGCAAAAGTTTTAGCCATTATCTTAAGTCCTCAGCTGCTAATATATCTGGTTCATCTAATTGTTTTATACTATGTTTATCTGGTATTGCATGAAATTCTTTATTATTTAACGACTTTCTTATAGATTTCATAGCTTGGTTTGGTCTCATAGCTCCCCCCATAGCTGGATTCCCTTGTGGTGTTGCTGATACTCCTGTTATTAAAATATCAATTAAATCACATATATCTTCTAAAATTAATGATAATGATTCAGCCATTGTTGCTGGCTCATTTCCAATATAAACACTTGGTGCATTTAAATATAAAGTCTTAGGAGTATTAATATGTATATTATCTCTCTTAGCTTGAAAAATTAATTGATTAGAGTTTATAATTACTTTATCACCATGATTATCTACAAATTCTTTAACACCCTGAACAGAAGGTCTAGGAAATGGTTCTGTTGTCCCACTATCTATCAATATAGTTGACCCTTCTGTATAAAATTTAGATTCAAAATATGGTGAATTACCAACTTGACTTTGATTATTACTTAATCTTATAGTTGGTTTTACACCATTATGATCAAATAAAATTGAACTACCATATCTACTATTAATTGTCTTTGACCCCTGTTGTATATAAGGTCTTTTGATAGGCTTCTTGGGTGCATCATAATCCTTAATTCTTTCTTTTAAAAGTTCTCTTATATCTTTTGGTAAAGTTGTTTTTCCTAGCGCTGGATCAAAATTAGAAGATGCACCTTCTATACTTATTTTATCAAAATAATAATTTTTATCCCAATACTTTATAACACAAACAATTTCACCTGGTATTGGTAATTCTAAATTATCTACATCAACTGGATACGCTCTAACTGGAGTAGGCATTCTTGTGGATTGACTGTATATAAATTTACCGTTTACCATTCCAAATTTAGAAATATCTTCTTCTATTTCTTCTTTCTTATCCCAAACTCTACTAACTTGTAGAAAATCTATTTCAAATGGGATTGCTCTCGCATCTTCTATAAATTGTTTTACTAAATTATATACTTCTAGTCGACTTGTAATACCTTTATTTAAATCAGGTAAAGTCCCAATTGGCTCACTATTAACGAAGAATTTTTGTTTGTTTACTTTTAACCTAACTGGCATTATGATTCTACTATTTTAGAGGGTTCTGTTTCTATTTTACTATTGATTTCATCTGTATATTTTTGTAAATCCTTAGCTACTGGATCTAAAGATTTTAACAAATCTTCTTTTTCTTTATCCGACAAACCAAATTCAAACTCACTAGAACCTTTTTGCTCTCCTACTATCAATCTTTGAACAATGGCTGCCATTTTTACTAACTGTTCATCGTTCTTAACCTTGATATCTAAATATTCTTTAATAGCTGGAATTAACTGAACCGCTGTATCTCCATCTTTAATAAATTGCACTACTTCTCTAATCAACACATCTAACTGTTTTTTATTTTCTGATGAGTTGTTGTAGATATCTTCAAAGATATCGGCCAATGATTTTTCTTTAAATACTTTATAATCTGACATGATTGAATTTTACCTTATTATTCACTTATAAATATAACTAACTTAAAAACCTCTTGTATATAAATATATAAGATTTTCGGAAATATAGTCACTTAAATAGTTATTTTAGAGGGAAAAAATACCCTTGTGAAACATAACTAACGGGAGAATAACCATGAAGGAAGTCGTAACAATGGTTAAAGGATATATTGATGACTTAGCTCATCTTATGTTATCCTTTGTAGCCATAGGTGCTATTTCCGAAGTAATATTCGGAACAGGCATTTTTGGTGTCAATGTTATTGGAAACCTAACAGCAATTATCAGTCAGTTTGGAGAAGGCGGTTTCGCCGGACTCGTAGCTTTATTGGTATTGGTTGGTTTATTCCGCAGCAAGTAAGCAGTGGAATGTTTTGGTAGGTATGAGTATACCTATCAGATGTAAAAAAAGGGAAGTGGATACTTCCCTTTTTTTGTTTAAAGATTCGGTTGTTTTTAAGTCTGTCTATTAGTGGAAACTAAAAATCGGTTGAATCTTTAATTTTGATGATAGTGAGATTGAATCTCATTATCATTACTTATAAGTTAATTATGCAAAAATGGATCCAGTATTAGATGTATCTATAGTACCATCTTTTTGATATTCTGTATTTAAAAGTAAATACTGTTGTTTCATTTGATTTACAATTCTAGTAATATGTTGTGTATTAGAACCAGTCATTTCTCTAACCAAAATATATAAAGCTTTCTTATTAAAATTTTCCAAAGTTGATCGTCTTTTAAATAACTCTAAAACAGAATATGCTACATTTAAATCTTTTTTTCTCTTAAAAAAATTATTTAAATTATTTTCCCAGTAATCTACCATTTGTTCTACGAAATCATTATAATATTCGATCTCCTCTTTATTAGCTTCTTCCATACCTATATTTCTTTTAAAATCTAATACATCTAATGCTGTATGTTGTTTCATTTTTTTGTAATTATTATTATTATGTAATATTAACCAATTCTTACCAACAATACTAAAATATGAAAATGCTTTACCCTTCTCTTGTATATACTTATGCATATTAATTAATAGAAATGCTACCACTTCATGTTTTACATCATCTAATGGTACATCAAAATAATAAAATTTGAATGTATGAATTAAATTTTCAGCTAATTTATTAAAAGGCTGATTAATATGTTCTTCATAAATTCTATTTTTAATATGTTGTTTATCACATTTATTATATCTAATAATTGCATCTTCTGTTTTTTGCCCAAAATATATTTTACTTTTCTTTTTTTTCTTAACTGGCATCTTCTTCTACCCCTTCTTGACTTAATTGTTGTGTAACATCTTTTAATCGACTGAATACATCCCCTACTTCATCATCAGCCTCAAATACACCTCTATCATCTAGTAATTGCATTTCACTATAAGCTTTATGAATTTTTTCTGTATAATCCGCTATCCAATCTTCTAATCTTTCTGTTTTATTTAATAAGTTTCTAACTATATATAAACTTACTATATTAGTTATAACAGCTGTTCCTAATAATATTTCTACTAACATTAGTTATCTCCAAATAATTCTTCAAAAAGTTCTTTAGCCCTATCACTTGAAACTTGAGTTTCTTCTGTTGCAGATAAAACTTCTGTAGTAGTTTCCATTTGCTCTTTAAACTTCTCAATTGATTCTTCTTCTTTTTCTTTTTGTTTTACTTCACCTTGAACATGGTGTTGTTTTTCTGCAACCGTTGCCATCCAATCTGCCATATGTACTATATAATGTAACACATTTCTGGTAGCTGATGGTTTTCTATAATACTGTTCATTTCCAGCATCAAACATTCCATCCGACATTTTAATTGCTTTCCAAACTTCAGTACTAACATTAACATTAAACTGCTGAAGTATCCATAACGACCTATCTGTTACAGACATAAATTCTCCAATTTCATTATGTTTATAAAATTCTCCAAGCTTATTACGATGCCATTCAGAATCCTGTTCTCTATAATATGGTGTATCTAGATCACCCAATTTGCCCCAATCATGAAACATAGCAGCCAAGAAAACATCACTATCTGGATGTATTACTTCAACTCCCAAATCCTCATATTGTTTCTTTACCTTTAATGCAGTTGTAGCAACTCTAACAGTATGATCTATGAATCCACCCACAAAACAATTGTGGTAATCTAATCTACCTGAAGCTGGTGCTTCCATTAATCTATTTTCAAAATGGCTAATGATAGATTTAACTCCTTCAAGAGTCTCCCCCTCTAAATGAGTTTCTACCATTTCCATTAACTCTTTGTATCTTTCTACAATTTGATCAGTTGTAAGTGTAACCATAATTTAACTCCAAAACTTATGTTCTATATTTTTAACTTTTTCTTTTTTATTTTCTAATTGATAATTCATAATCAATAACTCTGTTCCTTTATTTTGGCTTTTGCCTTTTTGTGCAGAAGCTGGTTTTACAAAATCTTTTAATTCCCACTCATATTCATCTTCTGGAAACCAATCATGTAATTGCTCAAAATCATAATATGACAAACTAAATCTACCTTCTATATTTTTTAATACATCAGCTAATCTTTTATGATCATCTGTATCAAAATCATGTAATGAATAATAATTTTCTGTTTTCCAATAAGGTGGATCTACATAAAAATATGTTGTAGGACTGTCATACTTTTTAATAACATCTGCACAATCCATATTTTCAACATTAGTTATTTTATTTAATTTTTCTATAACCGCAGGATTTTTTAATCTTCTTCTAAATGCATCAAATTTAGAACTATACTTTCCTTTTAAATCTATAAATTTACCTTTTTCTGGATTTAACCCTGAAAATATTTGTGTAACTATATAAGCATATTTCATACCATAATCATAATCTGGTATTTCTATATCTTTAATATTTTTATTTTCAAATACATCTGTTTTATATTGATAGAATAAATCAGAATTTTGTGCAACAATTTCATCCATTGACTTTAAAAATTCTTGTGGATTTCTACAACACGCAATTAAATTTGTCATATACCTATTAAAATCATTATATATAACATTTTTTAAAATAGGTTTTTTATGTACTTCACCATTAACATATACCCAAAATGCCCCACCAAAAACTTCTACATATGTTTCTATATCATTGGGAATATAACTCCCAATCCATTTAGCCATACGGTTTTTTCCACCGATATAACTGATCATCTATTAACCTTAATTATTCATTACTCGTATTATGTACCAAATCGGTTTTATGTATTTGTCCATTTAATTTATATGGTTTAACATCTATTGATTCCAATATATCTATACGATTTACCCAACGAGGGCTCATAGTATCCCTAACTTGATAAATACCATCTTTATGATATGTACCTTTAAGAAAAATAAAGTCACCATAATCTAACCACCCACCCCATCGTGTAAGAAGATTTCTACTCACCGCTATAAATTTATAATTGGACGCATCTTGCGTCCTAATACGCGTTCCATCTGCGAGAATGTTCGGTGTAGAATCAGTCTGTCTACGAACTGGTTGGTACATAGTTACAGTCACATCCATTCCTTCACTTTTTAACTCTGCTAGAGTTTCAGTTAATACAATATTTTCCTCTTTAATAGTTTCTATTAATGAATTGTAATATCTTTTATTTTTTTCTAATATATTGATTGAAATAAATCCATTTGAAAAAACTATCAAAAGGATAAATGCCAATACACTATTTGAATCAATTAGTTTACGCACTTTTACTTTCCCGTTATTTTATATAAATATCTTTTAAAATTACGTTCTACCATAATTTTAATAACATTTTAGTGGAGCGGGGGAGATTCGAACTCCCGTCCTGTCTGTCTTTTCCAAAGAGTCATTCACAACTTAGTTGATTTATCATTAGGTAAAAATCAACAAAACACCATCGAGCTCGTAACCTCGACTCCGCTTCATCATCTCTCTGAAGTAAGGAATAGTTCTCCACTAAGGTAGGATACTATTACGCTCAACCGTTTGTCTAACTTATTTTATGCTCGGGTGTTAGACAACCCAAGAACTTATGCGTAAGCGTAAGTTGGTTGGGAATCCAGTATAGGTTCAACAAAAATGTCAAATCCCATTTCAGTATTGGCTAAATGCCAATCTATTTCCAACCCTTCGAGCGATTTATCGCTATTTTGGTTTGTGAGTCTTTTTTCACGAGTCTTACTCAAACTCTGTTGCACTCTATTGTCAAATAACACCAGTCGAAACCTGTCCGCCCCGTATAATAGCTTGGAGCAATACGCATCCTTCCACATCTTATAGATGCTCATTAGATTATATATTGCTCCAAGACATACTACCTAGTCCGTTGTTGTAACGTTTTTAGCTACTGGACCTTTTGCACCTTCACCAATTTCAAACGTAACTTTTTGACCTTCTTCTAAAGTCCTAAAGCCATCAGTTTGAATTTCGGAGAAATGTACAAAGTAATCTTTATCAGTCGATGCTGAATCTGCTACGAAACCGTAACCTTTTTTAGCATCAAACCACTTTACTGTACCTGTGTTCATTATTCTTCCTTGTTTACTTTTATCTTTACCAATCCAATTCTTTGTTTGATTCATATTCATCAAACGGATTGTCCAATTCTTCTGTTAATTTTTCTAATACTTGTTCTACTAAGTCCCACTCTTGTTCTTCAATTGCTTCTCTTAACAAGTCAATTAAATTTTCCACGTCTAGCATAACTATACTCCAAGTTTAATTTAAGTATCTAGCAGATGAGGTTTTCCTTCAATATATCCTGCGCTTGTAACTTCTATTAATTCTACATTAGAATGAAACTCATCAATATTGTTAGCACCAACATAGCTGAAAGAACTACGTATCCCCTCTTGTATATCTTTAATAATTCTTTTTACTTTCCCTTTATAGGGAACAATCTTATAATTTCCTTCAACATTTTTAGTATCTCCTCTTGATTTTTTAGAATCTAATGAAGCAGAACCTCTATACTTTTTATGTAACATTTCATTCGGCCACTTGCCTACTTTTTCGATTTCGCCTGGAGTTTCTTTTGTACCAGATAAAAGGGAGCCCAACATAATCGAGTCAGCCCCACAAGCAAGTCCTTTACACACATCACCAACATTGCGGCCCCCACCATCACCAATAATAGGGACATTATAATTATCAGCAACGGCGACACAATCACGGATAGCAGACACTTGAGGGATTCCGACACCCGTTCTAATTCTCGTTTCACATAACGATCCATTTCCGATTCCGACTCTAATCGCATCTGCTCCTTTTTCGCATAAGTATTCACACGCTTCTCCTGTTGCAACTGAGCCAGCAACAACTTCGATTTTTGATATGATTTTTTTGATTTCTTCAATTGCGTCACCCACTAATTTATGATGCCCATGCGCTACATCTATAAGTAACACATTACACCCATTGTTAATTAATTCTCTTGATCTTTCTATATAATCTTTCTTAACACCTACTGCGGCACATATTGGTAATTTACTTATAACTTTTTTTGAACTTTCCATACTTTTATAAAAGTCCTTTATAAGTTTTAATTTAATCTTACTTACCTTTATAGTAGGATCTAATACGTTTAATAGATTCCTTTCATCTTCTTCATTTAATTCATCCATAAATATCTGTTGTTTATGAATATCAAAATAATCAAGATTTACCAGATGTCCCCACTTTAGTTTAAATACTTTCCTATAAAAAGACCTTATAGCACTTAAATTTAATTTAATTGGATGATTATCTAATGTTTCATCCAATAAAAATTTCCATTCTTTTAATGTATACTCCTCAAGTGGTTTAGTTTTGGAACCAATTATTGTGCCTGCATAAGCAAACATAGAATCTACTTCATTCTCTAAAGTTACATTTTCTGATATAAACTTACCCCATAATTTTTTATTTAATTTTAACTTTTTTACTATACCAGCTTGTTCTTCAATACTCATAAAACGATGTATAACTCCAATACCACCCAAATCCATCATTTCTAAAGCCATATCATATTCAGTAATGGTATCCATAGGTGAAGATACAATTGGTATTTTAATATTTTTAGTCTTTGTAAACCTAGTATTTAAATTAACTCTATTACGAGAAACCAACTCTGAATATTTAGGGACAATATTTACATCATCATACGCTAATAATTTTCTCATACACTAACTTTCTTTCTATACCACTCATTAGAAGGTTTATCTTCATCAGTATTCCATACTGCTTTACTAATCAATTCATCAATTGGTTTATTTTCTTCACCAAATCTTCCGTCCATCTCCCATAATATATAGAGAGTTGTATTTAAAGAATCCGCTATTTTTTTCAATGTTTTATAATCTTCTGTAAGATTTAAATCACCAAACCACACTTTACCATAATTAGGCATCAATACATTCGCATTGAATATAACCAAATCACCTTCGTGTTCTTCTGTATAATCCCATTTATGTCCTGCTATCATTCTAGCATCGTGAAATCCAAACGCACTAAAGTGTTGTTGTATTTCCCTTACTGACATTGTTGGTTTAAAATCACTTGGGTATGGTTCTGTAAGTGTTATTGTTTTATCAAACATTAAGTTATAGGTCCTCCAATATAGATTTCCCATTTACCACTATCTATAAGTGGTTTTGCTTTTTTGTATTTCAAATCTTTTGTTTCTTTACCATCAGTAATCATCACAATTTCATTTCTTCCCCACTTCTGTTTAACTCTAATAGGTTCTAGTTTATGTTCTCTATCCATTATTGTAACTCCATTTAAATGGTCTATTTCGTGTTGGACACAAATAGATTCTAGTAATCTTAATTCATTATCTTTTTTTATATTTTGTTCTTGTTCCCAACTTCCTTTACCTTCGGATGGATTTGTTGCTCCACTAAAATACCAATCAGATTCTTCTTGTTCTGTATGTATTATTACATTCTTAAATCTTTTTGTATCAACTCCCTTACCTTCATATGATAAGCAACCTTCATAATATATTATATCATCCCATTGTTCTGTAATAACAGGATTGATTAAAATAAGGGGCTCCCGAACATTAACCACAGCAACACGAGCATCAATACCAACTTGATTAGCCGCAAGCCCAATGCCATCTTTTCTCTCGGATAATATGTTAAGAAGTTCTTCTGCAATTTTGAGTCCTTCATCTACTGAAACCTTTCTCAGTTTTTTATTGATAACTGGGTTATCTTCTTTTAAACAATTAATTATTTTTGTCATTAAAACTTTGGTCTATTATTATCTATATCATACAACTTTACGGCAATAAAGATTAGTATACATACAACTATAAATTCAAACATTTTTTACTTCTCTATACTTAGATTTTTTTGATTTATCTGTAACATTAATTTTTTTCTTATATCTACCAGAATTAGAATAATGGTTTTCAATAAACCAATCTGGAACTTCACCATCATTGGCTTCCATATGTCTACGAAGAGCTCTACGAATATTACTCAACTTTCTCCATTTAGAATCATTCATTTTTTTCTTATGATGTTTACTTCTTGGCATTTCTATCCTCTACAAATTTAATATAATCTTTAGATGCTTCATCATCTTTTGCCCAAAACTTAGTTCCATCTTTTAACTCATATTGTTTATAATTATGAGCTATGTGAAACGGTATAACTTTCTTTTTCTTTTTAGCCATTATTACTTCTTATGCCTCCGCTAATTGTATATCAGGATTGTCAAATCTATATTCCCAATAAAATAATATTAAGTCTGCCAACTTATCTAAATACTTTGAAGTCAAAGTTCTATCTGGATACATAAAATTAATTATAGTTGGATAAGTTATATTAACACCCATCAATTATTATTGTTTCTTGATCTTTACGATAAAGTTTATTTATTTTTTTCTTATCAAAGCTTTGTTTTTTAAATGACTCACTTCTTGTCATATAAGTCATTGGAACATCTGATAAATTATATGGTCTACCATATTCATCTACAAAAACTTTTTCTTGTAACCATTTCGTTTTAGACATAACTATCCTTTATTTATATTATGATTAATAAAATCTTTTTGTTTCTTGACAGCCTTTTTCAAAGCTACTTTCTTTTCCTTATGTCGGGCAACTAACATTTGTTCTTTTGTCCGACGCTTAGATTTTTTACTTACTAATTTTTTCTTTTTAGGTGGTGAAAACTTAGTAGGTGGTAAAGTACCTTTTAACTTAGGTTGTTCTTTACCCAAATGATACACAGTACCATCCTTATCTACAAACTCTTTTCTCCAATGCCATCCTGCTGGACGACCTGTTGGTTTATAACCTTTTGATTGTTCAAGTGGTACTGAAAAATTAACACATTTACTACACTTTACACCTGTAGCTGATTCACCAACATTTTCATACACTCCACATACCATACAAGTCATATACCGTAAATGTCCTTCATAATAAGAGTGATACTCTATTTTCTTTTTACGAGCCATTTATTTTATTTTCCCTTTTCTATTTTCTTTGTAAATTGTTTATACATTTTATTTAAAGCTTTTCTC
>Ga0257112_10000273_pt1 | contig 22542 bp, 20 predicted proteins | sample LP_taG_5_FD_191565 | JGI IMG/M metagenome (GOLD analysis project Ga0257112, IMG submission 191565) | Marine microbial communities from Northeast Subartic Pacific Ocean, Canada - LP_J_2015_P26_1000m | ecosystem: Environmental > Aquatic > Marine > Oceanic | place: Canada: Northeast Subartic...
ATGACGCCACGACCCTGCTGCTCGACGCCATTGCTGCTGCGTCCTATGACGCCGACGGCACGCTGGTCATCGACCGTGCAGGCGTGCGCGAGCACCTCAACAACGTCACGGACTACTCGGGCATCATTGGCCTGATCACCTGTGACGCCTTCGGCGACTGTGGATCCCAGAAGATCACCGTCATCGGCCACGCCGACTCCACCGACGTATCGGCATCCAACGCCAACGTCATCTACGAGTACGCCCCAGGCGGCTCAAGCATCGTCGGTACCGCTTTGGTCGGAGTCGACGCTGAGTGTCCGCTTGGTCGGTCGACAGAGGTTGCCGATGACATGCTGCCCTTGCGTGTCGTGGTCGTGCCGATCGTCGACGTCGCTCCGATCATCTATGCCGCCAGGTGTGGCCACTATGCCGCCCACGGCCTGGAGGTGGCCATCGAGACCGCCGCGTCGGGGCCGGCAGCCGCACAGCTCGTCGCCGCTGGTGAAGGCGACATGGGTATCACAGCGTGGCATCCGCTCTCCGCGGCATGGGCCAATGGCGCACCGTTCAGGGCCGTTATCGACGGCGCAGTACTCGCAGCGGCCCAGGGCAAGGTCATGGTCAGCCCGGACTCCGACATGGAGACCCTCGCCGACCTCGCCGGCAAAACCGTGGGCGTTGGTGCGATGGGATCCGTGTTCCACGTCGCACTGCTGACGGGACTCCAGGACGCCGGCATAGACGCCTCGACCGTGGAGATCGTCGCCGTTCCGGTAACCGAGCAGATCGCCGCGGTCCAGTCGGGGTCGATCGACGCCATGCTGTCCCTCGAACCGTTCACCACGATCGGCCAGATGCAGGGCCTGAAGGTCATCGCCGACGACATGTTCGGTGGTCGGGTCGAGCAGGGCACGTCCGGTGGCTTAATGGCCATGGCGCCCTGGGCAGCGCAAAACGAGGAGACCATCCGGCGTGCACGCGCCGCATGGTCCCAGGTGGTCGAGTTGATGCGGGCCGACGAGGCGGGCTTCCGGGCCTTCCTCCCGACCTACACGGCCCTCACCCCTGAGTTGGCGGCGGTCATCGCCCTCTCTCCATACCGGACCACCACCGAGGTCGCAAACATCCAGCCCTCGGTCGACCTGACAGCAGAGGTCGGCCTCATCGCCGAGACCTTCGACGTCGGACCATTCGTCGCCTATCCCGAGGACCCCGACACTGAGTGTCCGCTTGGTCGGTCGACAGAGGTTGCCGATGACATGCTGCCCTTGCGTGTCGTGGTCGTGCCGATCGTCGACGTCGCTCCGATCATCTATGCCGCCAGGTGTGGCCACTATGCCGCCCACGGCCTGGAGGTGGCCATCGAGACCGCCGCGTCGGGGCCGGCAGCCGCACAGCTCGTCGCCGCTGGTGAAGGCGACATGGGTATCACAGCGTGGCATCCGCTCTCCGCGGCATGGGCCAATGGCGCACCGTTCAGGGCCGTTATCGACGGCGCAGTACTCGCAGCGGCCCAGGGCAAGGTCATGGTCAGCCCGGACTCCGACATGGAGACCCTCGCCGACCTCGCCGGCAAAACCGTGGGCGTTGGTGCGATGGGATCCGTGTTCCACGTCGCACTGCTGACGGGACTCCAGGACGCCGGCATAGACGCCTCGACCGTGGAGATCGTCGCCGTTCCGGTAACCGAGCAGATCGCCGCGGTCCAGTCGGGGTCGATCGACGCCATGCTGTCCCTCGAACCGTTCACCACGATCGGCCAGATGCAGGGCCTGAAGGTCATCGCCGACGACATGTTCGGTGGTCGGGTCGAGCAGGGCACGTCCGGTGGCTTAATGGCCATGGCGCCCTGGGCAGCGCAAAACGAGGAGACCATCCGGCGTGCACGCGCCGCATGGTCCCAGGTGGTCGAGTTGATGCGGGCCGACGAGGCGGGCTTCCGGGCCTTCCTCCCGACCTACACGGCCCTCACCCCTGAGTTGGCGGCGGTCATCGCCCTCTCTCCATACCGGACCACCACCGAGGTCGCAAACATCCAGCCCTCGGTCGACCTGACAGCAGAGGTCGGCCTCATCGCCGAGACCTTCGACGTCGGACCATTCGTCGCCTTCCCCGAGGGCTGAGCGAGGCAAATAGGTTGGGGAGACAGACATTGCCTCCTTTAAAGCGGTTGCCACCGACCGCCCCGCTGATCCGTGGGGCGGTCGGCATGGCTGTCTTCCTCGGCATCCTGGAGTTAGCCGTAGCACTCGGCATCGTCGATGTCGGGTCGGTTCCGCGACCATCGGCCATCTTTGCCAAGATGGGCATGCTGCTCACCGACCCCTCCTTCCTCGGACAGGTCTGGGTGACGGTGAAGGGTGTCGCGGTCGGGCTCGGCGCGGCCATCGTCTGCGGGACCACGCTGGGAGCGCTCATTGCCACCTCGACGATCGCCCGCAAGCTGTTGCTGCCGGTCATCGAGATGGTCAGGCCGATGCCCGGCATCGCTTACGCCCCGCTCCTGATCGCCGTCTTCCAGCGAGGCCTCATGAGCAGGTCTGTCACCGTCGCCATCGCGTGCACGTGGCCCATCTTGTTCAACACGCGCACCGGCTTCGCCTCGGTCGACCCGGTCGCAAAGCAGACGGCACGTAGTTTCGGCGAGGACAGGTTCGGTGTGATCCGGCGGATCAACTTCCCGTCAGCGTCTCCATTCGTGTTCACGGGCATCCGCGTCGCTGCCTCGATAGCGATCGTCGTCGAGATCGCCGTCGAAATCTTCATCCCCGATGGCACCGGTATCGGCGGATACCTGGCCCACGTCAGCATCGGCGGTGGCGACCTGGCCACCATCTACGGGGCCACCATGGTCGCCGGCGTGCTCTCGCTCGCACTCAACTTCGGACTGGGTGCGATCGACACCAGGTTCTTCGGCTGGAGGGTGGGTCTGGACGCATGAGGATCCGCGAGCGTGCGATCACCGGCATTGCGGCAACTATCTCGATCGGTGGTGCCCTGCTGCTGTGGCAGTTCTTCACCCAGCGGTCCGAGTCGTATTTCTTCCCTACCCCGTCGACGGTGTTCCCCCATCTCTGGGCCGACACGGGTGGCTTCGGTGAACCGGCGTACCTGTCTTCGTCGGCCTCCGACCTCTTCCTTGGCGACGGGTTCTTCGAGGATGTGGTTCCCAGCATGTGGCGGATGCTCAGGGGCTACATGCTGGCGGTCTTTCTCGGGATCACCATCGGTACGGCACTCGGACTCAGCGAGGTGGCCCGGCAGTACACGGGCTGGATCATCAACTTCGTCCGGGCGATCCCACCGCCGGCACTCCTCGGCATCTGGCTCGTCGTCTTCGGGATCGGCGACGGTCCCAAGGTCTACCTGATCGCCTTTGCCGTCATCTGGCCGGTGCTCCTCAACACCATCGACGGCGTTGCCGCCGTCGATGAGCAGCGGAAGCAGGTCGGCGCTTTGTTCAAGGTGCCGTTCCACAGGCAGATCACGGGAATCTTCCTTCCATCGGCGGCGCCTAAGATCTTCGGGGGGATGCGGATCTGTGTCGGGTTCGCGCTGATCATGACGATCATCTCGGAGTTCGCAGGGGCCACGAACGGGCTCGGGCTGAGGCTGCAGGCAGACCTGCTGTTCTTCGACTTCCCCGACCTCTGGGCGACCATGATCGTCCTGGCGGTCGTGGGATTGATCCTGAATGGCATCCTCATGTGGGTGGAAGGTCGACTGCTGCATTGGCACCACGGGATGGCGAGGCTCGCCGAGGCATGAGTGTCACGGACGGGATGGGAAATCCGAATAGGGGGCACGCACTGGCCTTGGACCGGGTGCGTCACACCTACGGTCAGGGTCAGGCTGCCTTCGAGGCGCTCGGAGAAATCTCCTTCGAGGTGCCCGCGGGCTCCGTGGCCTGCATCGTGGGGGAATCGGGGTGCGGCAAGAGCACCCTGATGCGCATCATGGCCGGGCTCATCCGGCCGAGCGAAGGCACGGTGTCCGTTCGTGGCACGCCGATCGACGGCGTGCCGGAGGACATGGCGATGGTCTTCCAGGACTACGGCCGATCGCTGTTCCCATGGCTCCGCATACGCCAGAACGTAGAGTTCCCGCTGAAGCACCTGGACCGGGCGACACGCCGGGAGCGGGCGGCCGAGGCCCTCGAGAGCGTCGGCCTCACCGGACACGAGGGCAAGTATCCGTGGGAACTCTCTGGGGGAATGCAACAGCGCGTGGCAATTGCCAGGGCGCTGGCGGTGAACCCTCGCATCCTGCTCATGGACGAGCCCTTTGCCTCGGTCGACGCCCAGACCAGGGCGGGCCTCGAAGACCTCCTGCTCGAGATCCACGCCGACCTGGGTATAACGGTCGTCCTGGTTACACATGACATCGATGAGAGCGTCTACCTGGCAGACCGGGTCATCGCCCTCGGGATGTCACCCGGCACAGTGCTCGAAATGATCGACATCGACCTCAGTCGACCTCGCGATCAACTCGCCACCAAGGAGCATCCCGACTTCCTGGCCCACCGGCACCGGGTCTATCAACTCCTCCACAGGTCCGACGGTTGACCTCACGCGCCCCGACACAGCCAAACCCCCACCAAAGCTCGATCCCAAAGGGCCAAACCAGCCCCACCGGTAACCTTCACAGCGAGGAAAATCGTTATCGGCAGTAACGCGCCACGTAACGCGCCTCCCTCACTCCGAGTGCTCAAGCCACGTGGGATAGATCTCGCGTTTTACTGGGATAGACGTCGGCCCCACAGTCCAGAAACCCTTCACACGCTGGGCGAACACAAACCTGCCGAGACCCCATAGGGTTGCCGGTAACAAGGCTGCGACTCACAGGAGGAGTCTCTATGTCCGCACCCGTCCACGTGTACAAGGCCTACATCAAGGCCGACCTCGGCGAGGTCTGGCGAGGGCTCACCGACGGCGACCTCACCGCTCTATACCGTGGGCCCTGCCATCCCGATCTCGGCATGGCTGAGTACGGCACCGGGGTCAAGTCCGATTGGAAACCGGGTTCCCCGGTCCAGCACATCACCCGTGACGGCAGTGTCGTCGCCGACGGCGAGGTGATTGCGATTGACGAACCGAACCGCCTGGAGGTGACGTTCCACGCTCACTGGGACCCCGAGTTGGAGGCCGAGGGCCCGGTGCGCGAGGTGTACCGGCTCGAGGACGAGAAGATGGGTCTCACCAAGCTCACTGTCGAGCTGTACGACGCCGCCCCCGACAGCAAGACGATGGCCGACACCATCGACCATTTCCCCTTCATCGTCTCGGGGCTCAAGACGCTGCTGGAGACGGGCGCGCCTCTGGTGGACTGAGAGGCCAGTTCCACTCCGATAAGAGCCGGCGCTGAGCCGTCGAGCCAAGAAAGACACTTCCCGATGCGTGACATCCTCTTGACCGTCCACATCCTGGCCGCAAGCGTATGGATCGGCACCAACGCGATGGGGTTCATGGTCAACCCACAGATCAACCCGCGGGCATCGGGGATCGCTTCAGATCACTGGCACCGCACCGTCGTGGGGTTCAAGTACTACCTCTACATCCCGGCGTACGTGATCGTCCTCGTCAGCGGCGTGCTTCTAGTGACCGCAGTCGAAGACTCGCCCTATGAGATGTCCGACACGTTCGTGTTGATCGGGTTCCTCGCCGTACTCGTCGGAGCAGTGCTGGGCATGATCTACTTTCCGCGCCAGGGCGGCAAGGCGGGCCAAGCGTACGATGCCGGCGACATGGGGGCCGCTGCGTCGATCGAGAAGAAGATCGCGATCTGGTCGATCGTCGACATGGTCGTCATCGTGGTGGCCGTGGTGGCGATGGTCAGCACGTGGGGCGTCTGACCGAATCGACCTCCCGCTCGATATCGGTGATCAGCTCCGGTCCTCGGTAGGGGTCTTCGGCCGTCACCGCTACAGCCGTCAGGAGTCTTTGCTCCTGACCACCGCCGAAGGTGTACTCAGTGTTGCTCCGGTACCTCGCCGTAGACAGGCCCGCAGCGCTTGGCGAGGCCAGCGTAAGCCAGTTGAGGCCAACTAGGCCGTTACGTTATTTCGCGAGTTTGCTGCCTGCGGGACACTCGATGCGGCGTTCGGCTGCGGTCTTGACGACGTTCGGGCTCGATCCGAGAACGGCCGAAGCCGGCGCCCCGATTGACGCTGGCTTCGGCCGAATCGAGTCGAAGGCTGGCTACGACAGGCCGATGCTGTCGTCGATGAACTCGTTGGTGGCGATGTCCTTGGCGGTGAGCCCCTCGAGGATCTCTATGTTGACCTCGGGGTTGCCGAATACCGGTACGAGCGAGTCGATCATCCTTTGGACACGGTCCATGTCGTGCTTGCCGATCGTGCCGTCGGGACCGTTGCCGATCAGGCCGAGGCGGCCCAGCTCCGTGTGGCCGAATTCGGCCAGGCCCTCCTCGTACACCCAACCGTCTTCGTACGCCGCGTTGACGTCCATGATCACGGCGTTGGCCTCGGCACCGTCGGTCACGTAGTCGACCGATGCCTGCTGGAGGATCGGGACGAGGAGCTCGAGGCACGCTCTGTCCTCTTCGATGCGTTCGGGCAGCACCCCGTAGTTCTGCGAGTAGGTCTCGTAGCCCATGTCGTGGGTGAGCTCGTACTGGACCGCCTTGCCGTACTCCGGTGTCTCGACCTCGTAGATGTAGGGCTCGGCCGAGGCGTAGCCCTGCTGACCGTAGGCGCCGTCCTCCGCTACGAACCGGCTCACACCGGCTTCGTAGGACTCTTCGATCTGGCTCTTGTCGATGATGCCCTGGTCGACGAGCCAGTAAAGGTAGGTCGCCATCCAGGACACGATCATCGGGGTGTCGTCGGGGAGGTCTGCCACGCGTTCAACACCCGGGAACTGCTCAGGGTTCCACATGATGATCTGCGGGTTCTTCTCCATGATCACGGCGACCGAGATGGTCGGCTGTTCCGCCGAGGCCTCTACGGCACCGTCGGTGCTGGTGTAGCCGAGGAAGATGTCGGGGTCCTGGTACATCACCGATGCGGTCTGCTGCCAGCCAACCGCTGGGCCACCCTCGCGGATCTCGATATCGACACCGGTGTCGACCTCGCCACTGGCGACGAGCGTGCCGGTCACGGAGTAATTGGAAGCGTCGATCACGTAGTCCGTGCCGAGCAACTCGTACGTTGGGCCGTGCTCGGCCTGTGCGTGCCAGTCGGTCTGGACGATGATCGGACTCGGACACGCGGCGGCGAGCACACCCTCAGCACCAGCGGTGGTTGTTGCTGCCGTAGTACTGACCAGGCCGATGCTGTCGTCGATGAACTCGTTGGTGGCGATGTCCTTGGCGGTGAGCCCCTCGAGGATCTCTATGTTGACCTCGGGGTTGCCGAATACCGGTACGAGCGAGTCGATCATCCTTTGGACACGGTCCATGTCGTGCTTGCCGATCGTGCCGTCGGGACCGTTGCCGATCAGGCCGAGGCGGCCCAGCTCCGTGTGGCCGAATTCGGCCAGGCCCTCCTCGTACACCCAACCGTCTTCGTACGCCGCGTTGACGTCCATGATCACGGCGTTGGCCTCGGCACCGTCGGTCACGTAGTCGACCGATGCCTGCTGGAGGATCGGGACGAGGAGCTCGAGGCACGCTCTGTCCTCTTCGATGCGTTCGGGCAGCACCCCGTAGTTCTGCGAGTAGGTCTCGTAGCCCATGTCGTGGGTGAGCTCGTACTGGACCGCCTTGCCGTACTCCGGTGTCTCGACCTCGTAGATGTAGGGCTCGGCCGAGGCGTAGCCCTGCTGACCGTAGGCGCCGTCCTCCGCTACGAACCGGCTCACACCGGCTTCGTAGGACTCTTCGATCTGGCTCTTGTCGATGATGCCCTGGTCGACGAGCCAGTAAAGGTAGGTCGCCATCCAGGACACGATCATCGGGGTGTCGTCGGGGAGGTCTGCCACGCGTTCAACACCCGGGAACTGCTCAGGGTTCCACATGATGATCTGCGGGTTCTTCTCCATGATCACGGCGACCGAGATGGTCGGCTGTTCCGCCGAGGCCTCTACGGCACCGTCGGTGCTGGTGTAGCCGAGGAAGATGTCGGGGTCCTGGTACATCACCGATGCGGTCTGCTGCCAGCCAACCGCTGGGCCACCCTCGCGGATCTCGATATCGACACCGGTGTCGACCTCGCCACTGGCGACGAGCGTGCCGGTCACGGAGTAATTGGAAGCGTCGATCACGTAGTCCGTGCCGAGCAACTCGTACGTTGGGCCGTGCTCGGCCTGTGCGTGCCAGTCGGTCTGGACGATGATCGGACTCGGACACGCGGCGGCGAGCACACCCTCAGCACCAGCGGTGGTTGTTGGTGCCGCGGTGGTTGTTGGTGCCGCGGTGGTTGTTGGTGCCGCGGTGGTTGTTGGTGCCGCGGTGGTTGTTGGTGCGGCGGTGGTTGTTGGTGCGGCATCACCGGCATCATCAGTGTCGTCGCCGCAGGCGGCCGCAACAAGAACCAGGGCCAGCGCAACCGACAACAGCTTGAGTGTTCTCTTTGATCGGCGCATTCGGTGTTTTTCCTCCCCATTGAGCGGCCGGTCGGTGACTTTCGCTCCCCCAAACACTTGGGCTACACCCCGTAGACCGCGCGGTGTCTACATCTCGCAAGTTAACACTGGGTACTTACTGTAAGCAATACCTAAACACGATGCCCGCAAGGGCCTCTCGATGTCGGCCTGGCCTCCGAACCGGGTGTGGGGTTCCAGCGCCGATGGACTCCGCGCTCCGTACGAGCTCGCGTAGTAGCTCGCAGGCGAGATTGTGGTGGCGGCTCAGTGCTCGATGCATGCCCCCGAGAGAGGCGCCTGGATCCCGCACGGCAGGGCTGGGGGGGGAGGGTGGCGCGAAACCCTCGGACCCCTACAACGAAGGGGTTTCAAGGGTCGCTCCGATGAGGCCGGGAACGCGTTTCGGGTGAATCGGAAACGCGCTAGGGGCGACTCAAGCTCAATTGGCAGAGCACCAGGCCCTTAATCCGCAGGTTCCGGATTCGAGTCCCGGGGGGCGTACCCCAGAAACCAAACCAAGTTCCCAGCCCTCTCGGCGCAACAAACGCCGACACACGGACATGACAACGACTTAGGCCGCTACCTAAGTGTCAGATTTCCTAACGCTGCGGCGGCGTCTGCGGGGTCGGGTTTCTTATAGCCAGAGCGGCGTGTTCGCAGTTTCCGCCGGCAGTGTTCGTGCTCAGATAACGGCCTAGTAGTCGCCTGGTTCGTACAGGACCACCTCGACCCCGCCCGGTAGCACCATCACGATGACGACGCCCCAACCCTTGTCAATCGGTTCGCCCCGGAACTCAACCCCCTTGGCCCGCAATTCCACGATCGTCGCGTTGAGGTCGTCACACATGAAAGACACCTCGTGGGTGGGCCGATCGCCGGGGTGGATATCCAACTCCGGCGGACCGGAGTGGGGCTCCATCGTGGTTGGAGGAAGACTGAAGACCATAAAGTCACCGTCTTCGGCCGCGATCGGGAGCTCGAGCGCATCGCGCATCACGGCACGGAAGGCGTCGACCTCGGAGGTGTAGAACAGGGTGTGAGCTCCGGTGATGGCCATGGTCAACTCGACTTTCTCGCGGTGACCCTACGGAAATACAGGTCAGTCGCAGTTGTAGGAATGCTTTACTTCGATTAATATTACTTTAGCCACTGTAATTTCCCATCAGTAGCGTGTCAACGACTCCCCCCTGGACAGGAACCCGTTCCCCCAAAGAAGTGTGGTTCAAAAGTCAGTAGGAATAACCGCTCAGCCCAGTACCTCGCGTGTGTAACGCACGACGGCCTCAATTTCACTATCGCTGAGTTCCCCAGCGAACGCCGGCATGCCAGCCCTACCTTCGAGGATCAACTGTTTCTGCTCAGCGGGATCCGGGAACTTCTCCCCCACTCTCCCGCCGCTTAACTTTGGCCCGCTGTTACCGCCGCCGTCTTTCCCATGGCAGCTGGCGCAACGTTGCGACCACAAGTCACGACCGACCGTCAGCTCCCGGTCTGGTTCCCCGTCAGGGCCAAGAGGAACCTCCGGGGTGCCAGCCGAGCATCCGACGAATAACGCCGTCACCACGATCAGAAAGTAAAGAAGCCGACTCACCCAGCACTCCGACATGCAGGACCCTCAAGGCCCAGCAGGCGGTGTGCTTCGTTAGGAGCCGCCAGCAGATGGGGCGATATCGACGGAGTGTGGATCGAGCTAGTCGGTGCGCAAGTGATGATGTTGGCCATATCGGGCTCGCCTCTCAGCCAAGCATGGGCAGCACGTCACCCGCAAGACGGCCGAGTTGCTCCTCGATGTCGTCGTACCTGTCACCCGGCATGCCTGGGAACAGCAGGAGGTTCTCGAGGCCGATCTGCTCGTCGTACCACGCGATCTGTTCGGCCACGTCCTCGGCCGTGCCGACCGCGAAGATCTTCTGATCGAGTGTCTCCTCGAGGGTCGGCACCAACCCCATGGGCGCCGGTTTGCCGTCGTCGCCCATGTAGCCCTTGCTCCAACCGTAGGGTCCGAGAAACTTCCAGAACTCGTCGTGGCCTGGTCGGATCGCCTCGACGGCCTTCTCGTGGGTGTCTTCGACCCGTGTGCTCAGAACCAGCATCCGGTTCTCACCCCGCTCGAGCGTGCGACCGTGGGTCTCCTCGTAGATCTCCGCATAACGCTCCCAGAACATCTTCAGGAACTTGGGATTGATATTCCACCAGACACCACCCCAGCCCCACTTGGGAACCAGTTCGAGAGTCGGCGGTGAGGTGATGGCCTGCCACGTCTCGTACGGATACAGCGGTCGGGGCACCAGGGTCAGCTCCTCCACCTCGCCGCCCCGATCGGGGATCCCCGGCGGCGGGAAGTCGTAGTGCTTGCCGTGGAACGAGAACGTCTCCTGGTCGAGGGCCATCTTGATGATCTGCATGGCCTCCTCGAAATGTTCGCGATTCTCCTGATCGGCCGCGGCCCTATCCGGGTTGTCGAAGCTGCCGATCTTCGCTCCCAGCGTCTCGGCTTCGCGCGGCACGGTGCCCCGTCCCACCCCCAGGATCCCCCGGCCTCCTGAGATGTTGTGAAGCGTGGCGAAGTCCTCGGCCAGTCGTAGTGGATGCCACTGCGGGACGACGTTGAACGCCATGCCGATCTTGATCCGTTCGGTGCGCTCGGCCAGGATCGTCCCGATGAGGATCCCGTTGGGGATCACCTCGTAGCCCTCGTACTGGAAGTGATGCTCGGTCAGCCAGTACGAGTCGAACCCGAGTTGCTCCGACACGACCCCCATATCGATTATCCGTTCGGTGGTCTCCCAGACCTTCCGGTTGTCGTAGCGACGATCAGTCGGTGCCGGCGGGCCCGACCCGGCGTCCTCCATCTCGACGCCCCCGAAAAGAAACACTCCTGTGTGCATATTTCCACCTTCCAACCTTCACAATGGATATACAACAAAGTCTCGGCCTCCCGCCGAAATCGTTCACGCCTTGCGATGAACTGCTGTCTGCTGATCGGTCGACGCCACCAGCACGCCCCTCCGATAGACCCGACGGGACATCGGCGCATCGGCTATCGCCTCCCGGGGCGAAGCAGCATCGATGACCACCAGGTCGGCCGGAGACCCAACTTCGATGCTCAGCCGCGGCATGCCGATCCCTTCCCGAACGTCGTTGCTGACCATTCGGTAGGCGTCGTCGGGGGTCTGGTGCCCCGCCATCACCAACAGCGCCGCCGTCTCGAGCGGATCACTGCGACCGACAGGATTGAACGGATCCTGCACATTGTCGGCCCCCGCGGCGACCAGCACCCCGGCGTCTTGGAGTGCGCGCACGGCGGTCAGTCCCCGAGGTGTGGCCGTGGGATGATCCCGGCCCTGGAGGAACAGGTTGGTCTGGGGAAGGCAGAACACGCTCACGCCGGCCTCGGCGACCTCCTTGGCCACCTCGGCCTGGACCTCGGGGGTCTGCATTCCCAGGCTCACGCAGTGGCTGGCCGCGACCGGGTGCTCGAATCCGCTGTCCTGCACCTGACGGGCCAGATCGCGCAGCGTGAGAACTGCAGGGTCGAGCGTCTCGTCGACGTGGAGGTCAATCCCGAGGCCCGCCTCAGTGGCCACCCGGATGGCAGTCTCTATCAGGCCGGGCCCATCGGGATCGAGGTGTGGACACCCGCCGATGAGGTCCACGCCGGCTTCGACGGCCGCCGCCAACGCGGCCCGATTGTCGGCACCCTCGGGCCCGGTCATCGGAGAGATTGCAAGCGCAACGAGCTGGATGTCGATCAGCCCCTTGAAATGCGACTTGGCCTCCTGCATCGCCACCACGTTCCTGGCGCCGAAGTCGCCGCCCACGGCCACGTGACTTCGGACGGCCGTGACGCCGTGGACCAGCAGCAACTCGATGGCCTGGATGGCTCTGGCGACCGTGCCATCGTGGGTGAACTTTCCGGCCGCCGCGGCCGCGTCCCCCGCCTCGAACGCCCCCTGAAGATCGCCCCGGAGGTTCGGCACCGTCTCGGCGATCAGCGCATTGTCGAGATGCGCGTGGGGCTCGGCCAACGCGGGCAGAACGAGCCAGCCCCCCAGGTCATCGACCGGGGCGTCGCCTGGCGTGGTATCCGTATCGTGCACGCCGCTGATCAGCCCGTCGGCGATCTCGATATCGACCCGGCGACCGTCCACAAGCCGGGCGTCACGCAGCACTCTCGACATCGCTCTGATCACCGTCTGTTGAGCTCGGCCCCGAGCTTTTCGACCTCTGCCGTCGAGGGTGGGCCTTGCATGTTGAAGATCACCTGATCGACGCCTGCCTCGCCGAACGCCGCAGCTTCGTCCTTGAGCCGCGAAGGATCCGCCCCGGGTTCCCACGAGACGTGCACGGTGCGGAGGATCTCCGAGGAGTCGCGTCCAATCGCCTCACAATGCCCGGCGAGAGCCTCGTTGGTGTCCTGCCACTCGGAGACCGACCGGAACCCACCGTCCCACTTCTGCGCCCACTTCGCGACGATTGCGAGGGTACGCGTTCTGCCGCCCCCTCCTATCAGCACGGGTGGATGAGGACGCTGGATCCCCTTCGGCTCACAGCGGGCGTCGGTGATCTTGTAGTACCGGCCCTCGAAGTCGGTGACCTCCTGCGACAGGAGGCGGACGATCACTTCTACACCCTCCTCGAAGCGGTCGAGGCGTTCCTTTACCGTGCCGAGCTCAATGCCGTAGGCGTCGGATTCCTCGAGGTTCCAGCCAGCACCCAGGCCGAGATCGAGACGGCCCTCGGAGATGATGTCAAGCGTTGCGGCCATTTTCGCAGTGACGGCCGGGTGTCGGTAGTGCATGGCGTTCACCATGCTCCCGATGCGGATCCGGGACGTCGCCTGGGCAAGCGCGGCGAGCATCGTCCAGCTCTCCAGACAGGAACCGTGCGAGTCGCCGATCCCCGGGTACATGTCGCCGCCCAGCGAGTAGAAGTGGTCGAAGGTCCAAGCTTGGGCATATGCCTCACACTCGTCGATGGCTCGCCAAACATCGAGGAACTCCTGCCATGTCGCGTGGTGGGGTGGAGTCTTGACTGCGTACTCGACCATGATGTAGTCCCCTCGACGATGAAGTCTCCGGACCGCTGGATAGTTTGTTGATTGCAAACTTTAGTTATTATATAGTAGCATAGTTAGCGGGCACCCCAACCGCAAGAGGAGGTCACTCAGTGGACGAAGACTGGTCACCTGTCGACTTGGCCGGATCCCGATCGTCGACCGAATCGCTTCTCGACGGCCTGTGGACAGGAGCAATTCCCTACGCGGTCTTTCCCGGCTTTCTCGACGAGTCGGAGTGCTCAGGAGTAGTCGAGGCTCTCAAGACGGCACCAGTTACCACGTTCAGGTCTGGCGACGCTCTTGTTTCAACGCTCGGGGTATATCTGCCCGATGCCGTGACCGACCCCGAGGCCTACTTTGCCCGAGCCGCCGAACTCGAGCCAGCCATCGCTTCCGTTCTCGAGATTGGCCGGGGCGATGTGCGAGACCGGATTCGCCTCATGTTCGAATCGCACGTGAACCGCCCCGTAGTTGCCGCGACGAGTCCAGAGGGCCAGGAGTACGGACAAGGATGCTTCCGCGTGCACGGGACCGGCGCAGGATCCTCGGTTCACCGCGATGTCGTAGCGGTGGATGCCGTCGGGTGGAACGTAGCCGAGATGAATGCGCAGTTTTCCTGCGTACTGATGCTTCAACCCCCCGAAGCCGGCGGAGAACTGGTTGTGTACCGACAGAGATGGCAGCCCGAGGACGATGCCGAGTTCAAGAACAAGGGAGCGAAGGGCTGGGACCCGCGAGTTGTAGAAGGGGCGCAGGTCGTCACCTACGCCGCCGCGGCGGGAGACGTCTACGTTTTCAATCCGACGCAGTATCACAAGATCCCCCTGACGTCAGGAGAGTCCGATCGTGTCAGCATGCAGTTCTTCATGGCATTCGACCTCGATGGTGACGGTCCCATCGTGACGTTTTCCTGAAGATGGATCGGCTACTCCGCGACGGCCGACTGCCTGACGGCCGCCGTGTCGACATCGAGATCACCGACGGCTTGATCAGCGCCGTGCGCGACTCGTCGGCACCGCCGGGCGACGGCGCTCCGGTCGACGAACTGGGGGGCTGGCTGGTCCTCCCTGCGTTGGCCGAACCCCACGCCCACCTCGATAAGGCCCTGACCGCGGAGATGGTCCCGAACCCCGACGGCGATCTCGACGGCGGCCACGAGGCGTGGACAGCCGCCGTACGGGCCGGGAAGTTCACCCACGACGGCATGGTCGCGAGAGCCATCGAGGCCATCGAGTTGCTGCTGGTCCACGGCGTCACGGCGATCCGCAGTCACGTGAACGTGGGCGGCGACTTCGGCGCCAGGAACGTGGTGGCGTTGCAGGAGGCCAGGTCACATTTCAAGGGGCTGATCGACCTCCAGCTCGTTGCGCTCACGATCTCTCCGATGACCGGGCCCGAGGGTGCCGGCAATCGGGCCGCGTTGGCGGACGCCATCGAGGCCGGCGTCGACCTGATCGGCGGCGCTCCCAACTTTGATCTTGACCCCGCCGGCTTCATCAGGACCGTCTTCGACGCCGCTACGGACGCTGGCATCGGGGTCGATCTCCACGTCGACGAGACGCTAGACCCCTCGTCGCTCGACGTTCGCGAACTCGCTCGCCAGGTTCAGGCCCGCGGCTTCGAGCACCTGGTGGCGGCCAGCCACTGTGTGAGCCTCGGAATGCAGACCCCAGAGGTCCAGGCCGAGGTGGCCAAGGAGATCGCCGCGGCCGGCGTGAGCGTGTTCTGCCTTCCCCAGACCAACCTGTTCCTCCAGGGCCGCGATCACTCGTCGGCCACCCCACGCGGCCTCACTGCCCTCGGCGCTCTCCACGACGCCGGGGTGCTGGTCGCGGCCGGCGCTGACAACGTGCAGGACATCTACAACCAGGTGGGCCGGAGCGATCCCTTGGAGACCGCCGCCCTGTTGGTGATGGCCGGTCACCAGCTCGCCGACGACGCCTACCGCATGGTTAGCAACGATGTTCGCGAGGGCATCGGCCTTCCCCGGGTCGACCACGCCCCGGGCGCGCCGGCTGATCTGTTGGTGATCAACGCCGCATCGCCACGCGAGGCGATCGCCGATGCACCGATGTCGCGCCGCGTCTACCACCGGGGTGAGCTCGTCGCGTCGGCTGATCAGTGGACCCGGATACACCGACCCGACTGATCGACTGGGTTGGTACTCGGGTCAGTGGGGGATGTCGACGTCGATATCGCTCGAGTACATCGCCACGATCTTCTGATCGGTCTCCCACTCACCCGCAGCGCCGGCCCGATTCCCTGCAAGCCGAGCAAGCAGATCCTGGGCTAGCGCATCGGCGTTGGCCTGCTTGACCTCGTTGACCTCGCCGGCCCGCAGGGAGGTGAGAGCCGCATCGACAGCGTCCAGGCAATCGTGGCAACGGGAGGCGACCTCGGGCTCGGTCGTACCTCCCAGCACGAAACCACAGAAGGCTGCATAGACGTACAGGGGCTCCACGAACTTAAGCATCTCGATGCCGTCACCATCGACGACATCGGCCCCAGTCACCGGCGTTTCTTCGAAGTGGGCGCGTCCCTGACTTAGGCCGGCCAAGAAGTCCCGCGGTTTCAGATCGATAGTTACGCCGCGGCGTTCACGCTCGACGACGAAGTACGTTGCCCCCGGACCTGTTCCAACTCTGACTACGAGTTGCTCCATGCCCCTAGCCGCGCCAATCCATGCTTTATTCCCGGAGAGCGTCCCGGCCGACGGCTCACCGGTGAGACGGACGCCAGGAAGCGGTGGGTCGCCCTCCCGATCCTCCGTTGCCGCGTAGGAGACCCACGATCGGAGCGCCGCCGAGGGAAACACATGTCGACATGCAGCTTGGTAACCAGCAACGAACACCCAAGCCATTCGGTCCGCGATGAGACCGCCGGCGATGGCCATAGCCAATGGATCTGAGTCCAGCGGAACTACACGTTCATTCCATGCGTCTCGGTAAGCCGCTTCCGACGCCGACTCGATTCGCTTGAGACCAGTGGCAACGAGGGACTCGTAGACCTTGTTGTAAGTCATGACTTGCCAGTCCTCCCGGCTACCTCAAGTGATTGCAAAGGGTGATCGCTTTCGCTACCGGTTGCGCAGTTGCGCTCGCCGCCGCTTCAGCGATCTGATTCGACGGCCAACCGGGCCTCTCAGGTCACGTGTTACAACGTCCGCCGTATTACGACCCGGCGCCCCCATAACCCCTGATCCAGGGAACGTCGCCGCACCCGAAAGATAGAGACCAGGGATCGGGGTGCGGTAGCGCGTCGTCTCCCGTGGTCGGCCGAGGAACGTATCCAAGGGTGCACCGACATACGAGGGGGTCGAACCGAGGTGCAGGGATAACTCCTCTTCGTACCGGTCCGGCGTCATCGCCCGCCACGACTCCACCAGATCCAAAGCGCCGGGTTCCATGAGCCCGGCCCAAAGCTCGAGCCACCGCTCCGGTTCCTTGGAGTCTGGCCAACCACCCGGCAGGGAATACGGAGTGAAAAATATCTCTAGGCTTAGGACGTGACGGCCGTCGCCGGGGCTCATCTCCGGATCGAGCACAGATGGATAACTAATTGCCAGCGTCGGCTTCTCGGACACCTGTCCCTCCTCGCGAAGACGGTTGGCGGTGTCCAGCTCGTCGGGCCGAAGAGAGACGGTCATGGGCGGGTTGAGGATGTCAAGACCCGGGTGGCGAGACTCAATCTGGTCTGCTCCCTTGAACCGTGGCAACCCGGTCAGGACAGCGTCGAGTTTCGACGCTGACCCTTCGCCGATGTATCGGTTATGCCAGCGCCTGACCATTCGGCGAGCCGCTGGCGGCGGCTTGTCGATCCAGTCCACGAAAACACGGTGTGGGTCGCAGCAGGTCACCACCACATCGGAAGCAAGTTCCGTCCCATCCGAGAGCCGCACACCCTTGATGCCTCCCCCGCGAATGATCAAGTGATCGACTCGACTGTCGCATCGGACACGACCACCCGCGGCTTCGAAACCAGCTCGAATCGCGTTGCCCAGCGCCCCGCTACCGCCGCGAGGCCGGCCTTGCTGCATTAGGTGATGGGACGCGAAGTTGAGGGCGGCCATTCCGGTGCCCGGCATATCGGGCCCAAGACCCCAGGCGGTCGGTGCATGTGAGATCGAAGGCATCGAGACTCGCCAGTCGTCGAAGTAGTCGGCCATGACGTCATTGGCGGTGCGCTTGTCCCAGTTCAGGAGACGGGCTGTAGCCCGGCCCCGTCTTCCGGCGGTGGCGGCGAACCGGCGTAGTGACGGAGGGGTGCGGGCCATCTCAAGCGCCAATTCAGCAACTGGCATGGCATCGGCCAGATAGCGCCGATAACCATCGACCTGACTCGGGTAGGTGGCCGCCAAGCTCTCGATGGTCTGCTCGGGGTCATGGAAGTGGACCCACGGTTCGGTGTCGTCGTAGAACACATTGACGGAGTTGGCATCGGCCTCGAGGTAGCGAAGACCGTGGGCGGTGAGGTCAAGGTCGTCAATCACGTCCATCGCCCGGATAACAGAGTGCTCGGAGGCGCCGATGTTGAAGTTCGCGCCCAGAGCCGACACGGTAGATGTGCACCCACCCACCGTGGACCGTGACTCCAGTACCAGCGTGTCGAACCCGGCTCGAGCGAGATAGGAGGCGCAGATCAGGCCGTTATGGCCCGCGCCGACGACGATGACATCAGCGTCAGCCACTGGGTCCTCGTTCGTGTCTTGCGGCTAGGTTCGGCATGCTCCTCATGCCGGGCAAACTAGTGTAGAGCAAGCAAAGTTTGCAACTAACAAACATTTGAGCCCGTGTTAGCATCGCGAGATGCACAAACTCCGGGTCGTTTTCCAGACTGACCGCTACGACGACAGTGTGGCCTTCTATTCCGACGTGCTGGGGCTCGAGGTGGCCGACTCGTGGGGCGGACCCACCGCTCGAGGATGTCTATTCGCGTGGGCGGGAACACTCGTCGAGTTCTTCGAAGGAGACTGGGTCGAATCCGGTACCCAACTCGCGATAGAGGTCGCCGACGCGGACGCGGAGCACGCGCGACTGGTGGAAGCAGGCGCTAATCCGCAAGAACCGGCCGAAATGCCGTGGGGTCATCGCAGCGTGTTTCTCGTCGACCCCCACGGCAACGAACTCAACTTCTTCCAGGTCACGTCGAAACCGTCGGGCTCATGAGCCGCCGTTACGAAGATCTGACCGGCCCTGAGATCGCCACCGAGATCTCCTCTTCCTCCATTCTGCTGTTGCCGGTCGGCGCCGTCGAACAACACGGCCCACACCTACCCCTCTCTGTCGACCATGTCATCGCCCACGAGACCGCCACCGCCGTAGTCGACGAATGCGGCGACGAGCTCGACGTCTGGCAGTTGCCCACCATCTCGATCTCCAAGTCGAACGAGCACGCGTGGTCGCCGGGCACGCTGTACCTCTCCCCCGAGACCCTGCTGGCAATGCTGCGAGACATCGGCCGCTCTATCACGCCAACGGGGGCCGAGCGGCTCGTCCTGCTCAACGGGCACGGCGGCAATACCACCCATCTCGAGACCGCTCTGCGGGAGCTCCGCCTCGAGTTCGGTCTGAAGACGTTTCTGATGCACCCAGCGCTTCCTCCCGCCTACGGAGGATCCTCGACCGAGAACGAACTAGGGATGGGCATCCACGGTGGGCTCGACGAAACATCGGTCTTCATGCACCTCAGGCCCGACCAGGTGCAACTCGAGAAGGCGGCACGGCGGGTGCCGGAGGCCCTTCACAAGAACACCCATGTAAAGTTCGGCGGCTCGGTCTCATTCGGTTGGCTGTCGAACGACTTCAACCCCGACGGCTACATCGGTGACCCGACTGGTGCCACCGCCGAGCGCGGCAAGCAACTGTTCGAACGCTCCATCTCCACGTTGAGCGAAGCCATGGAGGAGGTCAAAACCTTCGACTTCGGCCGATGACACGACCACGAGACGACAAGTGCCCGAAAACCGGTACGCCCCATCCGACTCGTGTCGATTACCATGATCAAACTCTTCTAACACCTGGCAAGCAATAAGGGAGACATCGAGTATGAAGGTGGGGGCCGCACTGCGCCGACGGCGCAACGAACTCGGCATGACGCTGCGAGAACTCGCTGACGAGGCCGAGCTGACGAGCGGGTTCTTGTCACAGGTGGAGAACGACCGTGTGTCGCCCTCGCTCAAATCTCTCGGCCGCATCGCGGAGGTCCTGCACATTCCGCTGTTCCAGCTCTTGAGCACTCATGCCGGCAATCCCGTAGTGCGTTCCGGCGAGCGGATTGCGGTCCCATGGATGGATACCGGCGTCGAGGTTGTGTTACTGACGCCGTATCGGGACTGGCAGATGCTGCCGTTCCACCGCACGATGGCGCCCGGTGAGAGGCTCGCGGCAGTCCGTCTCGAGGCGGCCCGCGAGGAGTGGTACTACGTGCTGACGGGAACCATCGAGATCGCGCTCACCAGCGATGAGTGCTTCATGCTGGAAGAGGGTGACGCGATCCACTTCGAGAGCAGCCGACTCCACGAGGTCGCGAACCCGACGAAGAAGACGGCCACGTTCATCTGCATGATGACTCCGCCCCAGTTGTAGGGGCGGCTGCACAGCCGCACGTGGGGCGTCGGGTCAGGCGGCGAGCCGCCGAGTCCGACGGACGAGAGACGTTCCGGCCAGGAGGCATCCCACGGCGACCGTCCCGACTGCGGCGTAGGCCCACGCGACGCCGTAGCGGATCGCGTCGTTCGTCTTAGAGCCGAGGGCGATGTCCTCCCCGGCGATGACGTCGCGCACTGCATCCACGTCGCCGACATGCACGTCGACGACCAGAAGAAGGATGGCACCCGCGAGGGCCACTGCGTACATGATGGCGAGTTGTCGGACGAACTCATGAGCAGCGGACAAACGGCCCATCTCCGCCTGCTCACCGTTGGCTTGGAGGAGTGTGAGCCCTGCCGTGGTCACCAAGCCGACGGACACGCCGATAAACGTGAGTGCCCCGTACAACACCGGTAGGGGCCAGTCGATGAGGGCAACGGTGGTGCCGGCCAGGCCGAGGAAAGGGATAAGGAGCCAACAGCCGAGTCGAATTACCTCAGACTCGCGCCAGCCGACGAGTAGCCGGCTGTAGATGAGAGACCCCATAGTCCAGCCCACGGCCGCGAACACAAGGGTAAAGGCCGCAAGCTCCACCGATCGACCTCGGGCAGTCTGGACGTATAGGGGCAAGAAATTGTCCGACCCAACCACAACAAATATCGCCATGCCGGAAGTGACGTGTACCCACTTCAGCGGAAAACGGTTGAGGTGCTCGCGGGCCAGCACCGGTGCATGGACTAGGCCACTGTGGCGCCAGTAAACCCTCATCACCACGGCGGTCAAAACTGTCGCCGTCCCGGCGGCCCACCAGCTCACCCCCACCTGGGATACGGCCGTCAACGAACAACCGACAACGAGGGTCAGTAGCCAGGTTCCCCTCCAATCGGTCCGGATCCGGGCCGGACGATCACGGGTCGTGGGCAATGTGACCCAGCCCGAGACCAGCGCGATAATCGTCACAGGCAACTGGGCTACGAAAATGACCCTCCACCCACCAGAGGCCAGCATGACGCCGGCCAACGCAGGGCCGCCGAGCCCCATTACCCCGAACACCACCGACTGCGCCGCGAATGCGCGGGGGCGGAGATGGTGGGGATAGCCCAGACCTATTGTCGCGGTCGAGACCGCGAAGACGAGTCCTACGCCGAAGCCCTGAAGCGTGCGCGCAAGGACGAGCATCAGCATCGACGGTGCGGCCGCAGCAGCGGCCGTGAACATGAGAAGCCAGATCCCGGTTGCACGGAAGGTTCGACGAACGCCGACGGCATCGATGACGGGGCCGGCGACCACGACCGCGATCGCTGATGCCGCGTAGTAGCCGGTGAACACCCAGGGCAACAGGCGCACATGGCCCAGATCCTCCGCGATCGTCGAAAGGCCGGCGACGAGTGCCAGTCCACCGAAGCCGACCGTTGCGACGACAGTCAGGTTGGCGACGGTTATCGGTAGGTATGCCCTCGACCAGATGCCGGACCCGCGGCCGGTGTCGGGGCTACCGTCACTGTTGTCTCTCATGAATGTGCCAGGAGCGTACGTGCGAGTATGACCTGCGGCAGCATGGTCAATATCTTAAGTAATAGAGAGCAGTTTTCTGCATACATGATCATCAGTGTGATGTAATGGTCCAACCTCAGAGGACGCAGGTACCGAAGCTGATGGCAGAAGGAGTGTCGACATGAATCGCGCGGTGTCCCCCTCGGGGATCGCTCCCCCGGTCGCGAACTACGTTCACGCTGTTGTCAGTGAGAGCCCGTCGAGGCTGCTCCACACCTCCGGCGTCGTCCCTGTTGGTGCAGACGGAAGCGTGCCGGACGACATCGAAGAGCAAGCCGCCATGGTGTGGGCGAATCTTCAGGCAATCCTGGCCGATGCCGAAATGGCCGTCGATGACATCGTCTCGGTCACGACCTACGCCGTCGCCGGGGAGGACCTGCGCCCGGTCATGGCCGCTCGCGACACCGCACTCGGCGATCACCGCGCCGCTTCCACGCTCGTCACCGTGCCCGAGCTGGCTCAGCCGACGTGGCGTATAGAGGTCGCGATCATCGCCGTCCGCTGAGACGGGGCAAACAGATGCTCGAGAACCTCCGACCGACAATCCGCCTCCGACCGGTCACCTTCGACCGGACCGCTCGCCGCCTCGAACAGGTCGCCAGCAGTGCGCGATCCCGCTGAGACATACCTTCGGAGTTCCTCGCCGCAGACAGGCGGCGTGGCCGGAATCGCGCGGCTTAGATGATCGCGGAATGTTTAGGTATTGTATACAACACACACTATTGATAACTTGCGAGCGTGGGTGATATGGGAGTCGTGGCCAAGGATGTTGGGCCCGTGGAAGGGCCGGCGTTGAAGTTTGATCGTGTGTCAATGG